>OKWK01000202.1_pt1 | contig 48492 bp, 33 predicted proteins | sample 1607181 | NCBI WGS metagenome assembly OKWK01 (sample SAMN07501053, study PRJEB24779) | human gut metagenome | isolation source: stool | host: human infant | place: USA: Pittsburgh, PA
ACCGCCGTATACCGAACGGTACGTACGGTGGTGTGAGAGGACGCTAAATAAAATAATTATTTAGCTCCTACTCGATTCAAGTACCTTCACAGAAATGGTTATTGCTGGAATATTAAAAGATAATTATCTATTATTAATTGATTCTTGCCATTGCTCATGATATTTACTAAATAATTCATTTATAGATTCACCAATTTTACTATATTGTTCATCCTTTAAGTTAGCTAATGATACACGAATTGACCACTTTGGACCGTCAAATCCTTCACCATTCAATAGGATAATATGATATTTCTCAGCAAGGTCAAATAGAAATTCTAAGGGGTTTCTTTCTTCTTTAAGATAATTAGCAAAGTCCATTCCGTATCTTAAATTTGCCCATACCAATAGATCATACTCATTATAATAACAAGCACTATAGATATCACTTTTTTTCATTGGTAAATCAATTAAATGATCATAAACTAGTTTTTTACGTCTTGCACAAATATCCATAGTTTGATTTTTGTAGGTATCATTTTTGTCCAGTAAAGCAAACAAACAAAATAGCGCCATTTGCACTTGTTGAGGAGTAGAAAGACCAGCAGTATGATTTAAAGCAACCTGTCTACTATCAGCAACAATTCTATCAATAAAGGATATTGACTCAGGATTTGTGGTTAAGGAACTATATCTATTTATTAAATCATCTTTATCTTCCTTAGGAAGCTCATAAATAAGTTTATTAAATACATTTTCCTTTGCAAGAGCAATAACACCAAGTCTCCAACCTGTAGCTCCAAAGTATTTAGAGAAGGAGTAAACACCTAGAGTATTATAAGGTAATGTAATCATAAATGACTTGAAATTTTCAACAAAAGTACCATATACATCATCTGTAACAATCATTAGATTAGGATTCTTTTCTTTCACTATATTTTGAATGTATTCCATAGAGGTATCATCAATTGCTACAGAAGGAGGATTGCTAGGATTAACCACGCATAAAAGTTTTATATTAGGATCAGCTAGTTTATCTAATTCTGAAGAAGGATATTGCCAAGTATGACGACCTTCTTCATTTAACTCACAAGCATGAATTTCTGTAACATTAAAGTCATATCTAGAAAGATGAGGAATTTCTAAATATGGAGTAAAAATAGGAACCATCAAGGCAATATTATCCTGTTTTTTTAAAAGATGGTTTGCCATAAGTGAATCAAATATGTAGCACATAGCAGCAGTCCCACCTTCAACGGCAAAAAGGTCATGGCTAGCTTCATCAGGAATAGTTCCACCCATCTCTCTAATTAGGTAATTATGAACGACTTTCTCTATTCTTAAGAGCATTCTATCTGGGACTGGATAGTTATCTCCAATGATTCCATCCACTAATTCAAATACCCAAGAGTCAGCATCAAATCCATATTCATTTATTCCATAATCAATGGCTTTTTCTAATAGTTCAATACCAGGGGAATTTTTATTAGAGGTACAAAAATCTTTAAAGTGTCTATAAATGTTAGCTTTTTCAGGCATACCAGCTAGGTCTCCATCACGCCAGGTTTTTCGTGTTTCTTCAACGCTAAAATGGCCTAAGGTAAAAAAGGCATCTCTAGGGGTAGAAGCAGTCCAATTAGGATTTCCTCTACCAGCATTAAGAAAGATTTTAACTCCTTTTTTTTCATTAGAATTAGCAAGGTTTATTAATTTATCCTTCAATTCAAAAGGACTTAGGTTTTTAACTTCTTCAAGTAATTTTTTATCCACTGTATTCACCCTTTCTTTAATTTATATAAACTGTGTTGAAAGTTAAAAAATCAATATTTGAATAATTGCTTAATAAGGTTTTTCACATATGCATTTGTATTTTGTCTATAAAGAGAAGGAAATATAGAAGGAAAAGTAAGGAATGTATAAATTGAAGTTTAATATATTTAGTCTTAATGATAAATAAAGAAACCCTACTAAAAAGTAGAGTTTCTTAACTATAAGGTATTATATTTTTCTAAAAAGGTTTCTAATAAATCTTCAGTTATATTCATAGCTCCAATGTCGCCATGTCTTTCATCACCATCAACATTACCGTGACAGTCAGAGCCTGCACTAACTAAAAGGTTATGTTTTTTTGCAAAATTTAAAAAGTATTTTTCTTCATCAGGGGTATTTTGAAAGTATATAGCTTCTATGCCGTCAAAGCCCATATTTAAAAAATCTTCTAATGGAGAGTTATGTATTAGTTTTGGATGAGCTAAGAATACTAAAGCGTTATACTTTTTAAGAAGTTTAACCCCTTCTTCAGTTGTAAGTTTAGTAGTTGGAACAAATGCAGGGCAGTCTTTTCCTATAAAGTTTTGAAAGATATATTCAAACTCATATGGATAGCCAGATGATATAATCTCTTGTGCAATATGAGGTCTTGCAACAACATCTTTTCCACGCTTTAATACATTGTCTAAGCTAATTTCTATATTAAAAACTTCTTTTAATTTTTGTATCATCTTTTCCGCTCTTATTTTACGTTTATCTTTTAAAGTTTGTAAGTAGTGGATAAATTCATCATTCATATAGCTGTCATCTTTAAAGAATCCAAGTATATGTACGCTTTCTTTGTTATGAGTGGTAGAAAGTTCAATACCAGGTATGAATGAAAGATTAATTTCTTTAGCAGTTTGTATTGCATTATGAAGCCCAGATACTGTGTCATGATCTGTTAAAGCTAAATATTTCACTCCATTTTGATAAGCTCTTTCAACAACTTCTTTTGGTGACATTAAGCCATCAGATGAGGTTGAGTGTGTATGGAAATCTATCTTTATCATAGTAAAAATCCTTTCTCACTAAAGTTACTAAAATTTTAGCATAGTTTTATTAGAGGAGCAAATTCTATATTTTACTTGACTTGGAGTTAACTCAAGATATTAAACTATCTATAGAAGATATATTTGGAATATTATAAAATAATAGGTGGATATTTAAAAATCTTCTATTTTCTATATATTCAGCAAGAAAGGGATGAAGTTTAGTGAAAATAATCAATCAAGAGTTGCTAAGTGGAGAGAGAGCATTATTTAAAAGTAGAGATTTAGAGGTTATTAACTCTGTTTTTTGTGATGGTGAATCTCCTTTAAAGGAAAGTAGAAATATAAAAATTAAGGATTCTATTTTTAAGTGGAAGTATCCCTTATGGTACTGTAAAGATATAAATGTAGATAATAGTACTTTGCTAGAAACTGCAAGGTCAGGAATTTGGTATACCCATAATATTAATATAAAGAACAGTACCATTGAGTCACCAAAAACATTTAGGCGCTCTAAGAATATTAATTTAACAAATGTAAATATTCCTATAGCTACAGAAACACTTTGGAATTGCCAAGATATAACCCTTAATAATGTAAATGCAAAGGGCGATTATTTTGGAATGAATAGTGAAAATATAGTTATTAAAGATTTTAACCTTTCAGGAAATTATGCATTTGATGGGGCAAAGAATGTTGAAGTCTATAATTCTAGACTACTTTCTAAGGATGCTTTTTGGAATTGTGAAAATGTAACTGTTAATAATTCAGTAATTATTGGAGAGTATTTAGGGTGGAATTCTAAGAATTTAACTTTTATTGATTGTTTCATAGAAAGTAATCAAGGATTATGCTATGTAGAAAACCTTGTAATAAGGAATTCAAAAGTTATTAATACAGACTTGGCATTTGAGTATTCAACAGTTGATGCTGATATTACTACAAGGGTTGATAGTGTCAAAAATCCAATGGGGGGAAGAATTCATGCAAGAGGTATTGATGATTTAATAATGGATGATAAAGAGATATCTTCACTTAATACAAAAATTTTAGTTGATGAAGGAGGAGAAGAGAATGCAGTATAATTTTTCAAAGTTAACAAATAGGTTTAACACTAATTCCTTAAAGTGGGATGTTAATAATAATGAGCTTCCAATGTGGGTTGCTGATATGGATTTTGAAACAGCACCTGAAATAAGAGAAGCTATTAGGAAAAAAGTTGATTTTGGTATATATGGATATACTATTATTCCAGATGAATACTATTTATCAATAAGTAATTGGTGGGAGAGAAGACACAATTTTAAAATAGAGAAGGAATGGATTCTTTTTTGTACAGGAGTAGTTCCTGCTATATCTTCTATTGTAAGAAAGATGACTAGAGAAGGGGATAATGTACTTGTACAAGCCCCTGTATATAATATTTTTTATAACTCCATTGTGAATAATAATAGAAAAGTGCTTTCAAGTGATTTATGTTTTGATGGGAAAGAGTATTCAATTGATTATGAGGATTTAGAAAGAAAACTATCAGACCCAGCAACAACTTTAATGATTCTTTGTAACCCTCATAACCCAATTGGAAAGGTATGGTCAAAGGAAACTTTGAAAAAGATAGGAGAGCTTTGTATAAAGTATAATGTACTTGTAGTTTCAGATGAAATTCATTGTGATTTGACTTATGGTAATTCTTATACACCATTTGCATCTATTTCACCTGAAATAGCTCAAAATAGTATAACCTGTATTGCTCCAACTAAGACATTTAATTTAGCAGGAGTACAATCTTCAAATATTATTGTTCCTAATGATGAAATTAGAAGAATGGTTAACAGGGGAATAAATACGGATGAAGTTGCAGAACCAAATGCTTTTGCAATAGAGGCTACAATTGCTGCATTTACAAAGGGAGAACCATGGTTAAATGAATTAATTGAATATTTAGCTGAAAATAAGAGAGTTGTACAGAAATTTATTCATAATGAGTTACCTAGCCTTAATCTTATACATTCAGATGCAACTTATTTATTATGGATTGATTGCAGTAGTATAACAAAAGATAGCCTAGAGTTTTGTAAGTTCATAAGAAAAGAAACAGGCCTTTATGTATCTAGTGGGCATGTATATGGAAGTAATGGAGGCCACTTTATTAGAATGAATATTGCATGTCAAAGAGAAAGGGTAGAAGATGGTTTAAGTAGACTTAAAGTTGGAGTTGATAAGTATATTAAAAGGAATATAATATAATAGGAAATTTATAGTAGTAAAAAATCTATTAGTGAGAGGAAGCAAAAGAAAAATGAATTTAACTGTGATACATCATATAGCTATTATTGTTAGTAACTACGAGAAATCAAAAGATTTCTATGTTAATAAGTTAGGTTTTCAAATACTACGTGAAAACTATAGGGAAGAGAGAGGTGACTATAAGTTAGATTTAAAATTAGGAGAATGTGAATTAGAGATTTTTTCAGGAAAGAATAATCCTAAGAGACCATCTTATCCAGAAGCCTGTGGCTTAAGACATTTAGCCTTTAAGGTAGATGATATAGAAAAAGAAGTGGAAGAGTTAAAAGCTTTAGGAATTGAGGTTGAACCTATAAGGTTGGATGAGATTACTAATAAGAGGATGACATTTTTTCAAGATCCAGACGGATTACCATTAGAATTACATGAGTAGATATAAAGAGAGAGATTATCTAGACAACTAAATAGGAGGGGACCATATGTTAAGTTTAAATGTGGATTTATTAAAAGGGAGAATTTTAAGGTCTTTAATTATTTTTGCTATTCCACTTTTCATATCAAGTGTATTCCAACAACTATATAATACAGTTGATGTTATGATTGTTGGAAACTACTTAGGGGATACATCATTAGCAGCTATAGGGGCTAGTGCAGCTGTATATGAACTTTTAGTAGGATTTTCCCTAGGTGTAGGGAATGGATTAAGTATTGTTACAGCAAGAAGCTTTGGATCCAATAATGAAGAAGAAGTTAAAAAGTCAGTAGCGGGGTCATTAGTAATAGGTGTAGGTATAACAGTTTTAATAATGATAATAGCACAATTATTTTTGTATCCTTTACTAGAACTATTAAATACTCCTTCAAATATTATAGAGGAATCATATTCTTATATTTATACTGTAACAATGTTTGTAGCTGTTATGTTTTTGTATAACCTATGTGCAGGATTTTTAAGAGCAATAGGAAATAGCGTTATGCCTCTAGTATTTCTTATTATTTCATCTGTGTTAAATATAGTTTTAGATATTTTATTTATTACTCAATTTAATATGGGAATAAGGGGAGCAGCAGTTGCAACTGTTATTTCACAAGGAATTTCAGGAGTGTTATGTATTATATATATTTTCTTAAAGTGTCCAATCCTTATTCCAAAGAAAGAACATTTTAAGTTTGATAAGGAACTATACAAGGATTTATTGGGACAAGGATTATCCATGGGAATTATGCTTATGATAGTTTCTGCAGGAACAGTTATATTACAAACTGCCATTAATAATTTAGGATACTTAATAATTGCAGGACATACAGCTGCTCGTAAGCTAAATAGTTTTTGTATGATACCTGTATCATCACTAGCAATGAGTTTATCAACTTTTGTGTCCCAAAATAAAGGGGCTAATCAAGGTAAAAGAATAAGAGAAGCTGTAAGATATGCAAACATAATATCCATTGGATGGGGAGCAGTTATTACAATAGTATTATTTTTTATTGCTCCAACTTTAATGAGAGTGTTATCAGGTTCAACTGAGGCAGTAGTTATTGATAATGGGGTAAAATATTTGTTGTGGAATTCGCCGTTCTATGCAGTTTTGGGTATATTATTAAATCTAAGAAATTCACTACAGGGAATTGGAGAAAAGGTACTTCCACTTGTATCTAGTGTTATAGAGTTCTTGGGTAAGATAGTATTTGTTATGTTATTAATTCCAACACTAGAGTACTTTGGAGTAATTCTATGTGAACCAATAATTTGGTGCTGTATGTGTGCACAACTTGCATATTCATTCTATAGAAATCCATATATAAGGGAATGTAAAGTAAATTAAATTTAAATGGAATTTATAATACCCCCCTTTAATATATATTGACCTAGAGTTAACTTGAAGTGATATAATTTATTTATTGGGAGGTGTTGGATATGACAATTACAGAAGTAAGTAAAAAGTATGATCTTTCACAAGACACATTACGTTATTATGAACGTATTGGATTGCTTCCAGCAGTTAATCGTAATAAAAGCGGCATAAGAGATTATACAGATGAGGATTGTAAGTGGGTAGAATTTATTAAGTGTATGAGGGGTGCAGGACTTCCAATTGAAGTATTAATTGAATACGTGGCATTATTTCAAGAGGGAGAGTCAACTATCCAAGCACGAAAAGAAATATTAATTGAACAAAGAGAAAAGCTTATTGCAAGAATGGAAGAGATGCAAAAGACTCTTGAACGTCTTAATTTTAAAATATCTAGATATGAAAATTCAGTTGTTAAAAAATAAAAATAAACCTCCAGTTGATTAATCATATGGAGGTTTATTTTTTTATTTATAAATTATTATTTTATTTTTCTCTTTTTAGAGCTTAATGCAAGAGAACCACCAGCTAAAGCTAATATTCCAATTAAAGCAGAAATATTAGAAGGGTCTGAAGTTTTTGGTGGATTACTAGTTGATGGTTTGTTTGTATCATTTGGATTACTTGGTTTAGGATCACTTGGATCTATTGGATTTATTGGATCAGGATTTGGAGTAGGCTCTTTAAGCTTTTCAAATTTTGGTGTTAAGTTTATATTTTCATTTACTATAAATGTGTAAGTTGTTTTATCACTTACAAGATTACCATTTGCATCAAACCATCCAATAAATTTGTAGCCTTTATTAGCAGTAGAAACTAAAGTAACTTCATCACCTTTAGTATAAGTACCTGCCCCTGATACAGAACCACCTTCTGCATCATTTATAGTAACATCATATTTTGGTAGTACATAGTTTATTGTATATATATTTTCACTACCATCCTCAGCTTTAACTATTATAACTGATTTATTACCACTAATAGGTAATACAGTAACTGAAGAGTTATCATCAGAATTAGCTATAGCTTCAACAATTTCAGGTAAAGATTCTAAATTAATAGTGTATTCATTAGTCTCAGGATTAAATCCTTCTAATTTTTGTCCATCAAGTAAAATTGAAGAAAGCTTATTTTCAGTTTTTAAAGTTTCTTGAGGTACATATTCATATACGTTTACCTCTGTAAGCCCAATGCACTTACCAACTTCAGGTTGTTGCATATAAATACGAATGCTATCAGTATTTATTACTTTATCAAGTTTATAAGTTGTTTCACCAACTGAGTGAGGAACTTCTGTTGTGTTTGTATGAGTAACAACTTTGTATTTGCCATCTGTATCTTTATAGCTAATTTGAACTTTCTTTGGAATTCTTGCTGATGCGTTATCAGTAAATAACCACATGTCTAAACGATCAATATTATATTTATTTTTCCAATCAAATTGAACATAAGCTCCTTTTGGCTCACCATTTTCAATTAGATTACGTTCTTTCCAGTTAGTCCAACGTTCATTTACATCTTCTCCGCCATTAGTAGTTCCGTTATTAATAGAACTTAACTTATCAGAAACATCTGTACAGCTTTCTGAAAGTGCTGGAATATCATTATTTTCTGGGCTATTTATAGCTAGGTTTCTAGCTGCCTTTAAAGCCGGAACTATACGAACACTAGCAGTTACAGGATAAGTTTTACCAAGTAACTCTACAGTACCATTTACTTTTATAATTGTATTTTCTTTAGTAAAATCAACACCATCTAAGTGCCAATTTACATCAAGTTCTTCAGACTTAGAACCATTTGCATAATATCCATAAACTGTTTTTGGAAGTGATGGGGTAGTACCAGCGTATGTGAAGGTAGATATATTAGCCATAGAAACTATTTCTCCAACAACATGTACATTTACAACTACTGCAACATCAGTTCCTTCTAAAGTACCAGTGACTTTAAAAATTTGTGGGGTATTTAATTGGTTTTCATCATATTTATTCCAAATAACATTGAATGTAGAAGTAGTGCCATCACTAAATCTGCCATTTACTGTTTTAGGTAAAGTAGGGTTTTCTCCTACATTTACGTAGTAATTCTTTACTATATCATAAGATTCTAAATACTTATCATCTGAAGCTTGATTTTCTGTTGTAATAGTTATAGATTTTTCTTTTAATCCTTCACCAGAAACAGTAAGTTTCATTGAACCAGCATCCTTTGTAGATTGAACTATAACTAAAGCTTTTCCGCTAAATGCTTTTCTTGTAGCTTTTGTATCAGTAGTAGGTTTATAAGAAGTAGTATCAACAGGATTACCATTATCAACACCAACTATTCTACCATTACCTTCAAGTTTGAAGTTTAATGTGTTAGAAGCACCAGAAGCAGAGTTACCATTTTCATCAACTAAATCAACAGTGATATAAGATAAATCATATTCATTAGAAGCAATTGTTGTTTTATCTGCACTTAATTTTGTTGTAGTAGGAGTACTATAGGTAGTAACTGTATTTCTACCTTCTGTATCAGTAATTAAATTACCTTGTTTATCATATGCTTTTGCAGTTAAAGTACCAGGAGCATAAGCAACATTAAAAGATGGATATAATGAATCATTATCAAATGTTTGATATTTATATCCAGCAGGTGTTACATGCTCGGTTGCAGTCTTTTCACCAACCTTATTACCATTTAAGTATAATTCAACTTTATAAGCATCAGTAAATACATCAACTTGTACATTTCCGTTTTCAATTACTATATCTTCTTTATTCCATGTAGGTAAAACATGAAGAGTATTAACATCCTTGTTCCATTGACTTTGATATAAATAGTAGATATCTTTTTCAAAACCAGCAGTGTCAACTATACCAAAGTAACTTGATTTAGGAGCAGGACCTTTACCTCCATTTACTTGTCCAGAATCAATACCATTCCATGGAGTAGGTTCTCCAATATAGTCAAAGCCTGTCCAAACAAATTCACCAGCATTGTAATCATTTTTTATTGTATATTTCCAAGCATTACTTGCAGAGTGTCCCCAACCTACTTTTGTAATATCATTATCATATTCTGATATTTGATTATTAGGATAGTCTATTCCTTTAGTTTTGTAGTATCCTCTGCTATGAACGGCACTACTTGTTTCTGAACCATAAAGAATCCAATCAGGATGGTTATTTCTTTGAGTATTAAATTGATTTTCGTTTGCATAGTTAAAACCAACAATACCATCATTTTTGTTTACTACTTCTGAGATAGCGTTAGCATTACTATCACCATTTTTTGTTCTATTATCACCAATTGTAACAGGTCTAGTTGAATCTTCAGCTTTAATCCAAGTGATAATATCTTGTGCAATATCAGTATAATCAGAAGAATTTCCACCTATACCTTCTAAAACTTCATTACCAATTGACCACATGATTACAGAAGGACTATTCTTTGAACTTTTAACCATTGTTCTGGCTTCAAATTCGCCCCATGTCATGTCAGAATTACCATTTATAATTTTATTATCTTCATCAATGCTTTCTCTAAAATATTTAGAAAAGTCATTTACATTACCATTCTTAGGGTTTGTCCAAGTATCAAATGCTTCGTTTATAACTAAAAGCCCTAGTTTATCACATATTTCAAGTAACATTTCACTGGCAGGGTTATGAGATACACGTATTGCATTTGCACCCATTTCTTTCATAATGCGCATTTGACGTTCAACAGCATAATAGTTTGAAGCTGCGCCAAGGGCACCTTGGTCATGATGCATGCAAACACCTTGAAGTTTCATCTTTTCACCATTTAGTGAGAAACCTGTGTCTCTATCGAATTCATAATATCTAAATCCAAAATCAGTTAATGTAGTATCTACAACTTTATCTCCAACTATAACTTCAGTTTTTACTTTATACATAGTAGGGTTGTCTACAGACCATAGAGTAGGCTTGTTCACTATAGCAGTTTGTTCAAAATCAACACTTTTATTAACTTGAACAACTTTTTTCTCACTTACAGGGGTACTAACTTCTTTTCCATCGTTATTAATAATAGTGGTCTTAAGAGTTACTTCTGAATCAGAAAGAGACTCATTTTCTACAGTCGTACTAACGTTTACATCAACATTGCCAGACTTTTGATCTTTAAGCTTTGGAGTTGTAACAGTTGTACCTAAGTATCCAACATGAATTGAATCAGTTACACTTAAAGTTACATCACGATAAATACCACTACCTGAATACCATCTACTACTAGGAGTAGGATTTGATACCTTTACGGATATAACGTTTTCAGTAATGCCGTCACAAATTAACTCATCAGTTATATCAAAAGCAAAGGATGTATATCCGTAATTATGAGAACCTAGTTTTTTACCATTTACATAAACTTCTGCATTCATGTAAACACCATCAAAATTTAAGGTAAAGTCTTTTCCATTGAATTTTTCAGGAACTACAAAGTGTTTACGATACCATCCAGTACCTCCAAGTAAGAATCCACTCTCTGCTTCACCTTGAACAGTAAATTCGCCTTCAATGCTCCAATCATGAGGAAGATTTAAAACTCTCCAAGACGAATCGTTAAAATTAGTTTCACTTGCACCTGAGGGGTCACCCTTAAAGAATTTCCAATTTTGATTGAATAGGGTTGAACGTTCTCCATCTTTGATGAAGCCTACAGATACAGTTTCAGCTTCTTGGGTTTGTTTTGTTTGTGCAAATGCAGTTGTAGGAGCTAATGAAAAAAGCATTCCTAAAGCAAGCACAAAAGAACATCTTTTTTTTGTACATGGTTTCATTTTAGAACCTCCTTATAGAAAAAATAAAATATATAGATATTGCTTTTACTTCTAAGAAATAAGTAGCAATATACAAAACGAAATAGAAATTTTATAAGTAGGTTTAATCTTGATATAAATATAGAGATAAGTTTTACCAGTAAGTAGTGCATATGTTTTATGGATATATATTGAATTTATAATAACAAAAATATTTTTAGATTAAAATTATAATTAATAGATGCCTAAATTATAAAATTTAAATTATATAAAGTACATACAAAATTCTTCGATGTTAAAAAAAGTAAATCGAAGAATTTTAATAGTTTTATAAAATTGAGATAAAAAAACAAAAAGTGTAAAAGGTAAACTAATTTGTCCATTTGAAAGGAAAAGAAGGTGTGATATAAATTATATCAAGGGATATGGTAAAAACTCCCTCTAATTTTTTTAAAAGACAAGCTGTAAGCTTTGTACTTAAAAAGGAGGCATATATGCATAAAATACAACAAATTATAAGTAACTACAAGGATGGAATACATGATGGGATAGTATCTGTATGCTGCTCTAATAAATTCGTAATTGAAGCAGCTATGGATAAGTTAAGAGATAAGGATATAGCATTACTTGTAGAAGCAACTGCAAATCAAGTAGATCAATTTGGTGGATATACAGGAATGAAGCCATCGGAATATAGAAAATTTATTTTAGAACTTTGTAAGAAAAATAATTTTCCGGAAGATAGGGTCGTATTAGGGGGAGACCACTTAGGTCCATTAACTTGGAGAGATATAGATCCAGAGCAAGCTATGGAAAATGCTAAGGAGTTAATAAGACAATATGTAATGGCTGGATTTACTAAAATTCATATAGATACAAGTATGAAGATAAAGGGTGATTCAGAAAATAATGATTTTGGTGATGAAATAATAGCTGATAGAGCAGGTATATTATGTAGTGTGGCAGAAAGTGCTTATAAAGAATTACTTAAAGAAAATAAGGATGCCATTCACCCTATTTATGTAATAGGAAGTGAAGTTCCAATACCTGGCGGTGCAGAAGGAGAAGAAGGGGAAGAAGAAGAAGGAATAAGTGTTACAAAGGTTGAAAACTTCAAAACAACTATTGAAACATTTAAGGAGGCTTTTAAAAGGCATAATGTTGAGAGTGCATTTGATTATGTTGTGGCAGTAGTGGTACAACCTGGGGTTGAGTTTAGTTCGGAAACTGTATGTGAATATGATAGGGAAAAAGCCAAAAAATTATCTGAAGCTATTAAGGAATATGATTCTATATTATTTGAAGCACATTCTACTGACTACCAAACTAAATATGCTTTAAGAGAAATGGTTGAGGATGGATTTGTAATACTTAAAGTTGGTCCAGAATTAACATTTGGATTTAGAGAAGGAGCTTTTGCATTAAATTGTATTGAAGAAGAACTATTACAGTATAATGATAAATTCGAATTATCAAGATTTAGAGAAATATTAGATTTTGAAATGGTTAAGGATTCAAGGCAATGGGAAAAGCATTATGTTGGATCTGGCAGAAAAGTAAAGTTAGAAAGAAAGTATAGTTTATCGGATAGATGTAGGTATTATATGCCAAATGAAGAGGTTGATTTTGCCTTAAATAAAATGCTTGATAATCTATCAAAAGTAGACATGCCATTACCATTAATAAGTCAGTATCTTCCTAATCAATATAGGTTAATTAGAGAGGGTAAATTAGAAAATAATCCTATAGAGCTATTAAAAAGCAAAATAGGAGAATACATTGATGATTATTTATATGCAATCAGGAAGTAGCAAGAAGATTTTTTTATAAGAGTTATGCTTAAAAACATATATAATACTAACCTTGTAAAGCTAGTATTATATATGTTTAAAATATATAAAATTAAGGAGGGAGGATTAGGTATTAGAATATAGAATTAAGGAGGAGGTTTATGTGTTAAAAAGAAAAAATAGGTATGACTTTTTAAGAAGACTTGCAGGATTATGTTTACCAATATGTATGGCTGTAACACTTGTGCCACCAAGTATAGTATCTGCTGCTAGTAATAGTGAAACAATTGCATTATTAGAATCAGAAATATCAAGATTGGGGCTAGAGGTTATAGGAAAAGTTACTGAAATTAAAAAGGACAAAGATGTAGTAAATATTAAATTGTCCACTGGAGAATCTATAAGGATTAGCTTTTTAGAGGATAATGTATTTAGATTATACATGGATCCTAAAGGGGAATTCCAAGAGTATCCAACACCTAATGCAGAAGACCATACTACAAAAATAATTGATAAAGAGTTAGATGAGTATAAGTCTGAATATGGGGTTATTGATGTAAATGTTGATGATTCTGATAGCAAGGTTTATAAAATATCTACAAATTCAATTGAATTAAGAATAGATAAAGAAACATCTATTATGGAACTATATGACAAGGTAAATGATAAGGTTGTTTGGTCAGAAGCAAAACCACTTATGTATTCTGATAAAAAAACAGTACAAACATTAAAAACTAAGAATGATGAGTATTTCTATGGTGGAGGGCAACAAAATGGTTATTTCTCTCATAAGAATACTTCAATAAATATTGCAATTGGAGGAGGATGGGATGCAGGTGCAGCATCAAGTCCATCACCATTTTATATAAGTACTGAAGGGTATGGAGTAATGCGTAATACTTTTAAGCCTGGAAAGTATGATTTCTTTGAAGAAGCAAGTTTATCCCATGATGAAGGAAGATTTGATGCATACTATTTTGTGGGGGGGAATGTACCAAATGTAATTGAAAGTTACACAGAACTTACAGGAAGACCAGCAATGATGCCCGAGTATGGATTCTATTTAGGACATGCAGATTGTTTTAATGGTACCCATAATGGACTTGGGGATGATAGAGAGCTTTTAGGTAAAGGATTAGATACACTTAAGAGTTATGGTACAAACGATATGCCTCTTGGATGGTTCTTACCAAACGATGGCTATGGCTGTGGTTATGGTGGATTAGATAATTTAGAAAAGTTTGTGAATGCTGCCAAAGAAGAAAACGTTAACGTAGGATTGTGGACTCAAAGTAATCTATATCCAGATGAAAGCTTACCAGAAGATAGTCCATTACGTCGTGACTTAGATGGTGAAGTAAAAGCTGGTGTTAGAGCAATAAAAACAGATGTTGCTTGGGTTGGCTATGGTTATTCAATGGCTTTAAATGCTACAAGGCAAGCAGCTGAAGGTATTGAGAAAGAAGAAAATTCAGGTGGCGCACGTCCATTTGTAATTTCATTAGATGGATGGGCAGGAACTCAAAGGTATGCGGGATTATGGTCTGGAGACCAATATGGAGGAAATTGGGAATATATTAGAATGCATATTCCAACTTATATTGGTTCTGGATTATCAGGAAACCCTAACGTAGGGTCAGATATGGATGGAATATTTGGTGGAGCACCAGTAATTCAAACACGTGATTTCCAATGGAAAGCATTTACACCTATACAAATTGATATGGATGGATGGGCAGGAACTAGTAACAAGAAGACTCCTTGGAACTATGGAGAACCATACGCATCAATTAATAGAATGTATTTAAAATTAAAGGCAGAAATGATGCCATATATTTATACAAATGCAGCTGAATCATCAAAAACTGGCTTACCTATGGTAAGAGCTATGATGTTAGAATATCCAGATGATCCATATACTTACGGTACTCAAACACAGTATCAATATATGTGGGGACCAAATTTATTAGTTGCTCCTGTATATAACGAAGAAGATAACAATAATAATGTAAGAAATGGAATATATCTTCCTGATGAAGACCAAATTTGGATTGATTATTTTACTGGAGAACAATATAAAGGTGGACAAGTAATTAATAATTTTGATGCTCCACTATGGAAAGCACCTGTATTTGTTAAGAATGGTGCAATAATTCCTATGGCTCCAGAAAACAATTCAATTAATGAACTTGATGGTTCTGAAAATAGAATATTTGATGTGTATCCATCAGGATCTACAGAATTTACTATGTATGAAGATGACGGAAAAACAATTGATTATAAGGAAGGGAAGAACACAACAACAAAAGTTACCTCAGAAGTTAATGGTGAATCAGTAAAGGTTACCGTAAATAAAGCAGAAGGTAAAGGCTATGAAGGAATGGTTGCTAATAGGGGTACAGAAGTAATAATAAATACTCGTAAGGCACCAGAAAAAGTTACTGTAAAAGTTGGAGGAAAAAATGTAGAATTAACTCCAGTTACATCTGAAGAAGATTATAATAATGGAGAAAATGTATACTTCTATAATGAAAAACCAAACTTAAATAAATATTCAACAGAAGGTTCAGAATTTGCTAAACAAGAAATTATAACTTCTCCGAAGTTATATGTTAAAGTTGGCAAAACAGATATAACTAAGAATTCAGTGGAAGTAAATGTAGATGGGTTTGATAATACTCAAATAAAAGAAGAAGTTGATTCAGAAGTACCATCAGTACCAACTAATTTAGTGGCTCAAGATGAAAATATTACTGATACTGCTATAACATTAAATTGGAATAAAGTTAATGGAGAAAATGTTTCATATGATTTAATGATAGATGGAACTATTTATAGTAATATTTTTACCAATACTAATGGTGAAGAACCTTTCTTTACACATAAGGATTTAACTCAAGATACAGCCCATACTTATAGAGTAAGAGCTACAAATACTAAGGGTTCATCTGAGTGGAGTGAGGAATTAACAGTAAAAACAAAACTAGATAGATATAGAAATGTTCCTAAAAATATGACTGCAACAGCAGATAGTTATCAGCCAGGAAGTGGTCCTGAAAATGCTGTTGATGGAAAGGATAATACTCAATGGCATACAGAATGGGGAACTGGAAATGTCTTACCTCATACATTTACTATTGACATGAAGTTAGCATATCAATTAGATAAATTTGAGTATACACCAAGACAAGATTCAGGTAATGGAACTATTACAAAGTATGATTTAGATGTAAGTTTAGATGGAAAAACTTATGTGAATATAGTTAAAGATGGCAAGTGGGATAGAAGTGCAGATGTGAAAACAGTTGATTTTGGTAAGAATGTCTATGCTAGATATATAAAACTAACTATAAAGGAAGCTGTAGGTGGTTTTGGTAGTGCTCAAGAATTTAGACCTTACATGGTAGATGGAACAAAAGGTCAAGTTGTTGGTGAAAATATACCAAATGGCGTAATTGATGATGATGATTTAACATTCTTTGCAAGCTATATGGGTGTTAATAAGGATGATACAGCATGGGATCAAGTATCTAAGGTGGATATAAACTACAATGGTGTAATAGATGCTTATGACCTAGCTTATGTAGCAGGACAACTTGGAGAGTCTCCATTAGTACCAACAGGTATTGAAATGAAGGGCGTATTAAATATAAGACCAAGTAAAAAGGAACTAAAGTCAGGAGAAGAGTTTACTGTAGAAATAGTAGGACAAGGATTACAAGATATTAATGCATTTAACTTGGAGATGATTTTAGATCCTCATAAGTATGAAGTTGTAAAAGAATGTAATGCAGATGGAACTTGTGGCACAACTGTTGTTAGTCCAACAGAAGCAACAGATAATATGCTTAATTACTCAATACTTGCAGGAGTAGGAAAGCCACAACAACGTATATTTGCAGCCTTCTCAAATAAAGGAAATGGAAAAACTTTAAATGGAAGCAATGTATTAGCTAAGATTAAGTTAAAAGCTAAACAAGATATTACTTTTGATATGGAAATTTCAGATTCTTTATTGGTAGATACAAGCTTTAATGTTATTACTAAGAAAGGAATTGTTTTAGATCCAGATACTGAGATTCCAGAAGAAAAGCCAGAATATATAAAATTGACTAATGAAGATATGACTGTTTCTGGTGATGGAAGTATGATGCAAGGCGGAGATGCTGCATTTGGAAAGCTTATTGATGGAGTAGTTAGTGAAGACTCTTTAGCAGAACTTATATGGAACAATACAGAAGACAGTGGTAAGAAGCTACCTTTATCAGTAGATTTTAAATTTAATAAGCCACAATCAATTAGTAATATTACAGTATTTAATAGACCACAGTATACAAATGGTAAAATTAAAAAGTTATCTATAAAAGGATTTGGTGTCGATGGAACTGAATATGATTTAGGAACAAAGACAGTAGAGCCAAATGAAGCTTATGTTAAATTCGATATAGATCCAATAAATGAATTAAGCAAGGTTCAAGTAGTATTTGAAGAATCCCATAGTGGTCCATTAATGCTATCTGTAGCAGAAGTTGAATTTATTGCTAAGACAAATAATGAACCAGAAAAACCAAGTGTTGATAAAACAGCTCTTGAAAATAAGATAAAAGAAGCAGAAGCTATAGACTTAAGTAAATACACAGATGAAACTGTAAATGTATTTAAGGAAAAATTGAATGATGCAAAAGCTATAAGAGATGCTGTAGATGCAACACAAGAAGCCGTAAATAATGCATTACAGTCACTAAATGACTCAATAGCAGGCCTTGAAGAAAAACCAGTACAGCCAAGCGTTGATAAAACTGCTCTTGAAAATAAGATAAAAGAGGCAGAAGCTATAGACTTAAGTAAATACACAGATGAAACTGTAAATGTATTTAAGGAAAAATTAAATGATGCAAAAGCTGTAAGAGATGATGCAAAGGCAACACAAGAAGCTGTAAATAATGCATTACAGTCACTAAATGACTCAATAAAAGCTCTTGAAGAAAAACCAGTACAGCCAAGCGTTGATAAAACTGCTCTTGAAAATAAGATAAAAGAAGCAGAAGCTATAGATTTAGCTAAATATACAGATAAATCTGTAAGCGAATTTAATGAAAAATTATCAATAGCAAAAGAGGTCTTAGCAAATGAGGCTTCAAGTCAAGATGAGGTTAATAAAGCTTTAGAGGATTTAAATAAAGCAATTGATAAATTAGAGGTTAAAGAAGAGCCATCCAAGCCTTCAAAACCTTCAGAACCTTCAGAACCATCAAGTCCATCAGGGGATAGTAGTGATGGTGAAACTGTTAAGACAGGTGATACACAAGGAGGTAAAGTTCTTTTATTTGGGTCATTAGCTATTATTGCAGGAGTAGCTGGTGTATATTTTAGAAAGAAAAAGACAGTTGAATAAGGTTAAATAGTGTAGTAAGGCTATGTTTATTAAGTAGAAATAGAAAAACTTCTTGAATAAATGATCATTGAATAAGAATTTATAAGAAAGAGCTTCCTTATAATAAAATAATTATAAGGAGGCTCTTTTTATTAAGACAAGGTAGATAGTTTATGATTTTATAGTATTAAATATTTTACGTGAATTTTTATCCAAAATAAAAAGTATAAAATTTTAACTTATTTATGCAATGTAAAAAAATGTAAAGTGTGATATAAATTTTATTATAGGTACTGTGCAAATAAGCTATGCCTAAATACTTAAACAATACTAACTTTTCGAAGATAGTATTGTCTAAGAGTAAAATAAGAATAAGGAGGCGTTAATTTTAAAACGAAAAAACAAGATTAAAGTAAGAGTTTTACTCTATGATACTAGTACAATCAAGTATTGAGATGAAGGTAAACCCATAAAAATTAAAGGAAGGAGAAGAATGGTATGATAAGAAAATCAAAAAGATATTTATCTGCAATGATTACAGGTGCTATGATACTGTCTAATATGCTAGGTCCAATAAGTGTATCGGCTGAAACTAGTGCATCCAAAGTAACAGCTATTGAAAAGGTTAATACTGACTATGAGATATATCCTTCACCACAGAGTGTAGAATATGAAGAGGGAAGTTTTAATTTTGGTAGTGATGTAAACGTTGTTTATGAGAAAGGGATAGATAATTATACTAAGTCTAGACTTGAAGATGAGATTCTAAAGGCTCATAGCATTTCTTATGAAGTTTCAGACACAAACCAAATTATAAATGGTAAGACGAATATTTTAGTAGGGGTTTATGGTTCTGATGAAGCTGTTGATAAGTATGCAGAGAAATATGCCTTATCGACAGAAAATCTTTTTAGTAAAACAGATTCTTATTTTTTAGTATCTGATAATAATGTTATTACTGTTCTTGGAAAAGATACAGATTCTGCATTTTATGGATTAACAACTTTATATCATATATTTAATCAAGTAACTGATAATGAAATAAGAAACTTCAAAATAGAAGATTATGCAAATGTAGTAACTCGTGGATTTATAGAAGGTTACTATGGAAATCCTTGGTCAGTTCAAGATAGATCAGATCTTATGAATTATGGTGGATATTATAAGTTAAATGCTTATTTTTATGCACCAAAGGATGATCCAAAGCATAGAGTTCAATGGCGTTCGCTATATACTGAAGATGAGCTTAAGTGGATTAAACAATTAGCAGATGCAGGTAATGCTTCTAAATGTAGATTTGTTTATGGAATTCACCCATTTCCAGGAAATGATGCTTTTGGAATAGGAAAAGATGAAGCTGGATATCAGAAGGATTTAGCGGATTTAAAATCTAAACTTAAACAAGTTATTGATCAAGGTGTTAGACAAGTTGCCATCTTAGCGGATGATTTTGCTAATCCAGGTGGAGAACTAGGACTTAGATTAGTAAATGACATAACTAATTGGTTAGAAAATGAAGTAAGACTTGAGTATCCTGATATGAAAACTACATTACCATATGTTCCTTATGATTATATGGGAAATGGATCAGGTGTTGAGTTTACATCTTTAAAAGAAGCACCAAAAAATGTACAACTTGTACAAACAGGTGGAAGAGTTTGGGGAGAAGTGACTCAAAATTTCTCTCAAACATTTAAGAATAACACAGGTAGAGCTCCATATTATTGGATTAACTGGCCATGTTCAGATAACTCTAAGAGTCATTTAATAATGGGTGGTAATGATACGTTCTTGCATCCAGGTGTTGATTCAACACTTATAGAAGGAATAATGTTAAATCCAATGCAACAATCAGAAGCAAATAAATCAGCTCTATTTGCAGTTGCAGATTATTCATGGAATATATGGGATACAAAGGAGCAAGCAGATAAGAACTGGAATGATTCATTTAAATATATGGATCATAATACAGCCATAGAAACAGAGGCTTCAGCTGCTTTGCGTGAAATAAGTAAACACATGATTAATCAAAATATGGACAATCGTGTTACAGCATTACAAGAATCTATTGAGTTAGCACCAAAATTAAAGGCTTTCAAGGAAAAGTGTGATTCTGGAGTTAATGTTAAAGATGATGCATTACTATTAATAAAGGAATTTACAAAGCTTAAAGATGCGGCTAATTATTATAAGAATAATCCAGGAAATAAAAAAACAAGGGATCAAATAATTTATTGGTTAAATTGTTGGGAAGACACAACAACTGCAGCAATTGAATACTTAAAAGCTATTATTGCAAATGAAGAAGGCAATAGAAGTGAATTATGGTCTCATTATTCAGAAGCTCAATCATCCTTTGAAAAATCAAAAACTTATGGATTTAATTATGTAGACCATACAGAATATGCAGAAGTAGGAGTTCAGCATATTGTACCATTTATAAACAATATGCAATCTTTTTTAGCTCCAATAGTTTCTGGTATAGTTGATCCATCTAAGGTTATCACTACAGTTATAACTAATAGAAGTGATACTCCAACAGGAGATTTAAATAATATTTTGGATAATAATCCTTCTACAGAAGTTGTTTACAAGAATCCAAATACAATATCAGAAGGAACTTACATTGGAGTTAAATATAATAAAGTAATTAATATTAAAGATATAGAATTCTCCTTGGGAGCTATTTCAAATCAAAATGATACAATGCAAGAAGCTAAGATTCAATACACATTAGACGGAAAAACTTGGTTAGATTTAGAACAAGGCAAAGTTTATTCTATGCCACAAAAAATTACTATAGATGGATTAAACTTAGATGCAATGGGGGTTCGTGTTATTGCAACTAAACCGAGAACAAATACTTGGTTTGGAATTAAAGATATTATAATTAATAAAGATAATATTGTAGAACAACCAGATATTAATCCAACTATAATAAAAACTTCAAGTTGGAATGGAATTCATTCGGGTAGTGAGTCTGATTTATTTGATGGTGATGATTCTACAGATGTTTGGTATAAAACTAATGATGGAGATATGACTTATGCTGGAGATTTCGTTGGAGTTGATTTAGGAAAAGTAGTTCCAGTGGGAGAGGTTAGATTTGTACTTGGAAGAAATGGTTCAGCTGATAAATGGACTAGTTATAAACTAGAGTATTCAACAGATAATTTAAATTGGACAAAATTTAAAGAATATACTGGTAAAGATTCTGGACAAGATGTTATTGAGGAAAACTTTGATGGAAAAGAAGCTAGATATATTAGATTAACTAATGAAGTAGACCTTCATAAGTGGATAATATTATCAGAAATCAGTGTTGAAAAGCATGGTGCAGATGCATCAACAAAAAATGTTTATACTAATACTAATTTAGAGCTTTTATCAACTTTTGAAAATGAGGAGTTAACTAAATTAAATCCAAAAGAAAATATAATATTACATGCAAACGAATATATAGGAATTAAATTGAATAGAATTAAAGATTTAAGTGAAATTTTAGTAGAGGTATCAAATGAAGATGGATTAAGTTTACAAACATCTATGAATGGAGTAGAGTGGACCAATATCAAAATCAATGATAATAGTAAACTACAGGATGCTAGATATGTAAGATTATTAGCTAGTAAGGATGTAACATTTAGTTTAAATAAATTTGAAGTTAAATCTAATGAAATATATGAACCATCTTTAGAATCAGCATTTACTAAAATTAATGGTAAAGTTAGAAGTATATTTGATAAAAACTTTAGTACATCAGCATCATTTGATGCATCACCAATAAAAGATGGAAGTATAGTATTTGATTTAGGTCAAACAATTAATGTGAAAAACCTTACTTATGCTGTGCTAGATACAGAAAAAGATTATTTAAGAGATGCTAAGTTCCAAATATCTAATGATGGTGAAAGTTGGACAGATGTAATTACTATTGGTGATGGAAAAGAGAATGATAATAGTGATATAAACTCTAAACCAGTTGAAGCTGGATATTCTCATGGAGATAGTACAACAATAGTACCAATTTCTCATGCTTTTGTAAGGAGAGAGTTGGATACAACTAAAGAAGCTAGATATTTAAGAATATTGTTTACTGCAGATTATAAGTATAGATGGGTTAAAATAAGTGAAATTTTAATAAATGATGGCGAGTATATTCCAACTATTAATGACCCAACTTATATATCAGATCCAATAGAGTTAGAAGGGTTTGCACCAAGAAATATTAACGATGGAGATTTAACTACAGTATATAAGCCAAATACAAATAATGATAAAATAAAATCAGGAAGCTTAACTTATCGTTTATCTGAAAAAACTGATGTTAAGAAGATAAATATTGTTCAAGGTGGAAATTCTATATCAAATGCAAAGGTTATGGTTAGAACAGGATATAATGAATATGGAGAAGCTATTTGGAATGAGCTTGGAATTTTAAATAAAAGCTTAACTGAACTTGTAAATAGTAAGTATGATAATATTTTTGAAATTAGGATTGATTGGCAAGGTATAGCTCCTACTATATATGAAATAGTAACAATAAATGACTATAACGTTCCTGATATAACTGATTTAGAAGAATTAGTGGCATCTTCTAATAAATATGTAGAAGAAAATTACACAAAAGCAAGTTATGGTAAATTTATAGAAGCATTAGAAAAAGCAAAAGATATATTAAACGACTTAGCAAGTGTATCTCAAGATGATATAGATAATGCTAAATTAAATTTAATAAATTCAATTACAGAATTAGTTAATATTAAGGATTTAGTGGATGTAATTAATAGAGCAAATTCTATTATTGAAAGCAATGTAGAATATACAGAAGAAACTATACAAGCACTTAAAGAGATGTTAGATAATGCAAAAAAAGTTTTAGCAAATGAAGTTTCAACTCAAGATGAAGTTAATAAAGCTTTAGAAGATTTAAATAAAGCAATTGATAATTTAGAAGTTAAAGAAGAGCCAGCTAAGCCTTCAAAACCTTCAAATCCATCAGGGGATAATGCTGATGGTGAAACTGTTAAGACTGGTGATACACAGGGAAGTAAAGTTCTTTTGTTTGCATCAATAGCTATCATTGCAGGAATAGCTTGTGTATACTTTAGAAAGAAAAAGACGGTAAAATAATATTAGAAGGGGGATAGTACATTATCCCTCTTTTGTACATAATGGAGGAATAGTTATGAAGAAGTTTATTTTTATAGCAGCATCTATATGTTTAATATTTGGAGTTATAGCATGCACTAATAATGATATTAATAATAAAAAAGAAACACAGGATGTAGAAACTGCTGAAGAATTAAATTTTAAGAGTGTATCCCTATCTGAAATATCAAATTTAATAGAAGAAGATAAGGATAAAATAATATATTTTTCAAGAAAAACCTGTGATAGATGTCTTCAACTAGATAAAAATTTGGAGCAAGTGTTAGATAAGAATTCACAAGAAAAAATATATTTATTTGATACAGATAAGGCTAGAAATGAAAATAATGAATTAATGAAAGAAATATTAAAAGAAGTAAAAGTTGAAAGCGTTCCAACAATAATCTATTTTGAAGGAAATATTGAAAAGGATAGATATGATACATTAGGAGGAGTAGATGAGTTAGAAGGGTGGTTTAATGGTAAGATATAAATAGTTTAGTATGAGTGGATATTTCTTTTTCTGTGACTTAAGTTTTTGTCATAGGATAAGCAAATATCCACTCAATTTTTTTAATTTTAAGTATAGTAGTATAATAAGAAGTTAAGAGGAAATGAATTAAAATAATACACAGTATGAGAGTAGGGAGAATAGCATTGGCGATTAATAAATTAGAAATATTAGAAAAATACTTTGGATATAAGAGTTTTAGAAGAGGACAGGAAAAAATAATAGATGAGATATTAAAGGGAAATGATGCTCTTGCTATTATGCCAACAGGGGGAGGGAAGTCACTTTGTTACCAAATTCCAGCCTTAATGTTAGATGGGATAACAATAGTAATTTCACCTCTTATATCTCTTATGAAAGACCAAGTAGATACATTAAATTCAGTAGGTATTAACTCTGCATTTTTAAATAGCTCTTTGTCTACCTATGAGTTTAATGAGGTTATAAATGGAATTGTAAATAATAAATATAAAATTATATACGTTGCGCCTGAAAGACTAAACTCAAATGAATTTATTACAGTTATAACTCAAATGAAGATAGCTCAAGTGGCTATTGATGAAGCGCACTGTGTGTCTCAATGGGGACATGATTTTAGGGTTAGTTATAAAGGAATTGCAACATTTATTGATAAGCTTATAGAAAGACCAATAATAACAGCATTTACAGCTACAGCATCTGAAGAGGTAAGAAATGATATTGTAAATTTATTAAAACTTAGGGAACATAAGATATTTGTTACTGGATTTGATAGAGAGAATTTAAGAATAAATATTGTTAAGGGTTCAGATAAAAAGAAGTTTTTAGTTAACTACATTAAAAATAATCCTAAAGATTCAGGGATAATATATGCTGCTACAAGAAAAGAAGTTGAGAGTATTTATGACTTATTAAAGAAAAACAAGATTAGTGTTGGAAAATATCATGCTGGGTTATCAAATGATGAAAGAATAAAAAGTCAGGAAGAGTTTATAAATGATGATACTAATATAATAGTTGCAACAAATGCTTTTGGAATGGGTATTGATAAGCCTAACATAAGATATGTTATTCATTATAATATGCCTAAGAATATTGAAGGGTATTATCAAGAGATAGGAAGAGCTGGTAGAGATGGTGAACCAAGTGAGTGTGTTATGCTTTTTTCACCAGCAGACGTTATTACTCAAAAGTATTTAATTGAAGTAAGTACTGAAGACCCTCTAAGAAAGAATAAACAATATAAAAAGCTTCAACAAATGATGAGTTTAGTTTATATAAATAGTTGCTATAGAAAATATATTTTGAATTATTTTGGTGATACCTATGAAGGCGAATGTGATAATTGCAGTAACTGTTTAAATAAATGTGAAGTTAGGGACAAAACTATAGATGCTCAAAAAGTTATATCCTGTATTCATAAAATGAAAAGAAGCTTTGGAGTGGGTATGATAGTAGATGTTCTTAGAGGTTCTAAGAATAAAAAACTTTTAAATCTAGGATTTAATGAATTAAGTACTTATGGAATAATGAAAGAATACTCTAGTGATGGTTTAAAAGAGTTTATTAACATTTTAATTGCCCATGGATATTTAGAAGTAAATGAGGAGTTTTCTACAGTTGCTCTAAATAATTTATCTTATAAGGTTGTAAAAGGAGAAATTAAAGTTCTATTAAAGGATGTTAATATTGAAAGTAATAGAGTAGAAATTAATGATTTATTTGATAAGTTATCTTCATTGAGACGTGAAATAGCACAGGAAGAAAAGAAGGCTCCATATATGATATTTGGTGATGGAACTTTAAGAGAGATGAGTATTAAGTATCCTATAGATAAAGAGGAAATGCTTAAGATATCTGGTGTTGGAGAAATTAAGTATGAAAGATATGGAGAAAGATTTATAGAAATTATTGAGGAGTATGTTATTGATAATAATATAAAAAAGGAAGTAGCTATAGATAATAAAGAACCTGAGGAAATAGAAGATGATTATTTTGAAGTTAATAGTGATAAAGAATTATTAGAAAGACTTATTAAGTTAAGAGAAGGCTTTGCAAATAAGTTAAACCTTCCTGTATCAATGATTTTAAGCAAAAATACCTTAAAAGAGATAAGTGGACGCTATCCTAATACCCTAGATAAGCTTAAGGATATAGGAGGAATTGGGCCAAAGAAAATAGAGGGATATGGTGATTCAATAATTGAAGAAGTAGATAATTATATTATTGAAAAGGGCCTTAATCCTACTTGGAAAGAGAAGAAGAGAAAGAAGCTTATTATAGATGGAGAAACTAGAAGTGCATCAGAGATAACCTTAGATAGACTTAATATGGGTGAGAAAATAGAAAGTGTATCAGAAGATATGGAAATATCAATTTCAACAATTCTTGGATATGTTACAGATTATATAAAGTCTACTGGGGATAGTAGTATAAAAATAGATTTAGATAAATATTATAATAAAGAGGATGAAGAAATAATATTAAATGCTATAAATAAACATGGAATAGATAAAATTCAAGTTATTAAAAAAGCTTTACCAGATTATATTAAATATGAGTGTATTAGAGCTGTAATATTGAAAAGAAAAATTATGCAAGAATAATTATAGGCCAATGATAAAAATATCATTGGCTTTTGTATTTTGGAGTATTGACTTAGAGTTCACTCCAAGTAGTAAAATTATAGTAATTTATATTTAATATTGGGAGGTTACAATGAAGAAAACACTTTATTTAATGAGACATGGACAAACCTTATTTAATTTAAGAAGAAAGGTTCAAGGTGCTTGTGATTCGCCGTTGACACAAGAAGGGATTAGACAAGCAACCTTAGCCAAGAATTATTTTAAGGAAAATGGTATAGAATTTGATCATGCATATTCATCAACTCAAGAAAGAGCATGTGATACATTAGAGATAATTACAGACATGGAATATGTTAGACTTAAAGGGTTAAAAGAATGGAATTTTGGAACTTTTGAAGGGGAAAGTGAGGATTTGAATCCTAAGAATAAAAAAGGTGGAACCTATGGAGATTTTTTTGTTCAGTATAATGGTGAAGAAGATTTAGAAGTTCAAAAGAGAATGAATAAAACTCTTACAGAAATTATGAATAAGGAAGATCATGAAACTGTACTAGCTGTAAGTCATGGTGGTGCATGTTTCATGTTCTTAAGAAAATGGGAAGATCTTTCTAAGAGGGAGAAAATACATTTTACTAATTGTTGTATTTTAAAGTTCGAATTTGAAGATAATGAGTTTAAATTTATAGAAGTTATTGATCCTTTAAAAAATGTAGTATAATATTTCTTAGAAAATAAGAGCCTATAGCTTGTAATTTCTAAATATTATAAATGAGGGACATGATGATATGACAGTAGAATTAGAGAAGTACTATAATAAATTTTGCGAAGATAAAAGATTAACTAGAAAGCATGGACAAGTGGAATATATAACATCTATGAAGTATATTCATGAATATCTGAAGGGAAATGAGAATGCCAAGATTTTAGATGTAGGTGCAGGGACTGGGAGATATTCTGTTCAACTAGCTAATGAAGGATATGATGTTACAGCAGTGGAACTTGTAAAGCATAATTTAGGTGTTTTAAAGTCAAAAGGAAGTACTGTTAAAGCTTATCAAGGAACTGCATTAGACCTATCAAGATTCTCAGAAAATACCTTTGATATGACTTTAGTGTTTGGACCAATGTATCATTTATATACAATTGAGGATAAAATAAAAGCACTACAAGAAGCTAAGAGAGTAACAAAGGTTGGTGGAGTTATCTTAGTAGCTTATTGTATGAATGAATATAGCATATTAACATATGGATTTAAAGAAAACCATATAAAAGAGTCTATAGCAAAGGGTAAGGTGAGCAAAGATTTTCATGTTATTTCAGAGCCAGAGGATTTATATGATTATGTAAGAATTGAAGATATTGATAAAGTTAATGAAGGCGCAGGGGTAAAAAGAATAAAACTAATTTCCGCTGATGGTCCAGCTAACTATATGCGTCCGATTTTAAATTCTATGGATGAAGAAACGTATAAGCTTTTTATCGAGTATCACCTTTCAACTTGTGAAAGAGCAGATTTACTAGGAGCAAGTGCTCATACATTAGATATTTTAAGAAAAGAATAAGATCTTATAAAATGACAGTATAAAAAGTACTGTCATTTTTTGTTATTTTGGATATTATGGTTATTATTAATTTGTGGATAACTTCAACAATTTTTGAATTACAATAACTTTCTAAATATATACATTAATGTAAAAAATAATGTGGTAAAGGCTTGATAAACAAGGAAAGATGATATAAAATATTAATTAATAGAAATTATTGGTTAATAAATAAAAGTGAGATTCATTTTATATAAAGGGGGAGAAGGAAATGAATGTTTTAATAGGAATTTTAATTCCGCTCTTAGGTACATCATTAGGTGCAGCCGGTGTTTATGCAATGAAGAAGGAAATGAATAAAAAGATTAATAAAATACTTCTTGGATTTGCTTCTGGTGTTATGATGGCAGCATCAGTATGGTCATTAATTATTCCTGCAATAGATATGTCTAGTGGAATGGGGAAGCTTTCTTTCGTTCCAGCAGCGGTTGGAGTAATGTGTGGAATTCTATTTTTATTTTCTTTAGATAAGGTAATTCCACATCTTCATGTAGATAGTGATAAGCCAGAAGGTACAAATAAATATAGCTTAAAGAAGACTACAAAGCTTGTATTGGCTGTAGTACTTCATAATATTCCAGAGGGGATGGCTGTGGGAGTTGTTTTTGCGTCAATCCTAAATGGGGGAGATACAATAACTCTTACTTCTGCTTTTGCACTTTCTATAGGAATAGCAATACAAAATTTTCCTGAAGGTGCAATAATATCAATGCCTCTTAAAAGTGAAGGGTTAAGTAAAAATAAAGCATTTCTTTATGGATCTTTATCAGGCATAGTAGAACCTATAGGAGCAGCAATTACAATAGCATTTTCTAGTATTATTACTCCTATAATGCCATATCTTCTTTCTTTTGCAGCAGGAGCAATGATATTTGTTGTAGTTGAAGAGTTAATTCCTGAAGCAGCAGAAGGGAATTCATCAGATATTAGTGCAATAGCATTTTCTATAGGGTTTGTAATTATGATGATTTTAGATGTGGCATTATCATAGATAAGGAGGGTAAGCTATGAGATTGGTTATTATAAGGCATGGAGAAAGTGAATGGAATAAATTAAACTTATTTACAGGGTGGAGTGATGTAGATTTATCTCCAGAAGGAAAAAAAGAAGCAAGATTAGCTGGAGTAGCTTTAAAGGAAGAAGAAATTGATTTTGATGTTTGTTATACTTCTTATTTAAAGAGAGCTATTCATACTTTAAATTTAGTATTAGAAGAAATGAATAGAGATTGGCTTCCTGTTATTAAATCATACAAATTAAATGAAAGGCATTATGGTGCATTACAAGGATTAAACAAAGCTGAGACTGCTAAAAAGTATGGAGAAAAGCAAGTTAAAATATGGAGAAGGTCATTTTCTGTAAGACCTCCAGTTTTAGATGAGACAAGCAATCAGAATCCTAAAAAGCAAGTACAATATAGTGGTATAAATAGAGACGAATTACCTCTTTGTGAAAGTTTAGAAGACACAATAAATAGAGTCGTTCCTTATTTTAATAATGTTATAAAAAAGGACATGCTATCAGGTAAAAGAGTATTAATTGTAGCACATGGTAATTCAATAAGGTCACTAGTAAAATATTTTGAAAATCTTTCAGAAGAGGGAATATTAGAAGTAAATATACCTACAGGAACTCCATTAGTATATGAATTTGATGATGATTTTGGGGTTATAGAAAAGCACTATTTAGGTGATGAAGAGGAAATTGCAAAAAAGACTAATAGTGTATTAAATCAAGGAAGTATTAAAAATAAGGAAATAGAGACTGTATAATAGTTATAGGAGGATGGGAGCAAATGAAATATTTTATTGTTGAAGGTATGCTTAAAGATTCTAGTCCAATCAATGATGATATTATGAAAAAACACATGGCTTATACTCAAAAAGCAATGGATAAAGGATTAATATTAATGTCTGGATTAAAAGATGATATGAGTGGTGGAATATTTGTTATGAAGGCAGAATCTAATGAAGAGGTAGAGAAGTATTTGTCTGAAGAACCTTTTAAGGTCTTTGGTATACAAGATTATAATGTTATAGAATTTTCGGTTCATTACTTCAACCAATTGCCTAATGAATGGTTTAACAAATAATATGCAAAAATATTAAAAGAATAGATTGTTATTACCTTATAGAAATATCGTATTATTCAAAATAGAAAATACGATATTTTTTATTATAGTTATGATTATAATTGAAATTGTTTTTCTGGGATAACTATTAAATATTTTAAATTGGAATAATTAATTCATTTATAGATAAGTACAAAAATAAATATTTATATATTTTTATATTTTTATAAATATATAAATATAACAATATATAAATATATGAATATATAGGAAAAAAGCTAGCTAAGGGGAAGGTGTGATGTAATCATCAGTAAATGAGTGGTGAATAAGAAGTTAGAGATTTATTATGGCAAAAGAAATGCTTACATGAAAGTTAAGTATATTTGAATATAAGAAATTTAGAATTAATCATAGAGAGCCGTGTCATAAGTAAGAGGATATTTACAAAATATGTTATGATAAATTAAGTAATATATTTAAGGTGAAAGGTAAATAGGAATTTTGAGGGGGAATAATTATGGAGCTTAAAAAATTACTGGATACACTTTTTGATTGCCGAAAGACTAAGAGATGCCATTAGTCATTGTTATACGTCTAAAGGTAGACACGAAAGTGTAGCCGAACTAATGGCTTACTTTATGAAGAAATCTATTTTAGATGGATTGTGCCAAGATAATTATACAAATCATATACTGAGAAAGAAATAATTTTGATTTCGACGGTACTATAAATAAGTGAGACGTTTACTAAAATTGTATAATTCATAAGGTAAATTACGAAAGATAAACTCCTACTTGTATTAAATCTACCGGTAAGAGTTTTATTTTTAGAAGGGAGAAATATATAATGAACTTTTTATACAAGTATTTTAAGAAATATTATAAGATGTTTTTTTTAGCAGTAGGATGTGTAATGCTTGAAGTTTTATGTGACTTACTTCAACCTACATTAATGTCTATTATAATTGATAATGGTATTTCTACAAATGATATGAGTATGGTTTTAAAGTACGGATTTATAATGATTGGAGTAAGTATTTTTGGAGCTTTCATAGCTATCAATAGAAATAGATTTGCAACTACAGTCGCTCAAGATTTTGGAGCAGATCTTAGATTAGATGTATTTAATAAGATACAAAGTTTTGATTTTGACAATATAGATAAGTTTGAAAGAGGTTCATTAATAACAAGGCTAACAAATGATATAACTAATATACAAAACTTTATATATGGGTTAATGAGGATATTTGTTAGAGCACCTTTGCTAGCTATAGGATGCATAATAATGTCTATAAGGTTGGATCTTAAGATGGCATTAATAGTATTAACTATAGTTCCAATAGTAGGTGGATTAATATATTTAAATTTAAGGTATGGATATCCGTATTTTCTTAAGGTTCAAAGAGCTATAGATAAGGTAAATGGGGTTATTAGAGAGTATTTAAGAGGAGTAAGAGTTGTTAAGGCCTTTAATCGTTTTGATTTTGAGGAAGAGAGATTTGAAAATGTTAATGATGATCTGACTTGTAAGTCTATAGCATCTATGAGATTTATGGCTGTATTTAATCCTATAATTACACTTATAGTAAACATAGCAATAGCTATTATAATTTGGAGTGGGGCTACAAGAGTAAATTTAGGAACTATACAAGTCGGTAAGGTAGTAGCTTTTACTAATTATATGACACAGCTTTTATTTGCATTAATGTCAACTACAATGATTTTCTCAAGTCTAATACGTGCAAAAACTTCATCAGAAAGAATTAATGAGATATTTTTAGAAGAAAATAATATTAAAGAGATAAAGGATAAAACTTATAATTCTTCAGAAAAAGGAAATATAAAATATGAAAATGTTACATTTTCATATAAAGGATTAAAAGGTGATCCTATAATTGATGATATATCATTTACTTTAGAAAGAGGTATGACATTAGGTATTGTAGGTTCTACAGGGAGTGGAAAAACTACATTAGTAAATTTAATTCCTAGATTTTATGATGCTAAATTAGGAAAGATATTAATTGATGGAATAGATATAAGAAATTATACCTTTGAAGAATTAAGGGCTAAGATTTCAATAGTTCCACAAAAGACAGTGCTTTTTTCCGGAACTATAAAGGAAAATATAAGATGGGGTAAAGAGGATGCCACAGACGATGAAATAGTAGAAGTGTGTAAGATTGCAGATGCTGATTCTTTTATAAGTGGATTTAATAAAGGGTATGATTCTATTATAGGACAAGGTGGCTCAAACCTTTCAGGAGGACAAAAGCAAAGAATAGCTATAGCGAGAGCGCTTATAAAAAGACCAGAGATATTAATATTAGATGATTCCACATCAGCATTAGATACAGATACTGAATATAGAATAAGAAAATCATTAAAGGAATATTCAAAGGATATGACAACAATATTAATTGCTCAAAAAGTTTCTTCTGTAATAAATGCAGATAAGATAATTGTATTAGATCATGGGAAGATTGTTGGAGAGGGTACCCATGATGAATTAATGAGTAATTGTGAAACTTATAAAGATATTTATAAATCGCAACAATAAGTGAGGTGAATAAAATGTCAGGTTATAAGACTTTTGCTTCAGGAAAATCTAAAGCAAGTAGGTTTATGAGTCCTAATGAAAAACCTAAAAATTTAAAAGATACATTATCTAGGTTATGGGGATTATTTGGAAGGGAAAAAAGATTTTTTATACTAATATTTTTGTTAATAGCAGCGGATACATTAATATTACTTTTAGTTCCTTATTTAATAGGAAAAGCTGTAGATGTTATATCAGTTGGTGTTAACAATGTAGATTTTACAATTGTAAAAAGAATAATTTATATATTAATATCTGTTTATGTTATTGATAGTAGTATAAATCTTATTCAGGGACTTTCTATGGCTGGTATCTCTCAAAGAATAGTAAAAAATATAAGAAAGGGCTTTTTTGACAAGCTTCAAAAATTGCCTACATCATATTTTGATGGTAATTTAAATGGAGATATTATGAGTAGATTAACTAACGATATAGATAATATTAGTACTACAATATCATCTTCAATATCAACTCTTATGAGCAGTTCAATAAGTATAATAGGTTCATTAATAATGATGATTGCATTAAGTCCTATATTAACTATAGCAGGACTTATTACTGCGCCATTAGTTCTTATATTATCAAAAACCATTGCTAAGAGAACTAAGATATATTTTAGGGAACAACAAGTTGCTTTAGGAAATTTAAACGCACATATTGAGGAAAGTATTTCTGGCTTAGAAGTTATTAAGGCTTTTAATCATGAAGAAAAAATAAAATCTACCTTTGAAGGTTTAAATAGAGATTTAAGGATAAAGGGATATAAGGCACAAATTTGGACTGGATATTTAATGCCACTAATAAATGTAATAAATAATTTTGGATTTGCCGTAGTAGCTTTATTGGGAGGAGTTTTAGCTGTTAATAACATGATAACAATAGGTATAATTGCTTCATTCATAAGTTATAGCAAACAGTTTGTAAGACCTCTAAATGATATTGCAAATATATTTAATACCCTACAATCAGCATTAGCAGGAGCAGAAAGAGTATTTGAAGTATTAGATCAGAAGGAAGAAGTAGAGGATAAGAAAGCATGTGAAAAATTAACAGATGTAAGAGGAAACGTAGAGTTTAAAGATGTAAGTTTTGGGTATGATGAGGATAATATAGTATTACATGATATAAGCTTTAGGGTTGAAGAGGGTGAATCTTTAGCTATAGTTGGAGCTACAGGATCAGGGAAAACTACAATAGTAAATTTATTAACTAGATTCTATGAAATAACTGAAGGATCAATAACTATTGATGGGGTTGATATAAGAGATTATTCAAGAGATAGCTTGAGAAGCAACTTTGGGATAGTACTTCAGGATACCTATTTATTTTCTGGAACCATAAAGGAAAATATTATGTATGGAAAAGAGGATGCAACAGATTTAGAAATAATATCTGCAGCAAAAATAGCCAATGCTCATAAGTTCATATCAAGGCTACCAGAGGGGTATGATACAGTTCTTTCAGAAGGTGGTAGTAACTTAAGTGCAGGAGAAAAGCAATTATTAGCTATAGCTAGAGCTGTATTATCAAATCCTTCAATATTAATATTAGATGAAGCTACTAGTAACGTAGATACTAGGACAGAGCTTAGAATTCAGCAAGCTATGTTGAATTTAATGAAGGGGAGAACAAGCTTTATAATAGCTCATAGATTAAGCACCATAAGAGATGCAGATAATATTATGGTTATAGAAGATGGAAGAATAATTGAAGTTGGTAGCCATGAGGAACTTATTGCTAAGGGTGGAAAGTATTATAATTTATATACGCTTAATAAGATAGGATAAATATATTTGCAAAATATATTTATGTAGATGGAACATTAGTTGATAAAGGGCTATAAGTAATTTCAACTAGCAATATTCTAAAGAATGATCTAATATAGAGGATGATTTAGAGGAAAGCTATGGGGAAGATAATAGATATCACAGATATCTTAGTTTTGAGAAAACTAGATAAGCGTGAAAGTGATAGTAATGAATATTTATTATAATCTAATTAGTGATTAACTACAATATAGAAGATTATAAATAAGAAAGAGGCGTAAATGCCTCTTTTTTATTTATACCCAATACAATAGGTATTTTGTCTAAATATCAAAAAGGAGGATATGGAAGTATTTTGATTGATTTTTATGGATAAAATATTTTTTACCATAGGATACATTAGGGATTAACAAAAGAGAATGCGTTTTTAAAATTAAGGATAATCCAATATAATATAGAGATAGAAATGTTAGAATTGTAAAAATAGTGAATTGACTTAATTTAAATGTAATGATATAGTTTTGCCAGAAAGTGGGTGGTGTTTATGGCTATATATTTAGAAATGCCAAGGCTTAGAAAAGAGTTACCTTTTCGTAGTTTATCTAATGAAGGAGAAGTATTAACTACACCTCATTGGCATAAAGAAATAGAAATATTATTTATAAAAGAAGGGGTAGTAAATTTGGCTGTAAATGATAAGCCAATGCAACTTTCAGAAGGAGATATTTTAATAGTTAATGGAGGAGATATTCATTATATATTACCATCTCCAGGGAGTGAAAGATTAGTATATCAATTTGATATATCTTTATTTAATGAATTAATATTATTAAATGAAGATGAGGAAAGCTTAAGTAGTCTGCTAAGTAAAATAAAAAAATGTAGTAAAGAATGGGAAGTTAGTACAAGGGAAAAGATAGCTAAGTTATTGACTGACTTATACATAGAAGAAGTTAAGAAGGAAAAGGGTTATACATATGCAATAAAGGGAATAATGTATAATCTTATTTCCTCATTATATAGAGAGGTTCCAAGAGAAGATAAAGAAAATAAATTAGAACATGAAATAAATTCAAAAGAAATTCTAGAAAAGTTAGATTGCATATTTAAATATGTTGAGAAGAATTATAAACATCCTATAAAGTTAGAAGAAATATCATATGAAGTAGGTTTTAGTGTTTATTATTTTACTAAGTTTTTTAAGAAGAATACTGGAAAGACATTTATAACTTTTTTAAATGAATACAGGATAGAAAAAGCTAAATGGATATTGCTTAACAATGATATAACTGTTCCAGAATTAGTTGAAGAGGTTGGTTTTGGGAGTGTAAAGACATTTTATAAAGTATTTAAACAAAAGATGAATGTATCGCCAACAGAGTTTAAAAATACATACAATAATTTACAGTTTAAATAAGCTTATGATAAATAGGCTTATTTTTTTTATTTTAAAAACCATGACAAAATAAGAGAATAATATGACAATAAAGAGGATATAAAAATATAAAAATTATATATATAATTACAATATGATAACGAAAAAGATTCATAATCCTATTTTTTGGGGGCATGAATACGATTCAATAAGGATATAAAAAAATTGTTATAATAAATAATATTGTATTATGATTTTTTTGACATAGCTAAATATGAGATTTTATTTATAGAGGAGAAGATTTATGATATTGAATAAAGATTTTTTATGGGGAGGAGCAATATCTGCAAATCAAAGTGAAGGATGTTACTTAGATTATGGTAAAGGGTTATCTCAATTTGATAATTTACCTTTAAATGAAAATAGATTAAAAGAGGTTTTCTTAGATAAAGATAATATTCTAAATGAAAAAGATCAATATTATCCAAGCCATATAGGAAATAAATTTTATGAGAATTATAAAGAAGATATAGCGAAGCTTGCAGAGCTTGGATTTAAATGTTTTAGATTTTCTATTTCTTGGCCAAGAATTTTTCCTACTGGTGAAGAACATGAACCAAATATAAAAGGGTTAGAGTTTTATGACAATATTATAAAGGAATTAAAAAAGCACAACATTGAGCCATTAATAACTATAAGTCATTTTGATATGCCTTTTTATCTTGTAGAGAATTATGGTGGATGGGCTGATAGAAGAGTTGTTGATTTATATTTAAAGTATTCAGAAACAATAATGAGAAGATATAAAGATGATGTTAAATATTGGATTCCGTTTAATGAAATGAATATGATAATGCATATTCCTTATATTGGTGGAGGATTAACTTTTAAAAGTAATGAAAATAGGCTTCAAAAAAAATATCAAGCAACTCATCATCAATTATTAGCTAATGCACTCACTGTGAAGATAGGTAAGGAGATTAATAAAGATTTTAAGTTTGGATGTATGTTAGCAGCGGGAAAAACTTATGCTTACACATGTAAGCCAGAGGATGTGTTTGCAGCTTTAGAACATGAAAAACATAATTTGTTTTTCTCAGATGTTCAAGTAAGAGGTGAATATCCAAGATACGTAAAGCATTATTTCAAGGAAAATAATATTGATTTAATAGTAGAAGAGAATGATTTTGAAATTCTTAAGAGCAATACAGTAGACTTTGTATCTTTTAGTTATTATTCAAGTGCATGCAGTGCAGCAAAGGATGAGGGACTTGAAAAGTCACAAGCAAATGGTGCTGAAACTATAAGAAATCCATATTTACCGAAATCAAATAGTGTATGGCAAAACGATTCGCTTGGATTAAGAATAACTATGAATCAATTATATGACAGATATCAATTACCATTATTTATTGTAGAAAATGGACTTGGCACTCAGGATAAATTAAGTGAAGTTGGAACAATTGAAGATGACTATCGTATAGATTATATGAGAGAACATATAAAAAATATGATGTTAGCAGTTAAGGAAGATGGTATTGAACTTGTAGGTTATATTATGTGGGGATGTATTGATTTAACAAGCGTAAGTGATGGAAGAATGTCTAAGCGTTATGGAGTAATTTATGTTGATTCTGACGACTATGGAAATGGTTCTTTTAAAAGAATAATCAAGAAAAGTGGTTATTGGTATAAAACAGTAATAGAGAGTAATGGAGAGATACTTTTTAAAGGTTTATAAAATTATTTTATGGAGAGAGTAGTATGATGAATTTGATACTTAACGAAAAAGACAAACTTATAGAACAGGGAATTAATAAGGAAGTAATAAAGGCTAATGAAACTTTATTTGCTTTAGCTAATGGACATTTAGGTGTTAGAGGTAATATTGAAGAGTCAGATTTCAATAAAGAGTATATAGATAATATGGGGACATATGTAAATGGATTCTACGAATCCTCTCCTATTGTGTATGGAGAAAACGCTTACGGATATGCAAAAAATCATCAAACTATTTGTAAACTACCTAATAGTCATATAGTTAACTTTGTAATTGATGGTGAATATTTTAATTTTTCAAATGGTGTTACAAGTGAACATACCAGGGTATTAGACTTAAAAGAAGGGATATTAAATCGATCATTTGTATGGACAAGTTCTACAGGTAAAAAAGTAAAAATATCAGTAGAAAGATTAGTATCTCAAGAAATACAAGAATTAATAGCAATATCATATAAAATAATGCCTTTGAATTTTAGTGGAAAAGTAACATTTATAAATAAGATGGCTAGCAGTATTAATATAGATAACAAATCAAAGAATGATGATCCAAGAGTAGCATCTATAAATAAAAAGCAATTTAATATTGAAATAGAAGAACATGATCAAAAGTACTTTATGGATTTAGCTACAGAAAAGAGTAAATTATCACTATGGTGTGGTTTTGACTCATATATTGCTTGTGGTGAAATGATAGGTGAAAAGTATTTTATAGATAATGATTCTATTAAAAAAGAAATAGAAGTTAATGCTGTAGAAAATCAGCAGTTACAGTTAGTACTTAATGCAGGTTATGGAAAGATATATTCAAATAGAAAATTAAAAGATGAATATCTAGAAGAATTGATAGAAGTATTAAAAAAAGCACGTATAGATGGATATGAAAAGATTAAAGAAAATCATATAAAGAAGATGAATGAATTCTGGACAACATCAAGTATTGAGGTGGAAGGAGATTCAGAGCTTAACTTAGGGCTTAAGACTAATTTATTCCATATTTATCAATCAGCAGGCAGAGATGGTAAGACTAACATAGCTGCTAAAGGAATAACAGGGGATGGATATGAAGGTCATTATTTCTGGGATACTGAAATGTACATACTACCATTCTTTATATATACTCAACCATCAATAGCTAAAGCTTTATTGAATTATAGACATTCAATTTTAGAACATTCAAGAGAGAGAGCTAGAATACTTGGAATAAATAAGGGATGTCTATACTCATGGAGAACTATAAATGGTGAAGAGTGTAGTGCATATTATCCAGCGGGAACAGCTCAGTTCCATATAAATGCAGATATAGCTTATGGAGTTAGAACATACTTTGAAGCTACTAAAGATGAAGAGTTTATGCAAAATAATGGATTAGAGATTCTAATAGAAACAGCAAGATTTTGGTTCGAATTTGGTGATTTCATAAAATCAAAAGGTAATAAATTCTGTATAAATGGAGTAACAGGACCAGATGAATATACAGCTATAGTAAATAACAATTATTATACAAATTTAATGGCAAAAAACAATATGATGTATGCAGCCCAGAGTGTAGAGAAGTTTAGGAATAATGAAGTAGCAAAAAAGTTATTTGAAAAATTAGAATTAGAAGATATTGAAATTGATAATTGGATAAAAGCAGCCAATAATATGTATCTACCTTATGATGAAGAAAAAAAGATAAGCAAGCAAGATGATTCATTTTTAGAAAAGGCAGTGTGGGATTTTGAAAATACACCAGAAGAAAATTATCCGCTACTTTTACATTATCATCCATTAACTATATATAGATATCAGGTAAATAAACAAGCTGATGTAATGCTTGCGGAATTACTTTTCCAAGATGAATTTACTTTAGAGCAAAAGAAGAGGGATTTTGATTATTATGAAAAGATAACTACTCATGATTCATCATTATCAAAATCAATATTTGGAATGATGGCAAGTGAAATAGGAAAACACGAAGATGCTTATAAATATTTCATGGATACAGCGCTAATGGATATTAAAAATATTCAAAAGAATACATGTGATGGAATACACGCAGCTAATATGGGTGGTTCATGGATGAGTTTAGTATATGGTTTTGCAGGTATGAAAATAAAGAATGATAAATTAAGCTTTGAACCAAGAATTCCTAATGCATGGAATAGAGTTAAATTTAATATTGCTTTTAGAGGGAATGTTGTTGAAATAAGTATAGAAAATAACATATCTAAATATAAATTGCTAAAAGGTAATAGCATTCAAATATTACATAATAATAAAGAAGTAGAATTAACAAATGAAGAAATAGAGGTTAGAAACTCTATTTAGGGAGGAGGGAAAGATGAAGGCAGTTTTATTTGATCTTGATGGAGTTATAACTGATACAGCTAAATACCATTTTGATGCTTGGCGTGTTTTATGCAGAAATTTATGCATGGAAATAGATGAGAGTTTCAATGAGGAGCTAAAAGGAGTAAGTAGGGAAGAATCATTAAACAGGATACTGAGATATAACAAGAAGGAAGCTTACTATAGTGAGGAAGAAAAAGCTATTTTATGTAAAGAAAAAAATGATATTTATTTAAAGTTAATAGATTCATTAACACCTAAAGATATATTACCAGGAATAAAAGAGCTTATAGAAGAACTTAAGGAAAAGAATATAAAACTTGGGATAGCATCTGCTAGTAAAAATGCACCAAGAATATTACAATCGCTATGTATAAAAGATGAATTTGATTGCATAGTAGATCCAGCTTCATTATCAAAGGGTAAGCCTTATCCGGATATATTTATAGAAGGATGTAAAATGCTAGAAGTAGAAAGTGAATACTGTATAGGAATTGAAGATTCTTATTCAGGCATTAAAGCAATAAATTCGGCTAATATGATATCAATTGGTATTGGAGAAAAAAGTGTATTAAAAGAATGTGATTATATAGTAGAAAATACTAAGTCATTAAATTATAAGTTATTAAAAGATGTATGGAATAAAATGAATAAACTAAGTCAATAGGTAAAATTATTAATATTTATAAAGAGAGGTAAAGAGATGGGAAGCAAATATAATAATTTAGCATTATCAATAATAGAAGGGGTAGGAGGTAAAGATAATATACTTGATTTAACTCATTGTGCAACAAGGTTAAGATTTAAATTAAGTGATGAATCTAAGGTTGATACAAAAAAATTAGAAAGTATAAAAGAAGTCGTTGGAGTTAATCCAACAGCTAAGGAATATCAAATTATAATAGGGAATGAAGTTAAAAGCGTATTTGATGCTATCATAAATGAGGGCATATTTAATGAAGAGAATAATAAGCAAGTAGAAAAGAATTCAGGAAAGAAAAGTAGTGTATTAAGCAATGTTATAGATACTATAACAGGATGTATGACTCCTATGATACCAGCTCTTACAGCTTCAGGTATGATAAAGGTAATATTATCTCTTTGTAGTACTTTCGCTTGGTTATCAACTGAATCAAATACATATAGAATTTTAGATATAATAGGGGATGCAGCATTTTATTTTATGCCTATAATTATAGCAATAAATGCTTCAAGAAAGTTTAAGGTAAATACATCAATTGCTGTTATAGTTGTTGGAGTACTTTTACATCCAAATTTTTCAGCATGGATATCTAGTGGAGAAAAGATATCATTTATAGGAATGCCTATTCAAGGTGTTATATATGCAGCATCAGTTATTCCAGCACTTCTAACAGTTTGGTTAATGTCTTATTTAGAAAAGGCAATAGATAAAATAACTCCAAGTATGGTAAAAACAATTTTAAATCCAACATTATTATTATTATTAAGTGCACCAATAGCATTAATAGCAATTGGACCTTTAGGAAATTTACTAGGAGAAGCATTAGCAAGTGTTATTAATTTATTACAAGGAAATTTAGGATTTGTAATGGTATGCTTATTAGCAGCAGCAATGCCATATATAGTTATGACAGGAATGCATCATGCATTAAACTCCAATATTTGTGACAGCATTTGCAACAACAGGACAAGAGTCATTAATATTAATTGCTCAAGTATGTGCAAATTTAGCTCAAGGTGGAGCAACATTAGCAGTAGCGTTAAAAAGTAAGGATAAGAACATAAAGCAATTAGCATCAGCAGCATGGATATCAGCAGTAATGGGTATAACAGAGCCAGCACTTTATGGTGTTACATTAAAACTTAAGAAACCAGCTATATTAGCATCAATAGGAGCTGGAATTGCAGGATTATTTGCAGGAATAATGCATGTAACTTTATATGTACCACAAAACAGTATCATGGCAGTTTTAGGTTTATCAGGAGCGATGGGTATATCTAATGTAATAAATGGATTAATAATGATTACCATATCCTTAGTTATTCCTTTTGTTATGACATACATTTGGTGTGGACAAGAATCAAAAAAAGTTAAGTAATAAAAGGACCGATAGGGGGAATGTAAAGAAAGTGCATTGCCTTCATCATAAAATCCACGATGAAATATCGTGGATTTTTATTTTATATTTATAAATTTCTGATATATATAAGCATTTACACTGATACAAACAAATTACCCTTTACCAATTCCAATTAGTGTAGTTTTATAATCGTCTAATAATTTTATTCCTTAATTTACACCTCTATCTGTAAATATTGATATTCCTAAGATGCTTAAAGACTCGATATCCCTATAAATAGTTATAACTGATACCTATAGTCTTTTATAAAACAAAAAGTAGGAGTAGCAAATTTGCCACTCCTACTTTTTATTTTCATTTATGTTATAATGAGAAATGATTTTAGTCACAGTTTAGGGGGGAAAATATGTTACTAATGATAGATAACTATGACTCTTTTGTGTATAACTTAGTAAGATATTTTGAAGAGCTAGAAGAAGAGTTAGAAGTTGTTAGAAATGATAAGATAAATATAAATAATATAGATTTAAATAAATATAGTGGAATAGTTATATCTCCAGGACCTAAAAACCCTAAAGAAGCAGGTTTATCTTTAGATATAATAGATAAATTTAAGGGAAAGCTTCCTATATTAGGTGTATGTTTAGGACATCAATGCATTGGACACTATTTTGGTGGGGAAATACTTAAAGGCAAGGAGCCTGTCCATGGAAAGCTTAGCTATATAACTCATAATAATGAAGGAATATTTGAAGGTGTTAAAAATCCTCTGAGGGTTACAAGATACCATTCCTTAGTGATATCAAAGGATAATCTCCCTTATGAAATTAAGGTTACAGCAGAAACAGAAGATGGGGTTATAATGGGAATAGAGCATAAAAGCTATCCTATTTTTGGAGTACAATTTCATCCTGAGGCAGAGCTAACAGAGGATGGTCACAAGATGTTACATAACTTTATAAAGGAGTGTAAGAGGTTTAAGAATGGTAAACTTTAAGATAGAAGAATTAGAAAAATATTATGATCCATTTCATACATATAGGCTTTTTAAGGATTTTAAGGAAAGTATATTTTTAGATAGCTCTAAGGAGGATAGGAAATTATCTAAATTCTCGTTTATAGGGATAAACCCAATTTTGAATTTTAGGTCACAAGGAAATTCAGTTTACATAAATAATGAAAAGATAGAATCAAATGATCCATTTTCATCCTTAGAAGAGATAATGGAAAGGTTCAATTTTAAGGGAGAAAGTCATCTTCCCTTCATAGGTGGGGCGATAGGGTATTTTTCTTATGATATAGGTAGAATTTTAGAAGATTTGCCTAATACATCTAAGGAGGATTTTTTAATACCTGATAGCATTTTTAACATATATGAAAACTTAATTATATTTGATTTACATAATAAGAAAACATATATTACTGAGCTTGGATATATAGAAAATAGTACTAGCTTGATTTTAGAGAAACTAAAGGAATATAAGGAGTTTGATGAAGTTAGATTTGAGGAGAGTAGCAATATCTTTTACTCAAATTTTGAAAAGGAAGAATATGAAGATGCTATAAGAAAGCTTAAAGATTACATCAGAAGTGGAGATGTTTATATAGCTAATATGACAAGAAGAATATGGTGTGAGAATACTTCGCCTTCTTTTGAAATATACGAAAAATTAAGAAGTATTAATAAGGCTCCTTTTTCAGCATATATGAACTTTGAAGATTTTCAAGTGATAAGTTCATCACCAGAAAGGTTCTTATCTGTAGTTGAGGGAAAGGTTCATACAAGACCAATAAAAGGAACAAGGCCAAGGGGGAAAAATCCTAAAGAGGATAAAGAGAATAAAGAGGCTCTTATAAATTCAGAGAAGGATAAATCAGAGCTTTTAATGATAGTAGATTTAGAAAGAAACGATTTAAGTAAGGTGTGTACTCCTCATTCTGTTAAAGTAACAGAGCTATTTAAAATTGAGGAATATGCAACTGTATTTCATTTGGTTTCCACAGTAGAAGGAAGATTAAAAGATGGGGCATCTTCTATTAAGTGCATAAAGGAGTGTTTTCCAGGGGGCTCAATTACTGGAGCACCAAAAATAAGAGCAATGGAGATTATAGAAGAGCTTGAAGGTCTTAAGAGAAATCTTTATACAGGCTCTATTGGGTACTTTGATATCCGAGGAAACTGTGATTTTAATATAGTAATAAGAACAATAATTAAAAAGGATAATAGGGCTTACTTTGGTGTTGGAGGGGGAATCACTTGGGACTCAAATCCTGAGGATGAATGGTTTGAAACAATTGACAAAGCAAAAGCCTTAATGAAGGTGTTATAATGAGAGAAATAGTTTATAATAGTGACAAAATTCTATTGGATGAAGGTACTTTCTTTGGACAAGGACTTTTTGAGACTATCCTTTGTTTAGATAAGCCTTTGTTTTTAAAAGAACATCTAAATAGGCTTGAAGAAAGTATGAAGAGTTTAGAGTTAGAAACTTTAGAGAAGAAAGAGCTTCTTGAGTTTTTAGAAAATATAAATATAAAAAATAAGGTGTTAAAGATTTTAGTTACTCCTAAAAATATTGTTGTTACTGAAAGGGAGAATCCTTATACAAGTGATGATTATAATAGGGGGATGACCTTAAGGATTTCAGAGGTTAGAAGAAATTCTACATCAAAAATGACCAAGATAAAGTGGAACGGATATATAGAGAACATAATTGAGAAAAAGGAAGCCATAAAAAATGGATATAATGATGCTTTATTTCTTAACGAAAAAGGTTTTGTTACAGAAACAAGCTGTGCTAATATATTTTTAATAAAGAATGGTGTTCTTTTGACACCTAAAATTGAAGATGGACTTCTAGGTGGTATAATTAGAGAGTGGATTATAAATAATTTTAATGTAATAGAAAAGAGTATTACTTTAGATGAACTTTATGATAGTGATGAAGTTTTTATTACCAACAGTTTAATGGGAGTAATGAAGGTAACAGGAATTAATGATAGAGTTTTTGAACAAGGGGATTTAACAAATATGATAAGCAGTAAACTAGGAGGGTTAATACATAATGGTAGATAAGGAAAAAATAAAAGAAAGTGTAAAACTTATATTGGAAGCTATTGGAGAAGATCCTAATAGAGAAGGTCTTATAGAAACTCCAGATAGAATAGCTAGGATGTATGAAGAGATATTTTCAGGAATAAATGCTACAGCAGAGGAACATTTAAAGAAGACTTTTGAAGTGGATAGAGATGATTTGGTTTTAGAGAAAGACATAACATTTTATTCAATGTGTGAGCATCATTTAGTTCCTTTCTATGGGAAGGCTCATATTGCGTATATACCAAAGGGCAGAGTAGCCGGGCTTTCAAAGCTTGCAAGAACAGTAGAAACTTATGCTAAAAAACCTCAGCTTCAAGAAAAATTAACTTCAGAAGTAGCTGATGCTTTAATGAAGTATTTAAATGCAGAAGGGGTTATGGTAGTTATTGAGGCAGAGCATATGTGTATGACTATGAGAGGGGTTAAGAAGCCAGGTACTAGAACCCTTACAACAACTTATAGAGGATGCTTTGAGGAAAACTATAATCTTAGAAGAGAAGTTTTAGATTTAATTCAAAGATAGGAGATTTAAAGACTTTGGATAAGGTTAATGAGATATTAAATAATAAAGATTACAGGATTTTTTTAGAGGAACTTAGTGAGCTAGAGAAGGAAAGAGTATTTTGTAATCATACTATAGAGCACTTTTTGGATGTTTCAAGAATTGCGTATATAAGAGTGTTAGAAGAGGGGCTTAAGTATTCTAAAGAGGTTATTTATGCAATTGGATTATTACATGACATTGGAAGAGTTTTAGAGTATAAAGAAGAAATCCCACATCATGAAGGTAGTGTTATAATAGCTAAAGATATTTTAAAGGAAACTAGCTTTACAAAAGAGGAGAAGGATGAAATCCTAAAAGGAATAGAGAATCATAGAAAAGATAGTGTTGATGAACTATCTAGAATTATCTATGAAAGCGACAAGCTATCTAGAAATTGTTTTTCATGTAAATCTGAAAAAGATTGTTATTGGAGTAAAGAGAAAAAGAACTTTAAAATTAAGTATTAGGGAAAGGTATGAGGAAAAATGAAAATAGGAAATAAGGAATTTAACTTAGGTGAAAGAACTTATGTAATGGGAATTTTAAATGTTACACCTGATTCATTTTCAGATGGAGGAAAATTTAATGAGGTTGAACTTGCAGTAAAGCATGCAGAAGAACTTATTAGAGATGGAGCTGACATAATAGATATAGGTGGAGAATCTACAAGACCTAACTTTGCACCAGTAGGGGTTGAAGAAGAAATAAATAGAGTTGTGCCAATAATTAAGGCTATTAAGGAAAAGTTTGATATTACAATTTCTATAGATACATATAAGGCTAGAACTGCTGAAGAAGCAATAAAGGCAGGGGCAGATATTATAAATGATGTATGGGGATTTAAGAAAGATAAGGACATGGCAAAGGTTGCTGCAAAGTACAATGTTCCATGTATCTTAATGCATAACAGGGAAGATAAACCCTATACTAATTTAATGAATGATATAGTTATGGATTTAGCTGAAAGTATAGATATTGCACTTGAAGCAGGTGTAAAGAGAGAGAACATAATATTAGATCCAGGAATAGGATTTGCTAAGACTTATGAAGAAAATCTAATTGTTATGAATAATTTAGAAAAGATAAAGAATTTAGGGTTACCAGTACTACTTGGAACATCAAGAAAGTCTATGATTGGATTAACTTTAAATTTACCTGTTACAGAAAGAGTAGAGGGAACAGTTGCAACTACTGTAATTGGAATAATGAAAGGTTGTGAATTTGTAAGAGTTCATGATGTTCTAGAAAATAAAAGGGCTTGCGTTATGACTGATGCAATACTTAAAGCGAAATAGGTGGAATAGAATGGATAAGATATATTTAAAAAATGTTGAGATATTTGCTAATCATGGGGTTTTTAAAGAAGAAAAGACTTTAGGACAAAAGTTTGTTTTAGATTTAGAATTAACTTTGAGTCTAGAAGAAGCAGGAAGAACTGGGGATTTAACTAAGTCAGTTCACTATGGTGAACTTTGCCATGGTATAGAAAAAGAATTTATGAAGGAATCTTATGATCTTATAGAAACAGCAGCACAAAAGGTAGCGGAGTTTACTTTGTATAATTATCCACTAGTTAAAGATGTTAAGGTAACTTTAAAAAAACCTTGGGCACCAATAGGAAGACATTTAGATTATGCAGCAGTACAAATTGAAAGAGGATGGCATGAAGCATATCTTTCAATAGGAAGCAATATTGGAAATAAGGAAGAAAACTTAAATAGAGCAATAGAATTAATAAATTCTTATAAGGAAATAGAGGTTGAAAAGGTATCTTCTTTCTTAGTAACAGAGCCTTGGGGATACTTAGATCAAGAGGAATTTGTAAATGCTGCTTTAAAGCTTAAGACAATTCTTTCTCCACAAGAACTTATGAAAACTCTATTAGAGATTGAAAAGGAAATGAAAAGAGAAAGAATAGTTAAGTGGGGGCCAAGAATCATAGATTTAGATATTATTTTCTATGATGATTTAGTATTAGATGATGATTTGGTTATAGTTCCACATCCAAGAATGGAAGAAAGAGAATTTGTATTAAAACCTCTTAGTGAAATATGTGGTAATAAAGTGCATCCACTTCTTAAAAAGAGAGTATTTAGATTATTAGAAGATATAGAAAAAGAAAACTGCTAAAATAGGCAGTTTTCTTTTTTAAGTGCGCCCAGCATGGGCGTACACTAATCGGTGAAAGTCCGTAACGGGGGCTGATAGTGCCAACCGTATAGC
>OKWK01000204.1_pt1 | contig 47164 bp, 44 predicted proteins | sample 1607181 | NCBI WGS metagenome assembly OKWK01 (sample SAMN07501053, study PRJEB24779) | human gut metagenome | isolation source: stool | host: human infant | place: USA: Pittsburgh, PA
TAAAGACTTTGTAAGTATAATTTGATTCGTTTGAAGTAAGGTCGAATAAAAAGATTCTGGATCAATATTAATGGATGATAGGTGCTTTTCCAAAAGTTCTCTTTTAAAGCCTATAGAAACAGAAAGATAATATGAATTCTCGTGTAATAAAAACAGGAAGTCATCTCTTATATTATCAAAATCAAGAGTGCATAAAGAGTTTGCAGTCAAAGTTTGATAAGGACTAAATTTCTCGCCATTTGCGCTGACGATGTAGCTTGAATAGATTGAAACATAGTCTGACATACTATAAGTACTATTTTGAATAACTTCTTCTCTGATATAAAAATCGTGGACATCAATAATGAAGCCATCTCCTTCATAAAACCAATAAAGCCCTTCTGCATGAGTTGAATTATTTTGGCTCCAACAAAATGTATGCCCGGCACTTGAATATTTTCTATTGTTTTTACATTCATCTACCTTCATATAATCTTTTACAAAATCATAATAAGTCATAACACACTATCCCTTTTAGACAATATTCCAATTAGCCCTAAATTCGACAAGCCATTGTATTAGTAATCATACCCGATATACAATAGAAAAGCAATGATAATTACTATCAACAAAGCAAATTTATATCTAAACGGGATATCAAAGAAAAGGGAGATAATATTATGAAGATTTATAAAAAGCTATTTGCTTATGTACAAGACAAAAAATATCTTGGATTTTTCGCTATAATTTTTTCTGTTATATCTGCAGTAATTACAGTATATGGATACTATTTAATTTACAGATTTTTAGACAATTTAATTATCCATACAGATTTATCTGGAGCAGAAAATTTAGCAATAAAATCTGCTCTTATATTAACAGCAGGAGCAATATTTTATTTTGCTTCAGGAGCTTTTTCCCATTTATTGGGATTTAGGCTTGAAACAAATTTAAGAAAAAGAGGAATTGATGGTTTAGAGAACGCAAGCTTTAGGTTCTTTGATTTAAATCCTTCCGGTCAAATAAGAAAGATCATTGATGACAATGCCGCACAAACTCATCAGGTTGTAGCTCACATGATTCCTGATAGCTCTCAGGCAATAATTACACCCGTGCTTGTGCTTGTACTTGGCTTTATAGTAAGTATGAGGGTTGGCATCGCTTTACTTGCTCTTACAATAATTGGTTGCTTAATTTTAGGGGCAATGATGGGCGAGCAAAAATTTATGAAGATATACCAGGAAGCTCTATCTAAACTAAGTGCCGAGACCGTTGAATACGTTAGAGGAATGCAAGTTGTAAAAATATTTAGAGCAAATGTAGAGTCCTTTAAAAGTTTTTACAAGGCGATAAAAGATTACTCGAAGTATGCTTATGATTATTCACTATCTTGTAGAAAGCCGTATGTTTGGTATCAGTGGTTATTTTTTGGACTGATTGCAATTTTAATCATTCCAATAGTTTATTTTATTGCTAGCTTGGGTAGCAGCAAGGTGATTTTACTTGAGCTTATAATGATTTTATTTTTATCAGGAGTTCTTTTTGTTTCATTTATGAGAATGATGTGGTACTCTATGTACATTTCTCAAGGAAATTATGCAGTAGATACTTTAGAGGCACTTTACAAGGATATGCAAAAAGACAAATTGGACCATGGAAAAGTACAAGACTTTAAAAACTATAATATAGAATTTGACAATGTAAGCTTTGCCTATAATGACAAAGCTGTTATTGAAAATTTATCTTTTAAATTAGAAGAGGGAAAGTCCTATGCACTTGTCGGTTCATCTGGATCAGGGAAATCTACGGTAGCAAAACTTATATCAGGTTTTTACAATGTTAATGAAGGAAGCATAAAGATAGGCGGGATTCCAATAAGTGAATATTCTGACGACGCTTTAATTAAAGCCATTTCCTTTGTTTTTCAAGATTCAAAATTATTTAAGAAGAGTATTTATGACAATGTTACTTTAGCTAATAAAGAAGCGACGAGAGATGAGGTTATGAGAGCCTTAAAATTAGCAGGATGCGATTTGATACTAGACAAATTCCCAGAAAGAGAAAACACAATCATAGGCTCAAAAGGAGTTTATTTATCTGGTGGAGAAAAACAAAGAATTGCAATTGCTAGAGCAATTTTAAAGGATTCCAAAATTATTATTATGGACGAAGCATCAGCATCAATTGACCCAGATAACGAGTTTGAACTACAAAAAGCTTTCAAAAATCTTATGAAGGATAAAACAGTTATCATGATTGCACATAGGTTATCAACAATTAAAGACCTTGATGAAATACTTGTAATGAATAGTGGGAAAATTATAGAAAGAGGCTCTGACAAAAAATTAATGTCAAGAGATACAAGCTATAAGAGACTGCAAGAGATGTTTAACAGTGCGAACGAATGGAGGGTTTCAAATGAAGGAGTTTTATAAAAAAAGATTTGCTCTTACAGATAAAGGAGCAAGAAATTTAAGCAAAGCAACACTGGCTTCATTTTTCGTTTATTGTATAAACATGCTTCCTGCCATTTTACTTATGATTTTTGCTCAGGAAGTTTTGGAAAATATGGGCAAAAGCAAGGGCTTTTATATAGTATTCTCAGTTTTGACTTTGATAGCAATGTATATTTTGCTTTCTATCGAATACGATAAATTATATAGCACAACCTATCAAGAAAGTGCAGATTTAAGAATAAGGACAGCGGAGAATTTATCAAAGCTACCTCTATCATACTTTTCTAAACATGATATTTCAGATCTAGCGCAAACAATCATGTCTGATATTGAAGGCATAGAACATGCAATGAGCCATTCAATACCAAAGGTAGGCGGCATGGCACTTTTCTTCCCATTAATATCCATCATGATGCTAGTGAGCAATGTCAAGATGGGTTTAGCTGTAATTATTCCAACGATTTTGAGCTTTATATTTATACCACTATCTAAAAAACATTCAGTTAAGGGAGAGAAAGAATATTATAGGGTTTTAAGAGAAAATTCTGAAAGCTTTCAAGAAAATATCGAGATGCAAATGGAGATCAAAGCCTATGGCTTATCAGAGGAAATGAAAGAAAACCTATATGAAAAAATGGATAAAGGTGAAAAAGTGCACTTAAAAGCAGAAATTTCAAACATCTTAATAATGTCCATATCTTCAATATTTAGCTTTATTTCACTAGCAGTTGTAATATTTGTTGGCGTAAATCTAATTATTAGTAAAGAGATAAGCCCTCTCTATCTTGTAGGCTATTTACTAGCGGCTATGAAGATAAAAGACTCTCTAGATGCATCTAAAAAGGGCATGATGGAGATATTTTATTTAACGCCAAAGATTGAAAGATTAAAGGAAATTCAAAATCAAAATTTACAGGAAGGCGAAGACTATAATTTGAAAAAATTTGATATTGATCTAAAAGACGTTGAATTTGCCTATAATAAAGATGCAAAAGTTTTAAATGGTGTAAGCTTTAAAGCTAAGCAGGGAGAGGTTACTGCTTTGGTAGGCGCAAGCGGCTGTGGTAAAACAACCATCTTGAAACTTATATCAAGACTTTATGATTATGACAAGGGAGAAATCCTAATCGACGGTAAAGATATAAAAGAAATATCAACAGAATCTCTTTTTGACAAGGTCTCAATAGTTTTCCAAGATGTAGTTCTCTTTAATCAAAGCGTTATGGAAAATATTAGAATCGGAAAGCAAAATGCAAGTGACGAAGAAGTTAAAAGGGCAGCAAAATTTGCAAACTGCACAGATTTTATAGAAAAGATGGATAAGGGTTTCGATACAGTTATTGGTGAGAACGGAGCTGAGCTATCAGGAGGAGAAAGACAAAGGTTATCAATAGCCAGAGCCTTCTTAAAAGATGCGCCGATATTGATTTTAGATGAGATAGCAGCAAGCCTTGATGTTGACAACGAGAAAAAGATTCAAGAGTCTTTAAATAATTTAGTTAAAGATAAAACTGTTGTCATCATTTCACACAGAATGAAATCCATAGAAAATGCAGACAAGATAGTAGTTCTTAAAAACGGAAAAGTTGAAAGCGAAGGTAAGCATGAAGAGCTTTTACAAAAATCAAAAGTTTACAAGAATTTAATAGAAAAGACAAAAATGGCAGAAGAATTTATTTATTGAGGCGATTAAAAATGAAACAAAACATGAAAGAACAGTTGTTAACCAAGAAGCCATTGTCTTTAATGTTTCAATTATCTATACCAGCAGTAATTGGGATGGTAGTTATAGGCCTATATCCACTTATGGATGGAATATTTGCTGGACAAATAATTGGTGAGAATGCTATGGCGGCTTGCTCAATAGCTATGCCACTTACATTTTTTAATAATGGGATTGCAACGCTTATAGGGATAGGTTCGGCATCCATTTTATCAAGAGCCATGGGAAAAGGTGATAATGATACTATAGACAAACTTATGGGAAATCTTATCTATTGGGTTATCTTTTTTTCAACGATTATAACAATAGGAGGAATACTTCTAGGACCATATTTTTTAGATTTAATTGGAGCAACAGGAGAAATAAAGGCATTAGGAATAAGATATTTAAGAGTAATATTTATAGGTTCAATATTTGTAAACTTTACCCAGTCAGCTAATATGGTAATGCGTGGTGAAGGTCTTATGAAAAGAGCAATGACTATTATGGGACTTGGTGCCTTTATCAATATAGCTCTTGATCCAATACTAATGAAATTAATGGGTGATTATGCCATTGAGGGAGCAGCTATAGCCACTGTAACAGCACAAATAATTCAAGCTATTATTACTCTTTATTATTTTAAAAATAAAAGTGAAAATGTAAAAATAGGGAAAATAAAAAAAGAAAAAGATATATCAAAGGAAATGTTTGGAGTAGGAGTATCAGCTATGATTATGCAAGTATTTTTCATGGTTCAGCAAACATTGCTTTATAGACAAGCTTTTAAATACGGAGGAGATTCAAATGCAATATTAATGTCAGCAACTTTGAGATTTTATGGATTTTCATTTATACCAATTTGGGGAATGAGTCAGGGGTTACAGCCGATTATTGGTACAAACTTTGGAGCAAAACAATACGATAGAGTAAAGGAAACTATGAAGATATTTTCTATAGGAGGAACAGTACTTGCAGCAATTTTTTGGTTACCAGCACAAGTATTTTCAAAACAGTTACTTGGTTTATTTAAAGTAAGTCAGGATATAATTTCAAGTGGAGTTAATAATTTCAGAATGTTCTATTCAGTATTTATTCTTTATGGAATTATGATTATGACAATAACTTTTTTCCAAGCGATTGGGGATGGGAAAAAAGCTGGAATGATTGTAATGCTAAGGCAGTTAATACTACTTGTTCCAGCCTTACTTATATTGCCAAGAATATTTGGAGCAGGGGCTGTTTGGTGGACAGAACCAGTTGTAGATTTTACTATGATAATGGTAGGTTTAGCAATGCAAGCCAAGGCTCTTTCAAATATGAATGTAAATAATTAAAAATAAAATAATGAGAAAAAACAAAAATACCAGAAGAATTTATTTATTAGGAGGTTAAAATGGATAATAAAAAATTAAAAGGAAAAGATGTTATTACGATAGGTATATTTACTGCAATATATTTTGCAATCAATTTTGGTTTTATGCTTTTAGGAGGTCTTCATCCATTAATGTGGGTGCTTATGCCTGGTTTTATAGCTTTAGTTGGTTCTATCCCATATATGATTATGGTTCAAAAAGTTAAAAAAACAGGAGCAGTCATAATAATGGGGGTTATTGTTGCTATAATATACTATTTAACTGGTCAATTTAGTTTAATAATAATTGCATCATTAGCAATTGCCAGTATATTGGCAGAGCTAATAAGATACCTATCAAAGTATGATAGTTATAAAGGGAATTCACTTTCATATGCTTTTTTTTCACTAGGTATGATAGGTTCTCCAGCACAAGTATGGATTTTAAAAGATGAATTCATATCAAAAATGCTTGAAAATGGAATGCCAGTAGATTATGTTAATACATTAAAAAGCTTTATTAATACACCAATGTTAATTGTGTTAATTGTAACACCATTTGTTTTTGGATTATTATCTTGTGGGATTTTAAAATCATTTCTATATAAAAATTTTGAGGCGAGAAATTAAAATGTTCAGGCGATTAAAATTAGATCCTAGAACCTCAATAATACTGCTTTTATTGGTAAATATATTTTTCTTTAAAAGTAGAACGGTGGCAAGTGAATTAGTTTTAATGAGCTATTTGTTGATTATATTGACGGTTTGCGGAAATTTTAAATCGGGATTAAAAGTATATTTAACTTTTATTACTTTTTTAATAATAAATTATTTTGTTTTTCCCCATTCACCCAAGTGGATTGTAACGACATTTATTGTACCTGTTTCTTATGCAAGGAAGATTTTTCCTTGCATAATGGCAGGAACATTGTTATACAAAACGGTGACTGTAAGAGGAATTGCAGGAGTTTTTAGAAAATTTAAACTCTCAGAAAATTTTATTTTAGCATTTATGATAACTTATAGATATTTTCCCACATTAAGACAAGATATACATTGTGTTAGAGAATCAATGAAGATTAGGGGGATTAGTATGATTAAAAACATGGATATATTTGTTGTACCTATAATAAATTCTGCAATTGATATGTCTGAAGAGTTATCTAAGGCAGCTGTAACACGAGGAGTCGAGAATCCAGGTAGAAAAACAACTATAATTGATTTTAAAATCACTGTTTATGATGTATTAGTTATTTTATTTGTTGTTTTAATTATGGTTATATTTTAGGTGAGTTAGAATGGGTTATGTAAATATAAATGATGTATCTTGTACCTCTAAAACGGGATATAAAATATTAAAAGGGATCAACTTAAATGTTGAAAAAGGCGAATGTATTCTACTTATGGGACTAAGTGGTTCAGGCAAAACGTCATTGACTAAATTAATAAATGGAATTATACCACATTTTGAAGAAGAAACTGACTTTGTTGGAGAAGTTTTAATAGAGGGAGAATCTACTAGAAATATATCACAATATAAAATTTCAGAAAAAGTTGGTTCGATATTTCAAAATCCAAAATCTCAATTTTTTAATTCTGATGTCGAGGGAGAAATTGTATTTGGTCTTGAAAATATGGGAACTGATCCAGAGTTAATAAAAAAGAGCTTAAAAAAAACTATTAATAATTTAAATATAGATAGATTATTAGGGAAAAATGTCTTCTCATTGTCGAGTGGGGAAAAACAAATTTTAGCTTTTGCATCTATTTTTGCATTAAACACAGATATTGTCGTATTGGATGAGCCGTCTTCAAATCTTGATATGGATACAATTGAAACGATAAAAAACAATATTGAAATATTTAAAAAAGAAGGGAAGACAATTATAGTTGCAGAACATCGACTATATTACTTAAAAGACATAATTGATAAAGCATATTATATAGACGAAGGAATAATTAAGGATTGTTTTACACAAGAAGAGATAAAATTATTTAACTCAAAAAAAGAAAATAATCTCGAAATTAGAACTTTATCTACTCCGAAGTTGGAAGTTCTTGAGAAAGAATTTAATAAAAATGATGAGTATTTATGTGAAGATTTATCGTATACAATAAATGGAAATTTCATATTTAAAGATATTAATATTTCTTTGAATAGAGGTGAAGTATTAGGTATAGTTGGGAAAAATGGTATAGGAAAAACAAGTCTGTTAAAGTGTATTACAGGACTTATGAAGAAAAATACAGGAAGTGTTTTTTTTGACAATAAACTTTTAAATAATAAAGATAGATTAAAAAATACATACCTTGTAACACAGGACATTAATTCACAATTATTCACTCGAAGCGTAAAAGAAGAATGTGAATTAAATTTACCTGAGGATAGATTAAATCAGGTAGATGTAGTTCTAAATAGGCTTGGATTAGATAAATATAAAGATAAGCATCCGATGTCGCTATCAGGAGGACAAAAACAAAGGTTAACAATTGCCTTAGCTCTACTTTCAAATAAAGAAATCATAATTTTTGATGAGCCTACAAGTGGTTTAGATTTCAAAAATATGATAATTGTATCAGAAGCTATAAAAGATTTGGCAAAAAAATCTAATAAAGTTGTAATTGTTGTTTCGCATGATTATGAGTTTCTAAATACGGTAGCGGATGGAATATATGAAATGGCTTGAAAATAAGAATGAGAATTATGGTAAAATTTATGGCATGATAGGATCTAACGGACGTGGAAAGTCAACGCTTTTGAGATGCTTAATAGGTCTTGAGAAAAAATCAAAAGAAGGAATTTATTTTAAAGGAGAAAAACTATCCAAGAAAGAAAGGCTGAAAAAATCTTCACTTGTTATGCAAGACGTAAATCATCAATTATTTACAGATGAAGTATTCAAAGAGCTTAGCCTAGGTGTAAAAAATTTTGATGAAGGAAAGGCGAAAATCATTTTAAAAGATTTAGGCCTGGACGAATTTATTGAAAGGCATCCGATGAGTTTATCAGGAGGACAAAAGCAAAGACTTGCAATAGCGTCAGTTATGTGCAAGGACTCTACTTTTATTTACTATGATGAGCCAACTAGCGGCATGGATTATTCTAATATGATAAAAATATCTGAACTGATTAAAAAATATAGAAGCAAATATAAGATGGTTTCCACAGTTTCACTGGATATGAAATTTTTGAATAAATTTGCAGATGAGATTTTTGAATTGTAAAATAGAGTCTGTTAAACCTGTCTATAGAACTGGATGGTGGTTTGAAAAAATTGACAAATCAAGGTAATTACTATATTATATAGGCAACAGTACCCGACACGCCTCTTAAAGCGGTGTAAGTCGGGTCTTTTGATTATAAGGAGTAATAACGTGAAGAAATCGCCATTTATACAAAACTTCAAAGAAAACTATTCAAGGAGAATAAATGAGAATAGATAGAATCAATACATATGATGACAATCGCTTCAGTCAAGAAGCACTATATCAGCACGGTTGCTACATTGTAGATGGCGATGCGCCTGTAGAAATTAAAATCATATCACAGACCGAGGCACTTATAAAAGGAGAAGAAGCATATTTTGACGAGGTCATTGAAGAGTTTCGATTTAATGCAGAGCACATCACAAATTTTTATGATGAAAGTGGTAAGCTTATTAAGAAATTCAAAGACGTGGAGGTCTTTAAGCTTGATCTGGATAAAATCCAGCCAATACAGTTCTTTATAGATAGTGATAAATTAGAGGCAGTTAAGAGCTTTGTCAATAGAGAAGAAGACGTGATTATCCCAGTTACAATACGCGAAGACACATACGCGTCCCTAGATGGACACACACGCCTCTACCTTGCATATAGCCTTGGATTCAAGTACGTATACGCCTATCTTAGTAAAACCTTCTGTGGATTTGACTATTTCTTTTATGAAGCAAGAAAAAGAAATATATTTACAGCAAAAGACTTGACCTTGCTCACACATGATGACTATACAGTTAAGTGGGATAAGTTTTGCGATGAGTATTATATGAGTATAGAGTGTGAATAGACGAGTGTATTGTTCGGGTAAAATAGTAAATAATATTAAGATAAACTAGTAAAATTCTGAACTGATTTTAGAAATCAAGGACTTGATGGGCTTAAACCAAAAAAGAGAGGAAGACCTTCAAGTATAAATATAAGGTTTCAAATCTTTATATATACAAATTTCGCTGGAAAAATAAAAACTGACAAAGAAAAATCTACCGAAAAGATAGATGGAGTTATTGCTATGGTGAGCAATAAGGTGTGAAATGGACAAGTCAATCGGTTTAAGATGATAGAGGGTTTATTGTTTTTATGGGTATAAATTATTAAATAGTATTAGGAGGTACAGACAAATGAACAATAGATATAGTCTTACAAATAACTAAGAGAGGAAAAAATCCTCTCAAAAAAAACATAGGAGGATTTATGATATATATACAAAACTTAATAAAAACTTTACCAGATAGAAAGCTATTTGAAATTGATAGTTTATCAATAAATGAAAATGATAAGATAGCATTAATAGGTGAGAATGCAACGGGTAAAACTACTCTTATAAGAATAATATTAGGACTAGATAAAGACTATACTGGTCAAGTAAGAGTGGATAGAGATTTAGGATACTTATTAAATTATGATATTCAAGCTAAGAATTTTTCTGATGAAATCTATTCCAAATCTCAGTTAAAGATTGATGACGATTATAGTCCGGGTGAGGAACAAAGATTAAAACTAACAGATATTTTATCAGATAGCTTTAAGTTTCTTTTAATAGATGAGCCTACATCCCATTTAGACCTCGAGCAAAAAGAAGAACTTATAGAAAAGCTTAATACAAGAGAAACAGGATACCTTATAATTTCGCATGATCGTGATTTCATAAATAGAACTTGCAAAAAAATTCTAGAGTTAAAGGATGAAAAAATTGAAGAATATAATGGAGACTACAATTTCTATCTCGAAGAAAGAGAAAAAAGACAAAAGTTTCAAGATAAAGAGTATTCGAATTTTATAAAAGAAAAAAGAAGACTAGAAAATCTAGCTATCAATATAAAGGAACAATCATCAAAAGTAAGAACCACGCCTAAAAGGATGGGGAATTCAGAAGCAAGACTCCATAAGATGGGTGGTCAAAAAAACAAGAAAAAATTAGACAAACAAGTAAAAGCTGTAGAATCTAGGATAAATCAACTTGAAACGAAAGAAAAACCTAAAGAAGAAAAAGAGATACAACTATCCATTCCAGATAATAAACGAATTCATTCTAAAATTTTGATAAGAGCGGAAAACCTGAATAAAAAATTTGAAAATAAGACATTATTTGAAAAATCCAACTTTCAAATTAACAGCAATTCTAAAATAGCGCTCATTGGAGAAAATGGAAGTGGGAAAACTACCCTTTTAAAGATGATTCTTAATAAAGAAAATATATGGGTGCATCCAAATCTTAAAATAGGTTATTTTAGTCAAATGAGTGATATTCTAGAAGAAGATTCCAGTATTTTAAAAAATGTATCAAATACCTCTATATATGATGAAACAATGACGAGGATTGTTCTTGCAAGATTAGGATTTAAGACTGACGATGTATACAAGGTTATAAGCGTATTAAGTGATGGAGAAAAAACTAAGGTAAAATTGGCTAAAATTTTAACATCTGATTTTAATTATCTTATATTTGATGAACCGACAAACTTTTTGGATATAAGAGCAATAGAAAGTTTAGAAAATCTACTGAAATCTTATGATAGACCATTTATTTTTGTAAGTCATGATGAGGAGTTTATAAATAAAATAGCCGATACACTTATGATTATAGAAGATAAAAGAATCAAAAATTTTAAAGGTAATTTATCACAATACAAAAATAGGAATAAGAAGACAACAATTAACAAGGATAGAGATATTTTATTACTTGATTTTAGAATATCCTCTATAAGTTCTAGACTAGCAATGGACATACCCAAAGAGGAAAGAGAAAAACTAGAAGAAGAGTATAATAATCTTATTGAAGAAAAAATAAATAAATTTTAGCATCTTTTATCAATAGGGCAATTAATTTATTTTGCTGAAAATCTCAAAGATATAAAACAAATCTTGAAATTAGTGTAAATCTCGTCAATAGAATTATAAAATCTGAATTTGGAGGAAATAATATGATAATAGATAGTTTTGATAAAAACACAGAGCCACTTATCAGTCTAAAAGATTTTTACGGAGAAAAGAAAAATATTGCAGAAAAATGTTTGATAATATATTCAAAAAGCATAATAGAATATTTGCTTGATAATTTTGAATGCGAAGAAATTGGAAATATAGGATCTGTAAATGGGTCGAGACCGGTATATAAAAGTAGATTTGAAGGTCAAGAATTTGTATTTTATCTTACTATGATGGGTTCGGCTCTTGCTTCAGGAGATTGTGTAGAAGTTAATTGGATTACAGGTGCAAATAAATTTATTATGTTTGGATCTTGTGGCAGTCTTGATAAGGAAAAAACTTTTGGAAAGTACATTATACCAACAGAGGCTTATAGAGGTGAGGGAGCATCTTATTACTATGCGGCTCCTTCAGATTATCTTGATATTAAAAACCATGATAAGCTTGAAGAATTTTTTATCAAGGAAAAAGCTCCCTACACTAAGGGAAAAGTCTGGACTACAGATGTTATGCTTCGTGAGACACGCGGACTCGTTTCAAAGAGAAAGGCAGAAGGATGTATAGTAGTAGAAATGGAGCTTGCAGGTGTTCAAGCAGCTTGTAATTTTTATGGATTTGAACTTTATAACTTTCTTGAAGCAGGAGATGTATTAGATGAGAGCTGTTATGAGGTCGAAGGACTCCATAATGCCAACCATGATCTTGGGAAATTGTATTTGGCATTAAAATTTTTAAAAGAAATTTAAGATAAACAAATATAGAGGTTAGTATTGAAATAAATGGTTTTTAGGATTTAAAAGAAATCTTAAAAGCCGTTTTTTATTTAAAAAAAAGTAATATGAAATTTGTTGTGGAAGTCGTAATCTATCGTCTACACCAGTTTGTTTTGCATAAAATCTTAAATCAAAAGGAGAAAACGTGGTATAATATAGGTGAGAACAGATATCAATAGGAGGGAGAAATGTTTAAGCGTTTTTTTGAAAATTTTAGAAAACCGAAAGACAATTTTGGCGGCAGATTTATGTTAAAAAGCATGAATAGAGGACATGAAAAATTGGCAAGTTGGGGAAGGTCTTACATAAACATTGAAAACGATTATATTGTCCTAGATTTGGGCTGCGGCGGGGGTCGTAACATAGAATATTTTTTAACTAAAGCAAAAAAAATTTACGGAATTGACCACTCAGAAACAAGTGTAAAGATGGCTAGTGAGATAAATAAAGAAGCGATTGAGTCTGGAAGATGCGAGATTTCATTGGGAGACGTAAAAAGCCTTCCTTTTGAAGATGAATCCATAGATATCGTCACAGCGTTTGAAACTATTTATTTTTGGAATGATATAGAAGAATGTTTTAAAGAAATTTATCGTGTGCTTAAAAAAGGCGGACAATTTTTAATATGCAATGAAGTATCATCCATGAAAAGAAGAGATGTAAAAAAATTAGCACATATGATAGAAATGGAAGTATACACACCCTACGACTTAACAAGAATGATTGGGAAATTGGGATTTAATTTTGAATATCATTTAGATAGAAAACAACAAGTCGTATTTATCGCAAGAAAATAGGAAAGACAAAGAAAGGCAAGGATAAAAATGAAATATCACAGTTTTTATTTCTATCAGTTTCGACATCCTATGAAAAAAGTTTTGGTGGAAAAATATGGAAGAAAGTATGCTAGGGATATCCTCAAAAAAAGCAAAAAAATTTATCGAAAACTAGTAGAAGAAGCAGATGATATCGGAGATGATAATCCAATGGCATACAATGAGATGTTCGCTCTTGTATTTGTTGCGCCATATTTAGCAAGCGAAAAAGAAATTCCGCCAGAGACCATCCAGGAAATGATGCGTCGCTCTCTGTATTTTGTCAAATGGTTTTTTTCATTAACTAATCTAAATACTAAGAGAGGAAAAGAAGCCAATAAGAAAAATATAGTTAAGTATTATAAATGGTATACCGAGGAAAAAGAAAAACTCTATCCCACATCATTTAAGGTCGATTTTGAGGGAGAACCATATGAGGGCGCTTGTTATTACAGAATTACTCGTTGTCCTATTTGTACATACACTAAAAAGCTTGGGGTACATGAATTAATGCCGCTATTCTGTGAATTGGATGAGGTTATGATAAGTCTTCAACATGGAGTTTTACATAGAAAAGGCACGATAGCAAATGGGGCAGATTGTTGTGATTATTTTATTACAGGTGATAGAGAATGAACCAATGTTATATTAATAAGAAATTGGTAAAGTTTGTGATTAATTTATTATTATTGGAGTAGAATAAAATGAGCTTAACTTATAAAATTGCATCGACAATTGTAAGACTTATCGGAGTCAAAAAAATGTTTTTAAAGAACAAGGAAGAGATGCTTGAGTATGCAAAAGGTGAAAATGCAAAAATAGTATTTGATTTAGAAAAGGCAAAGGCAAGGGCTACGAGAAAGAATTATTATCTTTTTGATAGGGATGTTATGGGTTATAGACTGATTTCATATCAAAAAAATCAAACGCCCGCCGACGGTGCAGTTCTTTATCTATTTGGCGGAGGAATGATAACACAACCGAATAAACTGGATTTTAAATTATCGGAACGAATAATGGAACAAACCGGAAAAGATGTTTGGTTTTTATTTTATCCTCTTTGTTCAGAAAATGTAAAGATAGATAAGACATATGAAGTATCATTTGAAGCCTATAGGCTGATGACCGAAAGTTACAAAGCAGAAAATATCAGCGTCCTTGGATTTTCATCAGGGGCTTGTCTATCACTAGGGATTTTTTTGCATAACAACGCCATAGGAAGACCACTTTCAATGCCAGGTAAGATTATTTCGGTATCTCCAGGAGGAATTCCGGATGTAACTGTCGATGAAAATAAAGAAATTTGGGAGAAATTAAAAGAACTTAACCACAAGGATGTAATGATTGATCCGACGTACATTAAAACAGCAAGAGAAATCGCAAAAGGAGATGAAGACATACCTGAATATATGTTAGATGGAACTGTAGGAGATTTTACAGACTTTCCGAAAACATATTTTTATTACGGCGAAAATGAATGCCTCTACGCCTTTGCACAAACCTTTAAAAAAGCAATGGAAAAATACAACGTCCCATACGAAATTATTGTAGGAAAAGGAATGTGTCACTGCTACCCATTGGTGAGATTCTTTAAAGAGGGAAGAGATGCACAAGATGAAATTATTGAATTGTTAGGACAATAATTTAGGACAGACAATGAAATCACAAGAATTTAAAATGCCGATATTTGGAGTTGGGCCAATATATGTAATTATTTGTCTAATCCTTACAATAGCTGGGATATGGCTTCATCTCAATGGATACATTTATCAAGGGAAAATGATTAAAGGCAAAATATTTTTTATCATAGCCGGAATATTCATGATCCTTTTAGGAATATATTTATGGATCCAAGCAGTAATATTTCAGAAAATAAATAAAAAAGTTACAGAAAAAAAGTTGATAACAACAGGAGTATATAGCATAGTAAGAAATCCTGTTTATTCAGCATTTACAATTATATTCACAGGTATATTTTTATTTACAGCAAACTATATTTTGTTAATACTTCCATTTGTATTTTGGGCTTTTTTAACAATACTAATGAAAAACACAGAAGAAAAATGGTTAAAAAATGAATTTGTAGAAGAATATGAAATATATTTAAAACAAGTAAATCGAGTAATACCACGGATCAGAAGAAAATAAGATTAATTCTATGCAAGCATCTACAGTTGTAGGTGCTTTTTTATGGATAATTATAGGAAGAGGTAGTAAATACAGAAAAATATAAATCTAGACCGTCAAATACTTGAATGAAAACACGCCAAATACTTGAATGAAAATTGGACAAATACTTGAATGAAAACTGATATAATATAGATAACTATTTAATGCTTGGGGTGCGGTAATGAAACACAGTAAAAATTTCAATCTTTTTTTAATGGACGGAGAAGTTACAGGTAGAATTAAATGTACTTTATCTAATTGGACTGGAGTGGCTTATAAAATTCCAAGATCATATCTTGATAAATGCAAGGATAGACAAGATTTGAAGCAGAGCGGAGTGTATTTTTTGTTCGGGAAGAATGATGATGGAACTGATGAAGTATACATAGGCCAAGTAGGAATTAGGAAAAATGGAGAGGGAGTTCTATTTAGGGTATCAGAACACTTAAAAGATGAAACATATTTTTCTGATGCAGTTATGTTAACCACACAAAACAACTCATTTGGACCTACAGAAATTTCATACTTGGAAAATAAATTCACTAACATGGCTATAGATGTAGATAGGTACAAAGTAAGAAATGGAAATGATCCTAATCCTGGAAATGTAACGGAAGAAAAAGAATCAGAATTAGAAGATTTTATAGAGTATTCAAAAATGGTGCTTGGCGTCTTAGGTTATAAAATTTTTGTTCCCATAGTAAACAAAGAATTGAAAATAGAGGATAAAATCGATGATGAAGAAGTGTTATATCTAAGTACTAAAACAAAAAAATCAGGGAAAAGTATAAGCGCTAAATGCAAAAGGACAAGTGAAGGATTTGTCGTATTAAAAGGTAGCATGATAGAGCTTATAGATTCAAAGAGTCTATCAACGAGTATAAAAGAACTACGAGATAAATGCAAGACTAGCAATGAAATAATAGATGGTAAACTAACAAAAAATTATTTATTTAATAGTCCATCATATGCTGCAATGTTTGTACTTGGTATGAGTAGAAACGGAAGAACTGAATGGAAAACTAAATCAGGAGAAACATTAAAAGAACTAGAGGAAAAAGAAATGATATAGACTAATGATAGGCGATATTCGATTGTAGTATTGTCTTTTTTATACATTTTAATGACTGTAACAAGAGGGTGTTCAAATCAATAAAATAATTATCCCAAAATTCACACATTGAATTTCATTAAGGAAGATAGTATATTAGACTCTACGTGAAAGTAGGGTTTTGTTTTGTGTATAATATAAGTAAGAATATTTACATGAAGTTATATAGAAACTTTCGTGTTTATAGGATGTGATTAATTGAAAAATAATTTTAACTTCGATAAAGCAAATTCAGCATCAATAGAAAGTTATACAAAGCAATTGATAGGTAAAACTTTTAGAGATGTAATAAAAGCCAATGTTGTTGAAGAAAACGCAGAAGAGTATAATTATGGGGCTATAAATAAAAAGAATAAAGGAAAGTTGGGACAAATTATCGAAGAAAACTTCTTTGGATATAAGATAAATAGTGATCCAAGAGCAGATTTTTATGAGGCAGGGGTTGAACTTAAAGTTACACCTTATAAGTTGAATAAAAATGGTACTATTTCTGCGAAAGAAAGATTAATACTTACCATGATTGATTATTTTTCTGTTATCAATGAGACTTTTGAAAAAAGTCATTTATGGGAGAAGGCTAATCTTATATTGTTGATATACTATTTATATGAAGCAGATAAACTGTCTAAATTAGATTATAGAATTGATTATGTAAAATTATTTACACCTCCAGAAAATGATGTAAAAATTATTAAACATGATTTTGAAGTAATAGTTGATAAGATATTAGCGGGAAAAGCACATGAATTATCTGAATCAGATACGTTATACTTAGGAGCAGCTCCAAAAGCATCTAGTTCAAAAGATAGAAGGAAACAACCAAGAAGTGATATTTTAGCAAAACCAAGAGCATTTGCGTTTAAAAATTCATACATGACATATGTTTTAAATAATTATATAATTTCTGAAAATGAAGAAGAAAAAATATTAGATAAGGAAACCAATATTCCATTTGAAGAATATGTAAATAAAAAAATAGCAAGATATATCGGCAAAAATATAGATGAACTGTGTGATATATTTGGCATTAAAAATATTAATAAACCAAAACATTTAGAAGCTATGTTAGCTTATAGAATGCTTGGAATTAAGGGAAATAAAGCGGAAGAATTTGAAAAAGCAAATGTAAAAGTTAAGATTATACGATTAAAAAATAATAATAAACTAAAAGAAAGCATGTCATTCCCAAATTTTAAATTTAAGGAACTTGTAAATGAGAGCTGGGACAATTCACAGTTTGCTAATGAACTAAGAGAAACAAGATTCTTATTTGTTGTTTATAAAGAAAATGAGACAGGAAAATTATGTTTGAAAGGATCTCAGTTCTGGAATATTCCTTATGATGATCTAGAAAATGAAGTGAAATCAGTGTGGCAAAAAACAAAAGATACAGTAAATAGAGGAATTGTATTTGAAATAAAAGGAAATAGAGTATTAAATAATTTACCAAAAGCAAAAGACAATAGAGTAAGTCATGTAAGACCACACGCCGCAAAATCAGCATATAAGCTAGATAATTATGAGTCAGGACAAATTGAATTATATGGTGATGAACTGCCTGATGAACAATGGATGACTAAGCAATGTTTTTGGTTAAATAACACATATATATTATCTCAGCTAGATAAATCTTTTTTTAGGGATGATAAAATATAAATTTTTAGTGATATAGAGTAAGATAAAACAGGAGTTTTGATGTTTATGAAAAAAACAGTATGTGAATTATTTGCAGGAGTTGGTGGATTTAGATGTGGGTTAAATCACATTAGTGACTCATCAAATAAACAGGAAGAAAAGTGGAACACCGTTTGGTTTAACCAATGGGAGCCGGCAGAAAAAACAACTCAATATGCACATGATTGTTACGTTTATAATTTTGGTAAGAGTATAGATTTAGAAGGAAAAGAAACTACTAATATAAATATAGAAGATGTTGATAAAAGTCATATTCCAGATTTTAATTTACTTGTTGGAGGATTTCCTTGTCAAGATTATTCAGTAGCATCGACATTACATACTTCCAAAGGATTAGAAGGCAAGAAGGGAGTTTTATGGTGGTCGATACGAGATACAATTGAAGAAAAAAAACCTCCGTTTGTCTTATTAGAAAATGTAGATAGGTTAATAAAATCTCCAGCAAAGCAAAGAGGTAGAGATTTTGGGGTGATGTTAACTTGTTTAAGAGATCAAGGTTATAATGTTGAATGGAGAGTAATAAATGCGGCAGAATATGGATATCAACAAAGAAGAAGACGAGTATTCATATTTGCCTTCAAAGATGACACTATTTATTCACAAAAACTATTTGATGCCAACATCAATTTAGAACAAGTTAAAAATATTCTAAATAAAACTGGTTTCTTTGCTAAAACTTTTAAAATAAAAGATATTAATGTTGATAAAATCAAGTGCGTAAAAATACCGATAGAAATTGGTGAAGTTTCTAATGAGTTTACATTTGATTTCATGAACTCAGGAATAATGATTAATGGTGAGATTTTTACTGTTAAGACACAGGCTGATTACAATGGAGAATACAAAACATTAGGAGATATATTAGAAATTGAATCAGTAGATGAAAGTTTTTTTATTCCAGAAGAAAGACTATATTACACTAATCCAAGTATAAAATCTAGTAATGAAGTTGATTCTAGATTATCTAAAGAAGATAGAAAAACATGGCAATATTTAAAAGGGGGGAAAAAATTAAAAAGAACTAGTAAAAATGGTCACGAATATGTTTTCTCAGAAGGTTCGATTTCTTTAATTGACGAATGGGACAAACCTGCAAGGACTATGTTAACATCTGAAGGTAGTTTTAGTAGAACTACTCATGTAGTAAAAGACAAAATCACAGGAAGATTAAGGCTGTTAACACCAACAGAGACAGAAAGGATTCAAGGATTTCCAACTAATCACACGAAATATTGTCTTACAGATGACAAAGTCGTGAATATGCCCGACAATAAAAGAAAGTTTATGATGGGAAATGCACTTGTAGTAAATTTAATAGAGGATATGGAGAGAACATTATCGAAAATATTTGAAGAAGAAGATACAGATAATTAAAAAATAAAAAACATTCAATCATAAAAACATTACAGAGAAAATCAATAAACTTCTTGTATTTAAAATTTTTTCTAATACAGAAAATTTTCTAAACAAAATCAACAAGACGATAGAAATATCGTCTTTTTATCCTTAGTTTCCATAAATGACTTATCCAAAATACTTATTGGGTATAAATATAAAAGGAGGAATTTATGGATATATTTTTGGTAGCAACTAGGTTAATATTAGCAGCGATACTGGGAGCTGTAATTGGAATAGAGAGAGAAATCAACAATAGGGCTGCGGGTTTTAGAACTCACATTATTGTTAGTGTTGGGGCGTGTTTGATTATGCTTATTGGAATTGACGGTATTGGTAAGTTTTCATCTGACACTGCCAGGGACACTGCGAGGATTGCAGGACAAGTTATAAGCGGTATTGGTTTTTTGGGAGCAGGTACCATTCTTCAAAAAAAGAATGGTGTTTCAGGTCTTACTACGGCTGCAACTTTGTGGCTTTCAGGAGCGATTGGGCTTGCTGTAGGGATTGGATATTATGAAGGTGCAATTATTGCAACTGTTATTTGTCTGATAACTTTGGTTTCACTTAAAGGAATCAGTGATTTAATCAACAAAAAAACTACAAAATCATATTCAATGATTTTCGATACTTATAATTTTAATCAAGATAGTTTTTATGAATTTACTTCAAAAGAAGGTGTTGAAATTAGAAAACTAGATATTGTTGACGAGGAAATGGATGATAAATCTATGATTGAAACAACTTTATCTTTTCATAAGAACTACGATACTAGTGTATTTTTCAAGAAATTGAAATCAGATTATAATTTGCAATCGTTCAAATCAATTGACGAAAATGATTAGATATTATGAATAGAATTAAAAAACTTTTCCCGTATTTAATGGTCAATGTAATCTGTTTTTATTTGTTGACATTATTAATGAAAGATACGGGCAGTGGAATGTTTATTTTATTATTTGTAATTCCTGTTATAACTTTTGTGAATGCTATAATGTGTGGCAGGAAGAATTCTTTTGACTTTCTGTACCCTCTTTTAGTTATGGCGATTTTCGTGCCTTACGTACTTATTTATATGAATGAAAGTGCCACAATTTATATATTTATTTATGGCGCGATTTCGTTGATGGGATTATTTGTGGGTAGCAGATTGGACTAAATACAGAAATATATAAAGCCTAACAGCCGAATACTTGAATGAAAATACGTCAAATACTTGAATAGAAATACGTTAAATACTTGAACAAAAACTGTTCTAACATTGTTTAGATTGAACAGACGAAGGAGGACTTCATGAAAAAACCAAGCATAACACAAACAATTCTTTGTCTAATAATAGGACTACTACCTCTTACTGGATATTATTTTTTGATGACAGAATATTTTAAGGTCAGTCCATTTGAAGGCTATTATTGGATTCCTACAATTTATTTGATAATTTGTTATGTATTATATCCTTCAGCAGTGGGGAAATTGAGCGATTCAACATTTGAGAAAACTTCAACTGAATTTATTTCAGCCAAGACCATAATGATGCTTTCATTTATTTTTGCACCATTTATTTTGATTTTCAAAAGAAATAAATAATTAATGTGAAAATCTTCTCTGTGTATATACGGTGCAGATTTTTAGTTTGTTACAAGTTTTAGATAGTATATGAATTAAAAAAATAACTAATGGAGATATAATGTTGACCGTAGACTTGATATTTCTTATATCAACAGATTAATGGAGGTAATTTATGGCTTTATTTGGACAAAACAAAACACCAGAAGAAAAACACGACGAAAAGTTGCAACAATTTATAAAAGAATACGATCTAGAAGATTTGGACAGAAAAAGCTCGGAAGAGATATTTCAAGCTTCAGAAGTCATGACTAAGAGTTATTTTTCAGCTTTAGTTAAGCAAAATGTTATTATAATTAAGCAGTTGAAAAAACTCAATGAAAATATCGAAAAATTATTAGATAAATAAAGTTCACGAAGCATCTACATTTGTAGGTGCTTTTATTGTGGCTAAAATTACCATTTGAAACACAAATTGGGTATAAATAATACAACGAAAGTATATAGGAGTTTATTATGAGAAAATCTATAATATCTAGAACAGTCAAAACTGCTTTGGCTTCACTTTTGGCGATACTTGTATCACAAGAGTTATCTCTTGAATTTGCAGCTGCGGCAGGAATTATTGCGATATTAAATGTGTTTGATACTAGAAAAGCTACGATAGAAGGTGGCTTGAAGAGAACTTTGTCCGCAATAATAGCTCTTTTAATCGGAGGATTTTTATTTGAAAAATTAGGATACAAAACTTGGGTTTTCGGATTGTATTTGCTATTATTTGTGCCTGTGTCTTTTTTGTTAAGGATAGAGCTGGGGTTGGGACCTTCAAGTGTAATTGTGACACATTTGTTGGCGTTCGGAAGAATTGACTCAGAGATTATTTTGAATGAAATGGCACTAGTGTTTATAGGGACAGGATTTGCAATGCTAACCAATTTCTACGCTCCTACAAGCCAAGATAGATTAAACAAGTTAATCGATAATATTGACGAAGATATGGCGTTCATTTTGAATTTGTTCGGACAATCTCTGATAACACATTTAGATGTGAAGTTATACAAAGACAAGATTTCAAAACTTGATGAAGACATATACAAGGCGATTGAAATTGCGATAATTGAAAATGATAATTTAATTGAAAATAGCAGAGATATACTGGACAATTTGCGTTTGAGAGATAGGGAGATGGATTTATTAGAAGAGATGTATCATGATTTGAAGACAATTCCTCCTGAATATTCAGATGGAAAGTACATTTCAGATATTTTAATTGAAACTTCTGAAAATTTGACAGATGGTGAAGAGATGACAAAAGTAAAAAATAGAATTGATTTTCTAAAAAATCATTTCAATATGATGAAATTGCCAGAAAATCACGAAGATTTTGCTATTCGTTCTGCAATTTTTCAAGTGTTCAGAAGTCTGGATCAATTTGTGGATATAAGTAACTATATTAATAATAAACTTAATAAGGAAAAAGGTAAAAGGTGATTATATGTGTGAAGAAAAGAATGAAGAACTGATTTTCAAGGAAAAGTTAGAGGAAGCTGTGGAGAGTTTTGGCAAGGGTAGCCAAGAGGGAGCGAAGGTTTCTATTAGAAATTGCCAGGATTTTTTTGGTTGTGTTTCAATTAGTCACCAAAAGCAAATAGCAGACGCTTTTGATATTGATGAGAAATATATCAAAACGATTATAAAATTCATTCCATCTATCAAAGAATCAAATGTTGAATACGAGATTGTGTGCTGTTCGGGACCGAGATGTGCGAAAAACGGCTCGATGGAAGTGTTGAAGACGGTGAAAAAAGAGCTTGGAATGGATTTTAATGAAACATCTGCTGATGGAAAAATTCGACTCAGAACTCAAAATTGTTTCAAGAAATGCAAAGATGGCCCCAATATTATGATTAATGGCAAATTCTATCACCACATGAATGCGGATAAAACAAAAGAAGTTCTGGGAAAAATCAAATAAAATTTTAGTTACAAATAAGCCTTGTTATTTAACATTGGCTTATTTTTAATTTGATTATAAAAATTCTATGAATTTAGAGATATCCTTATCAAGAGCGTTTGACAAAATATACTATTAGAATTATAATTGACATATCAATAATTGACGTATTAAATATTTACATATCAACTTAATGGAGGTAAACATGAAATTATCACAAGAATTGAAATCAAAGAATATTAATTTTAAAAACAGAGTCGTAATGCCGCCTATGGCTACTGCAAAGGCTGACGAAAACGGTCATATTACAGATGAAATCTTGAACTATTATGAAGAAAAGACTAAAAACAGATTATTTTCAACTGTAATTATTGAACACAGCTTTGTGGATGCTTTAGGAAAAGCCAGCAAAAATCAAACATCTATAGCAGATGATTCTACAATAGATGGAATGAGAAAACTTGCAAATTTAGTTAAAGCCAATGGTTCATCGGTAATATTGCAAATTTCTCACGCTGGTAGTTCTACTAGTGAAGAAGTTATCGGACAACAACCAGTAGCACCATCAGCTATCAAGAATCCATCGAAATCGACAGGAGAACTTCCAAGAGAACTGCATGTTGAAGAAATAGAACAAATTATTGATAAATTTGTCGATGCAGCAGTAAGATCAAAAGAAGCAGGATTTGATGGTGTGGAAATCCATTCTGCTCATGGATATTTATTGAACCAATTCTTATCTCCATTAACTAATAAAAGAACAGATGAATACGGTGGAGATATCGATGGGAGAATTAAAATTCATTTGGAGATTATAAGAAAAATCAGAGAAAAAGTTGGAGAAGAGTATCCGATTTTAATAAGAGTGGGAGCTGGAGATTATTTAGATGGAGGACTATCTACAGACGATATCATACATGCATGTAAGGAGTTTATAAAAGCTGGAGTGGATGTTCTGGATATTTCTGGAGGAATGTGTATGTTTTCAATCGATGATAAACGAGCAGGATTCTTCGATTTTCTTTCGAAACCTATTTTTGAAAATGTAGATGTGCCGGTGATTTTGACTGGAGGAGTAAAAACGGGTGAAGATGTAGAAGATATATTGAACCGTGGAGTATGTGATTTGGTAGGTATCGGAAGGTCAGTGTTCAAAGATTCCAATTGGATGAATGAACAAATCAAACCAATTGTGTAAAGGAAAGATATGGAGCTTAAGCAATTTAGTAATGCTCTGCACAAATTGAGATGTGTGGAGCAAAACCTTACAAAAGAATTTGAAAATAGTACAGGATTTTCCTTAACCAGATACGAAATATTGTTATATCTGGATGAGAAAAAACAAAGCCTTCAAACAGAAATTGCTGAACATATAGGAATTGATCCTGCAGCGATTACTCGTCAACTCAAAATTTTAGAAAAAGAAGGATTTGTTACAAGAGATAGAAACGCTGACAATGCAAGAGAAATCATAGTGACACTTACTGACTATGCGAAATCTGAACTACAAATTTGCAAACAAAAGCACAAGGATAATCCATGCAATATTGCTGTGTCTATTTCTAAAAAAGAAATTGAAGAATTAATGCAGATTTTGGAATCTATTGAAGAAAAGCTGCAATAAAAACTAGGGGGTATTTAATGAATAATAATTTTGAAGATGTTGTATTTAACAGACATTCTGTCAAAGAATTTGATGAAAACAAAAAAATTGACAGAGAAGAAATGATACAAATTTTAGAAGAAGCAACACTTGCACCATCGTCAGTGAATCTTCAACCATGGAGATTTGTGGTTGTTGAATCTGATGAAGCAAAGGATAAGCTTCGTCCATTGATAAGATTTAATGTTAGACAGAATGATACTTCATCTGCGATGATTTTGATATTTGGAGATATGCAATGCTACGAAAAAGCAGATGAAATCTACAGTAAGGCAGTCGAAAAAGGTTATATGCCAGAAGATGTAAAAAAACAATTGATGGATTTGTTTATGCCAGTTTACAAGAACTATTCAAAATCAAAGATGAATGATGTAGTTAAAATCGATTCAAGTTTGATGGCTATGCAACTTATGCTAGTTGCAAGAGCTCATGGATACGACACAAATGCTATTGGTGGATTTGAAGAAGACCAACTTGCAGAGGCTTTCGGACTTGACCCGGAAAGATATGTTCCTGTGATTATAATCGCAATTGGTAAATCAAATTATGAACACCATGAATCAGTAAGGTTAGATATTAAAGATATTGCAAAATTTGAGTAAATTATAAGATGTATTGAAGTCATTATATTTTCAGGGATAATTTCATGGAAATATCACAAAAATAAGGCTAGCAATTTGCATAGCCTTATTTTGTTTCATCGCCCAAATGTTTTAATTTGTCCACTTGATCTTCTCTGCCGAGGACAATCAATACATCTCCAATTCGGAAAGTGTAGTTAACTGGTGGGTTGAAAATCATTTTATTATCTTCAATTGTTTTAATTGCAAGTACAATCAGACCTGTTTTATTTGGGATTTGGGCTTCAATTAAATTCTTATTTTCAAGATATGAGCCGCTTTTGACCACGACTTCTTCCAAATCCAATTCAACATCGCCAATTCTTGTAACCACATCTAAAAAAGAAATAATATTGGGCTTAGTCATCAACGAAGCCATTCTTTTGCCGCTGATTTCTACAGCGGACAAAGTTTTATTTGCTCCTACTTTCATCAATTTTTCGCTTCCCGATTTAGTAATTGCATTGGCGATTATGTAGATATTTTTGTTCAAATTTCTTGCAGTTAACACCGTAACGATATTGTCTACTTCAGAATCCAACGTCGATACAAGACCCTTCGCTCTTTCGATTCCTGCGTGTTCCAATACTGCTTCTTCAGTTGACATGCCTTCCACAACTAAAATATCGTGGTGACTGTAATCGTCAAGATCTTCACGTTTGTCCGTAATGACAACAAAATTCAAATTTTGATCGATAAAATTATTTATTATTACTTCTGCCAATTCACCAGAACCGCAAATAATGTAGTGATCGTCAAGTGAGGCAATTTTCTTCTCCATTTTACTTCCCTTCCAAAAATCTTTAACTTTTCCTTCTACAAACATAGCAACAACCGTAGTAAATGCGTATCCGACGATGCCGACACCCACAAATATCATAATTATAGAGAAAACCTCTGACCAATTACTAGTAGTGCCTACCTCACCGAAGCCAACAGTCGAAATGGTTATAACCGTCATGTATAGTGCATCTATGAAGTCGACTTTTAGCAAAAACATATAGCCAATAACGCCCACGATTAATAAAAGTGCAAATGCATATAAAATAAATTTAAGCTTCCTTTTTTCTTCCATAACTTACTCCTTGATGTTTAAATTATAATATATTTAAAAAGAAAAAACTATACGATTGTAAGCAAAACAAGATAAATAAAATTGAAATCTGATAGAATATAGCTAAGGAAAATTTTGGAGGGGCTAATGAACAAATTATGTTTTATAGGAGCTGGGAACATGGGATCTGCCATGATTTCAGGAGTTGTGAATGCAAATATAATAGATGCGAATAAAATTTGCGTGTCAAATAAATCTGCGGGAAAATTAATAGATTTAAACCAAAAACTAAAAGTTAACACTACAACTGACAACAAAAAAGCGTCTGAAAATTCCGACGTTGTGATACTGGCTGTAAAACCACACATTATCCCTTTGGTTTTGGAAGAAATCAAGGATAATATTAATAAGGAAACTATCGTGATTTCTGTTGCAGCAGGGGTTACTATTTCAGATATTGAAAAAATCACAGGAACTGACAGAAAAATTCTTCGTGTTATGCCGAACACGCCATGTCTTGTCGGTGAAGGAATGTCTGCGATTTGTACGAATGAAAATATAAATGATGATGATTTGAAAATCGTGAAGGATATTTTCAATTCGTTTGGAAAAAGCGAAGTAATCGACGAGAGTTTGATGGACTGTGTGATTGGAGTTAGCGGCTCATCTCCTGCATATGTGTTTATGTTTATGGAAGCGATGGCTGATGCAGCTGTACAAACGGGAATGAAACGAGATATGGCATACAAATTCGTGGCACAATCGATGCTTGGCGCTTCTAAAATGTTAATGGAAACTCATAAACATCCAGGAGAATTGAAGGACATGGTGTGTTCGCCAGCGGGAACGACTATTAAGGCTGTGGAAGTTTTAGAAAAATACGGGCTTAGAAATGCTGTCATTCAAGCTCAGCTTGCCTGTGTGGAAAAATCACGTGAAATAAGTGCGAAATAATTTACAATGACTTTACAATAATGTAGTGTATGAAATTGTTTGTTATTTTTTAACATTTCATGGTGCAAATTATAGGTCTGTGTGATATAATATATTGTAAATTATTTTAGTGGGGGCAAAATGATGAGCGTTATTGATATTTCAATAAATTTCATATGTAAGCTTTTTGATTTGAGATTTACGAATCACGATCTAAGCCTTATCAATAAATTGAGAGGCAAATTGATAGCTATTTTTGCGTCCAATAAAAAAGTGTATAATTGTCAAAAAATTTAGGAGAATTCTATCTAGAATTCTCTATTTTTTTATTTTAGGAGGGTATTATGGAAAAATTGTACGAAGGTAAAGCAAAGGAAGTTTATTTAACAGAAAAGGCTGATGAATATATCATCAGATACAAGGATGATGCAACAGCTGGTAACGGTGAAAAGAAAGCTACAATTGCTGGTAAGGGTGAACTAAACTTAGCAATCACTACAATGATTTTTGAAATGCTTGAAAAAAACGGCATCAAAACTCACTACATTGAAACAATCAACAATACTGATATGAGAGTTAAAAAAGTTACTATCATGCCACTTGAAGTTATCGTTAGAAACATCACTGCAGGTTCTTTTGCAAAAAGATACGGCGTTGAAGAAGGAAAAGTTTTAAATCAACCAACTTTTGAATTATCATATAAGAATGATGATTTAGGAGATCCATTGATGTGTGAAGACCACGCAATTGCTCTTGGAGTTATCACAAAAGAAGAATATGACTATTTAAGAGAAGAAACTTTGAAAATCAACGAATTACTTAAAGAATTTTTCTTGAAAATCAACTTAAAATTAGTTGACTTCAAAATCGAATTCGGTAAGACTGACGATGGACAAATTTTATTAGCTGACGAAATCAGCCCTGACACTTGTAGATTGTGGGACAAAGATACTAACCAAAAATTAGACAAAGATATTTTCAGAAGAGATTTGGGAGATTTGACAGAAGGCTACAAAGAAGTTCTAAATAGAATGAGAGGCTAGGATGTGTGGAGTTATAGGGATATATTCTAAGTCCGAAGTTAATAAGAAATTATTTTTCGGACTTAACTCCTTACAACACAGAGGACAAGAATCCTGTGGTATCACCGTTAGTAACGGTGAAAACCTACATAGAGAAAAAGGCATGGGACTTGTTATCGATGTGTTTAAGGAAGAAAATTTGAATAATTTAGTTGGAAATGTAGGAATTGGACATGTAAGATATTCGACAGCTGGTGGTTCTCACGATTACAATACTCAACCATTGATGGCTTTTGCAAAGGGAATTGAAATGAGCTTGGCGCACAATGGAAATCTTATCAATCACCAAATTTTAAGAACTAGACTTGAAGAAGATGGCGTGATGTTCCAAACAGCGATTGACAGTGAAGTTATTTTGTATTTGATTGCTAGATATTACAAAGGTGACATCGTCGAAGCTATCAAAAAAACAATGAAACTTATCAAAGGGGCTTACGCAGTTGTGTTGTGCTTGAAAGATAAGCTTGTAGCATTTCGTGATCCTTTGGGAATTAGACCTCTTGTTATGGGGAAAAATGATGAAGATGTTGTGTTTGCATCAGAAAATGCAGCGGTGGAAATCGTCGGAGCAACTGAAATCAGAGATGTTAAACCAGGAGAAATAATTGTCGTAGACAAAGAAGGAGCAAATTCTTCGATGTATACAACAGATGAAGCACCACGTCATTGTTTCTTTGAATATGTGTACTTCGCAAGAGAAGATGCCACATTAGATGGAACAAACGCATACAATTTTAGACGAAGATGCGGAGAATATTTGTCACAAGAGTCTCCATGTGATGTTGATTTGGTAGTTCCGGTCCCAGATTCTGGCATTCCTTCAGCGATAGGTTACGCGCAAAAAACAGGAATTCCTTACGCACAAGGTTTGGTAAAAAACAGATACATGGGAAGAACTTTCATCAAACCAACTCAAAAAGAAAGAGAAATGGCTGTTAAATTGAAACTAAATCCACTAAGACATGTATTAAAAGGAAAGAGAGTTGTACTTATAGATGATTCCATTGTAAGAGGAACTACAAGTGCTAATTTGATTCAAAGAATTAGAGAAGCTGGTGCGACAGAAGTTCACATGAGAATCACATCGCCACCTGTAAAATTCCCTTGCTATTACGGAATCGATACTCCTTCCAGAAAGCATTTGATTGCTGCAAACATGGATATCGAAGCTATCCGTGAAAAAATCGGTGCAGATAGCTTAGCGTTTATTTCAATGGAAGGAATGGTAAAATCGAGCAGCGACAAAATGGACAAATTCTGTAAGGCTTGTTTTGATGGGGATTATCCAGTAGATCCGATAGTTATATAGGTGATTAAATGAATATTGCAGTTTTTATTTCAGGTACTGGTACCAATTTGAAAGCTCTGTTGGATGCAAAAAAAGACAATTATTTCAAAAGCGATATTGTTGTTGTGGTTAGTAACAAAAATGCAGCTGGTCTTGATTTTGCGAGAGAGTTCAACGTGGATACTTTAGTTTCAAAAGATGATGAAGAAATCATCAATTGTTTAAAATCAAAAAATGTAGATTTGATCGTGTTGGCAGGTTTCTTGCCTAAAATTTCAAAGAGAATTATAAATGAGTTTACAATTGTAAATATCCATCCATCATTGCTTCCAAAATACGGTGGTAAGGGATGTTATGGAATCCATGTTCACGAAAAAGTTTTTGCCAATAAGGAAAAAATTAGCGGTGCAACTGTGCATTTCGTGAATGAAAAATTAGACGATGGAGATATTTTACTTCAAAGGTCTGTGGATATTTCTGATTGTAAATCGGAAGATGAGATAGCAAAGAAAGTTTTGAAAATAGAACATGGCATTTTAAAAGATGCTATAAAAAAATTGGAGGAGAGTTCATGCGCGCATTAATTTCACTTACGGATAAGACAAATGTAGCTAAATTAGCAAAAAATTTACAAGAATTGGGATATGAAATCATATCTACAGGTGGTACTTACAAGGAAATCGAAAAATCTGGAGTAAATGTAATAGACATCTCCAAGGTTACAAATTTTCCTGAAATTTTGCAAGGCAGAGTGAAGACTTTGTCACCATACGTTCACGGTGGAATTTTGTATAAGAGAGATAATGAAGAACACAAGAAAACTGTAGAAGAATTGAACATTCAACCAATCGACATTGTTGTGGTTAATTTGTACGATTTCCAAAACGCATTAAAAACAGGTGACCACGATAACATCGTTGAAAACATCGATATCGGTGGTCCAACTTTGATAAGAAGTGCTGCGAAAAATTACAAGGATGTTTTGGTTGTAACAGATCCTTCTGATTACGACGAACTTATCGACAGATTGAAAAACGACAACGTGGACATAGCTTACAGAGAAAAATTAGCTATGAAGGCTTTTAGTTTGACTGCTTACTACGATTCTGTGATTTCAAGATATTTCCAAGAACAAGTTGGAGAACGTAGTGACTACAGAACTTTTGGTTTCAAAAAAGAAGAAGAACTTAGATATGGTGAAAACTCACATCAAAGTGCTAATCTTTACATAGACCCATTTGTAAACGGCAAATTGACAGATTGCGAAGTTATTCACGGAAAAGCAATGAGCTTCAACAATTACAACGATTTGAATGTTGCAGTGGAATTAGCTGACGAATTGGGAGAAAATTCTTGTGTTGCATTGAAGCACCAATCACCATGTGGCGTTGCAATTGCAGACAGCGTTTCAGAAGCTTACCACAAGGCATACTTGGCAGATTCAACTTCGATCTTCGGTGGAATTATCGCCATCAATGGAGTTGTAGACGAAAAATGTGCCGAAGAAATGAGCCAAATTTTCTTGGAAATTATAGCTGCGAAAGATTTCGACGAAAAAGCGCTTGAAATATTGACTAAAAAGAAAAACATCAGACTTGTTAAGATAAAATTCGACAACGATTCAGTAAAAGAAGACATTAAGTATTTGAACGGAAAAGTTTTAATCCAAGACAAAGACTTCGGCGTTGACGAATACAACATAGTTACTAATGAAAAACCAAGTGATGAAGACAAAAAAGATTTGGAATTTGCTATGAAAGTGGTTAAATTCACAAAATCAAACGCAATTGTACTAGCAAAAGATTCTCACACTTTGGGAATTGGTGGAGGACAAACATCTAGGATTTGGGCGTTGGAAAACATCGCAAACAATCACCCAGACGTTGATTTTACTGGATGTGTATTGGCATCAGATGCTTTCTTCCCATTTTCTGATTGCGTAGAATTTGCACACAAATTAGGAGTAAAAGCTATTATTCAACCAGGTGGAAGTATCAAAGACCAAGACTCCATCGATAAATGCAATGAGTACGGAATTAGCATGGTGTTCACAAAAAACAGACATTTCAAACATTAAAAATTGGGAGGTTTTATGAAAATTTTAGTTGTAGGGTCAGGTGGCAGAGAGTTCGCGCTTGGACGTAAAATAAAATCTTTTGATGAAAATAGGAAAGTTTTCTTCGCTCCAGGAAATGCTGGAACTGAAAGTATCGGAGAAAACGTAGATATTCAAGCAGATGATTTGCAAGGTCTGCTTGAATTTGCAAAGAAAAATGAAATAGACTTCACAGTTGTTGGCCCTGAAAATCCATTATGTGATGGGATTTCAGATTTGTTCGAAAAAAATGGTCTCAAAATATTTGGACCTGTAAAAAAAGCCGCTGAATTTGAAAACTCAAAATCATTTACGAAAAAATTCTTGGAAAAATACGACATCAATACAGCTAAGTATTTGGAGAGCAAAGATTTTGATGAGTCTTATGATTTTGCAAATAAATTGTTGGAAGAAAATGGCAAAGTTGTCGTTAAAAGAGATGGCCTTGCAGCTGGAAAAGGAGTCTACATTGTATATAATTCTGATGATTTGAAGGAGATTCTGCAAGATGTACTAGAAAAAGACAACATGGTTGTCATCGAACAATTCCTAGACGGATTTGAAATGAGTTTGTTGTGCTTTACTGATTCTAAGACGATTCTTCCACTTCCAACTGCGAAGGATCACAAGAAAATTTTTGAAAGAGAAATGGGAGCAAACACTGGCGGCATGGGAACTTACGCTCCAAATGTCGAGGCAGAAGTATTTGTAGATAGAATCAAAAAAAGCGTTTTGGACAAAATTCTCACAGGATTAAAAGAAGAAAACATTGATTTTAGAGGATTGTTATTCATTGGATTTATGATTACAGACGATGGAATTTACGTTTTGGAATTTAACGCGAGATTTGGAGATCCTGAAACTCAAGTTGTGCTTGAACTTATAGACAACGATTTGTTGGATATTATGATGAAAACAAGCGAAGCAAAATTATCCGATGTCGATTTGAAAATAAATGACAATAAGGCGCTTTGCATTGTACTAAGTGCTGGTGGATATCCAGAAAGTTACGACAAGAATGATGAGATTACAATTTCCGATATGGATAGCTATGTTTTCCATGCAGGAACGAGAAAAGTCGATGGAAAAATCGTCACAAACGGCGGTCGTGTGTTAAATATTGTAAATTCAAAAAAGAATTTCGATGATGTTATTAAAGCTTGTTATGAAGATATAGAAAAGGTGGATTTTAAAAACATGTATCACAGAACTGATATTGGTCCTAGAGTTAAAAGAGTTTATGTCAGAAAAAAAGACGAATACGATTATGAATCTAAGGAAAAGAAAAAGCAAATTGAAAACTTACTTGGAATTGATTTGGATAAATTCGTAATTTACAAGAGATACGATTTGGAAATTAGCGATGATAATTTGGGAAAAATTGTCGACACTGTCCTTAGCGAAAAATCTGTAGATGATGTGTTCTATGGAGAAGATGCGTTGAAATTACAAGCTGATATGAAAAACGCAATTGCTGTGGAATATTTGCCAGGTCAATTTGACCAAAGAAAACAAGGAGTGCTTGACACAGTAAGCTTGATTTTGGATGAAGATGTCGACTGTAAGACTTCGACAGTTTACGAAATCGAAGGCGCTAACAAAGAAGATTTGGGAAAAATCGAAAAATATTTGGTAAATCCTGTTGATAGCCACAAGGTTAGTTTGCTTGGAATCCCAACAACTTTGAAGCAAGAAAATCCAAAGAATTTGGAAAACGAAACATACAATGGTTTCAGAGATATGAAAGACGGTGAGCTTCAAAAATTCGTCGACGATCACTCATTGGCGATGAATGATGAGGATTTGAAGTGCATCAGAGATTATTTCAAATCAGAAGACCGTGATCCAAACGAAACAGAAATCAAGATTTTGGATACTTATTGGTCTGACCACTGTAGACACACAACATTCAACACTTTCTTGGACATTGAATTCAATGCAAAAACAAAACTTGATGAAGCAATTCACAACAGTTTTGAAGAATATTTGAAAGTCAGAGAAGAATTAAAAATAGAAAAACCAATCAATCTTATGAGTTTTGGAACGATTTTGTCCAAATATATGAGAAGCAAAAACGAGTTTGATGATTTGGAAATTTCATCTGAAATCAACGCTTGTTCTGTTAAAATCAAAGTTCGCGTGGAAGTTGATGGTGCCTATGAAACAAGAGATTATTTGTTGATGTTCAAAAACGAAACACACAATCACCCAACAGAAATCGAACCATTTGGTGGCGCAAGTACATGCTTGGGTGGAGCAATCAGAGACCCACTAAGCGGTAGAGCATTCGTTTACCAAGCTATGAGAATCACAGGAGCAGGTAATCCTCTTACTTCATTGGAAGACACGATGGATGGAAAGCTTCCACAAATAAAAATCACACAAGAAGCTGCGAAGGGATATTCTTCTTACGGAAACCAAATTGGTTTGGCAACTGGATTTGTAGATGAGATTTATCATGACGGATATGTTGCTAAGAGATTGGAATGTGGAGCTGTTATGGCTGCAGCACCAATTGAAAATGTCAAGAGAATTGAACCTGAAAAAGGAGACATCGTAATCTTACTTGGAGGCAGAACTGGACGTGACGGAATTGGTGGAGCGACAGGTTCTTCAAAAAGTCACAAAGTTACAAGTATTAAAACAGAATCTGCACAAGTTCAAAAAGGTAACGCACCTGAAGAAAGAAAAATCCAAAGACTTTTCAGAATTCCTGAGCTTGCAAGTTTGATCAAAAAATGTAACGACTTTGGGGCAGGTGGAGTGAGCGTTGCGATTGGTGAGCTTCACGATGGTGTAGATATTTATTTGGACAGAGTTCCATTGAAATACAAAGGTCTTAAACCATTTGAAATCGCAATCAGTGAATCACAAGAAAGAATGGCATGTGTAATCGCTAAGAAAGATTTGGAAGAATTTGTAAAATATGCAGACGCAGAGAACATCGAGACAACTGTTGTTGCAGATATCACAGACACTAACAGAATGAGAATGTTTTACGATGAAGATTTGATTGCGGACATCAGCTACGATTTCATCAACACAAATGGTTCAGATAGAAACGCTGAAGTTGAAGTTGTATCAGAAGATGTCCCAGAAATTTTGACTGAGAAATGTTCCGATGCGAACAAATTCTACGATAAAGTTAAAATGCTTAACATCACATCCAAGAGAGATTTGATAGAAATGTTCGACTCCACAATCGGAAGAAACACTGTTATCAATCCAATGGGTGGTAAATTGCAATTGAATCCATCACAAGCGATGGTTGCAAAAATTCCAACAATGGATGGAATTATGAAAACTGTATCCATGATGAGCTACGGATTTGACGCTGATTTGTCCGAACAATCTCAATATTTGGGAGGATACTACGCAGTTGTAGAATCAATCAGTAAATTAATCGCATTGGGTTCAGATAAAAACTTGATCAGATTGACATTCCAAGAATATTACGAAAAAATGCTAGACAAAAAAATCTGGTCCAAACCATTGAAGGCATTACTTGGAGCGTTCACTGTTTCCAAATATTTCAAAGCAATGCCAATCGGTGGAAAAGACAGTATGAGTGGAAACTTCGAGGATATCAAGGTTCCACCAACTATGATTTCATTTGCAGTGACACACGAAGATGTGGACAACATAATTACGAATGATTTGAAAGGTAAAGGCAAAATCGGTCTTGTCAAAACTGTTTACGAAGAAGACGGAACATTGAACCTTGAAAAATTGGAAGAAAATTTCGATTTTATCACAGAGCAAATCAGAAAGAAAAATATTATTTCTGCGATTGCATTGGATAAGAAAGGATTGTTGGCAAATATATTCGAACAATCTGTAGGAAATACTGGTTTTAATATCAAATACGATAATTTGTACAACCCAATGTATGGAAGTTTCGTAGTTGAATACATTGATGACGACGAAAATATCGAACACATCGGTGATTTTGCAGACGAAATCATCGTAAATGATGTTAAATTAGATTCAGAAAAATTACTAGAAGGCTACACTACAGTTTTAAATAAAGTATTCACACCAAAAGAAAAAATCGAATACAAACCAATAGAAAACAAAAAAATCGAACAACGTAGAATGAAATCCAAGAAACCAACTGATACACCTCACGTTGTAATCTTGGCAGCTCCTGGAACAAACTGTGAATGGGATACATTGAATGCGTTCAAAGAAAATGGAGCAGATGGAGAAATTGTTCTATTCAAAAACAGAAACCAAGAAGATATATTGAATTCTATTGATGTTTTGGCTGAAAAAATTAGAAAAGCGCAAATATTTGCCGTTCCTGGAGGTTTTTCACTAGGAGATGAGCCAGATGGATCAGCTAAGTTCTTGGCAAATATTCTAAGAAATGAGAAAATAAGTAGTGCGATAGATTATTTGTTGAACGAAAACGACGGATTGGTAATTGGAATTTGCAACGGATTCCAAGCATTGGTGAAGACTGGACTTCTTCCTTATGGAAAAGTTACATCACCAGAACAAGACGATCCAAACTTGACATTCAACACAAACAGAAGACACATTGCGACATTTGTAGATACATTGTGCTTGACTAATAACAGCCCTTGGACAAATGGAATTGACTTGAACAAAACTTACAGAATGCCGATTTCACACGGTGAAGGAAGATTTGTAATCAAAGAAGATAAACTCCAAGAACTTTTGGATAATGAACAAGTTTTCTCAGCTTACAAAATCTCTCCAAACGGATCAGACTACAATATCGAAGGAATTTTATCCAGAGATGGTAAGATTTTGGGAAGAATGTGTCACACTGAAAGAATCGCAGATGATTTGTACAAAAATATTTACGATATCGACAAGCAAAATATTTTTAGAAATGCAGTAGAATATTTCAAGGAGAAATAATGAACAACGATATTTACCAAAGTCCATTAAACACGAGATACGCAAGCCACGAAATGAGCCACAATTTCAGCTCTCAAGTTAAGTTTGAAACTTTCAGAAGATTGTGGTTGGCATTGGCGAAATCTGAAAAAGAATTGGGACTTAATATTACAGACGAACAAATAGAAGAATTGCAAACGCACATTTCAGACATTGACTTTGACAAGGCTGCTGAATACGAGAAAGTTCTTCGTCATGATGTAATGGCTCACGTGAAAACATACGGTGAAGTGTGTCCAAACGCAGCTGGAATTATACATTTGGGAGCTACAAGCTGCTATGTAACTGACAATACTGACATTATAGTGATGAGAAATGCTCTTGAAATCGTAGAGAAAAAATTAGCAATTCTGATTAAACACTTGTCTGATTTTGCAATTAAATACAAAGATTTGCCAACACTTGGCTACACTCATTACCAACCAGCACAATTAGTGACTGTTGGAAAGCGTGCTACTTTGTGGATTCAAGATTTCCTTATGGATTTGGAAGAAGTTATTTACAGAAAAGAAAACTTGAAATTGAGAGGAGTAAAGGGAACTACTGGAACTCAAGCATCATTTTTAAAACTTTTCGACAATGACCACGACAAAGTAAAAGAACTGGAAAAGAAAATCGTAAAAGAAATGGGATTTGACAGCGCAGTTAGCGTGAGTGGACAAACATACACAAGAAAAATCGACTACCACGTGCTTCAAGTTCTATCATCAATCGCACAATCAGCTCACAAAATGACAAACGACATCAGACTTTTGCAAAACAGAAAAGAATTGGAAGAACCGTTTGAAAAAACACAAATCGGTTCATCTGCGATGGCTTACAAGAGAAATCCAATGAGATGCGAAAGAATCTCATCGCTTTCAAAATACGTGATGAGTTTGGTTCAAAACCCACAATTTGTGGCTAGTACTCAATGGCTTGAAAGAACGTTGGATGATTCTGCAAACAAGAGAATGAGTGTTCCAGAAAGTTTCATGGCTGTGGATAGTATTTTGGAAATAGCAATCAACGTTACAGACGGACTTGTTGTTTACGAAAACCAAATCAAAGCACACGTTAATGAGGAATTACCATTTATGGCGACTGAAAACATATTGATGGAAGCTGTAAAACGTGGCGGCGACAGACAAGAACTTCACGAAAAAATCAGAGAATATTCAATGGTTGCAGGTAGAAGAGTAAAAGAAGAAGGACTAGACAACAATTTATTAGAATTATTGGAAAAAGACGAAGCTTTTAATCTTAACAAAGACGATTTGAATTCACTTTTAGACGGCAAACTTTATATTGGAAGATGCCCAGAACAAGTGGTTGAATTTATCGAAGAAGACGTCAAACCAGTTATTTCAAAATACGACACAGAATACTCTGTTGATTTGAAAGTTTAAAAATATTAGAAATGCACATGGCTTAGTAGGCTGTGTGCATTTTTTAGTTGATTATATTAAATTTATACGATACAATGAATTCAAATATAATTAGTAGGTGAAATATGGAAAAATTTAAGAAAATATTTTTGATAGTCCTATTGATAGCATTGACAGTCGGATTAATGGTATTTGTTCCTTATGATTCAATCAGAAACTTGGTACAAAAATCCGGCCCATGGGGAGCAGTTGTGTATATTTTATTGTTCACGATTCTCCCGATCGGATTCTTTCCAGTGCCAGCATTAGCGTTAATCGGTGGAGTTAGTTTCGGGCTTGTTAAGGGAAGTATTTACACAGTTATTGGAGCATCGATGAACTGCTTGCTTATGTTTGAACTTTCTAGAAAAATTGGACACGATTATGTTGTTAAGATGATTAATGAAAAATTCTCCGAAAAAAATAGGGACAGAATACTAAATGCACCAGATTCAAAACTGTTCACTCTTTTGTTCATTTGCAGATTGATTCCGATTATTCCATACAATCTTATAAATTACGGATTTGGATTGACGAACATAAGCCTGTCCAAATATATGTTTGCATCAGTTCTTGGAATAATTCCTGGAACACTTGTGTATTTGAATTTGGGGGATAAAGTGTTAAATGTAGGATCCAAGGAATTCTACCAAGCGATTATTTTGGTAGTAGGACTTACTGTTGTGAGCTTGATAATGGCTAAAATAATCGACAAAAAAGACAAGGAAAAGCAAAAAAATTTGAAGTAATTTGATGATGAGGGACTAGTAGCTAAATCTCCTAAAAAAGTAAAGCGAGTAAGTCCTAAAATATATCAAAGTATAACTCGCTTCGTCTCGCTTATAAAAATTTTAAAATTCTAATCTCAAAATTCTAAAATTCAAAACTCGACTACGCTCAAACAGTTGAATTTTTACGAATTTCTCGATTGAATTTTATAAAATTTTTTTCAGAGGACTCGTCCATTATACTTTGATATCATTCATTATTATTTATATGACTTACTTCATCTTACTTAATAAAAACAAACACAATAAAACCGCAATGCTTACAGTATGAGCTATTGCGGTTATTTTTATGAATTAAAAATTCTCTTCTAAGTATTTTTTTGTGAATTTTACGAAATCTATAACTGGCTCTGAGAGTAAAGAGTTGGAACGATATACCAAATAGAAGTGACGTACCGATTCGAAATCGTCGATTTTGAAAGAAATCAATTGATTATTTGCAACTTCTTCTTCTACTGAAAGTTTACTCATAATCGATATCCCCATTCCACTTCGAATGCATTGCTTCAAAGTTTCTGTGCTATTTGCTGTTCCAATCAAATTTAGTGAATTCTTGCTGATTCCTAAAGCGTCTATCATTTTCATAGATTCTTTTAATGTTCCAGAACCTTGTTCACGAAAAATTATTGGTTCCTTTAAAATAGAACTTATCTTGACATTGTTTTTCTTCAATGCATTATAATAATCGTTATATGGTGTGACTACTACTAGCTTATCGCTTAGAACTTTTTCAAAGGTAAGTTCTTTATCCATTGTAGTCATGCCTACAATTCCAATATTGATTGAACCATTTATAACTCCGTCAATCGTAGTTAAACTATCTGATTGAATTATATTAACCAAAGTTTTGATGTGAGATTTGTGATATTTTGTTAAAAGAGAAGGCAGAATATATGTTGCAGGAACAGAACTTGCACCGATGTTAAAAGTAGTTAGACTTTTTTTTGAAAAAGAATCCTGCATGCTTTCCATAATCCTTGAAATAGCCTTAGCGTAGTTGTAGAATTCTCTTCCTTCAGGAGTAAGCTCTAACTTTTTAGTTGTTCTTTTTAATAATTCTGCATTAAGTTCATTTTCAATTTGTTTGATATGAGTGCTTATCGTGGGCTGTGTAAGATAAAGTCTTTTAGCAGCCTCAGAAAAACTATCCCATTCCACAACAGTTATGAACGTTTCTAATTGTTTTAAATCCATAATATCTCTCTCTTCGTGGTATTTAATATATATATTTTATCATATACCTTTTATTTTACAAAATACGCAAATACTTTATAGTGATATACCCAATTGTAAATAAATTTAACAAACGATTTACTATTTATAGGAAAAATCTATAAGTAATTCAAAACTACAAAATGTTAATAAATCAATATTTGTAAGATAATTTTTAGAATATAAATGATAAAAATTTGCAAAAAGTTAAAAATACGGCGTTATTTATAGAAAATTTCAATTAATGAATAAATGATATTTATGATAAAATAATTTGTATGTAAAAAGTAAATAATATTAGAAACATTAAATATTTAAGAGGGAAAATATGAAGAAAATTTTAAAAATTTTACAATTGGTAGCTGCAATTATTTTAGCATTAATACCAAAAGTCATCGCAAAACCATGCAAAGTAATGCCAGGCAAAATGCCAATGAAATGTTTCCACATGTCAAATGCGGTATTTGTAGTGGCAGTAAGTATCGTGATTTTATTAGTCATAGCATATATCATTAAAGACGAAAAAATCGAATGGGGAATTAATATCGCAGTTCCAATTTTAGCTATTGATTCATTCCTATTAGCAAAGGTTGTAATAGGCGGTTGTAAACACGCAGGTGCCGCTTGTCAAATGAAGACAATTCCAGCAGTGTCAATCTGCTCGATAATCCTTGCAATAATTTCAATAGCTTATCTTGTGGTATTGAAGAAGAGTATCGATGAAAGATAAACTTTACCTTAAAAACTGGATGTCATCAAATCCTGTCAGAACGTTTATAATAGTTTTGATTATGGCGATAGTGTCCGCTCTTTTGTTTGTAAGCATGTATTTTTCAATTGGACTTAACAATTCAATTGATAATATGAAACAAAGACTTGGTGCAGACATGATGATAGTCCCAGAAAAAAGCGGAAAAGAGCAAGAAACATTATTCGTATCTGGTAAGCCTTCAGAATTTTACATGCAAAATGATGTGCTTGATAAAGTACAAAAAGTCGAAGGAGTAAAACAAGCAGCTCCACAATTGTACATTGCGACTCTTCAAGAATCTTGTTGTTCGTTCCCTGTCCAAGCTATAGGAATTGATTTTGAAAAGGACTTTACAATTAAACCTTGGATGAAACAAGATGTGAAGGAATTGAAAGACGGAGAAATTTTAATCGGAAATAATGTGAGTGTAGTTGATGCAGACACATTGACTTTTTTCGGCAAAAAATACAAAGTAAAATCAAAATTAATGAAAACTGGTCTAGGATTTGATAATGCAATATTCATGAATTTTGATACTGCGAAGAAAATGCTACAAGATTCTATTAAAGTTCATCCACAAAAATACATTCCAAATTCTGAAATATCTTCAATTTTAATAAAAAAACAAGATAATGCAGATAGTGAACAATTAACAGTTAACCTTATGAAATCACTTAGAGGTACACACACTATGGTTGTCATGAACAAAAACTTCGTAGACAATCTATCCAAAGAAATGTTCTCTCTTATGAAATATTTGAAAATACTACTAACATTTACATTGATAATGGCAATAATCGTATTAATTTCGATATTTACAGTTGATTTCAAAGACAAAGAAAAGCAAATGGCAACACTTAGAATACTTGGTATAACAAAGAGTAAACTAAAATCCATTATCCTAAAATATTCAGTAGTACTATCATTTATTGGGGCAGTAATAGGAATTGGATTATCCATACTCACAGTGAAGCTATTCTCCGGTCAAATCGAAAAATCTCTGGACTTGGCATTTATGAGCGTTAATGCAAAAGAAATACTAATAATTTCGGCGATAACATTATTAGTTGTAGTAGTGATTGCCTTAATCACGCAAATATTCAACGTAATGAAAATATCCAAAGACGAATTAGCGCTTACATTGAGAGGTAATTAAATGGAAATATTGAAAATACAAAATTTATCAAAAAGCTACCTTATCAATTCTGATAGAAAAAACGAAGTACTAAAAAATGTAAATCTAATTGTAGATGAAAATGACTATATCGCAATAGTCGGAGCAAGTGGCGCAGGTAAAAGTACACTTCTAAATGTGATTTTAGGTTTTTTAAATTACGATGAAGGAAGCGTACAAGTTTTCTCCAAAGAAGTAAAAGATTTTACAGACAAAGAAATATCTGATCTTCGCTCCAAGAAAATATCATTTGTACCACAAGATTTGATAGTATTTCCAGCACTAACAGTTAAGGAAAACTTGGAAATGAAAGCAGACATTTCAGGCGTGGATAATTTTGATTATGAGAAATTCATCAAAAAATACGACATGGAAGAACTCCTTCAACTAAACAGTGCGAAAAATTTGTCTGGCGGAGAAATCAAAAAATTAATGATTCTAAGGGCGTTAATTAATGAACCAGAGCTATTAATACTAGATGAACCAACAGCTAACTTGGACGAAGAATACGTCGACAAATTCTTGGACTTGCTCGATGAATTGAACAAAAAAACAACACTAATATGTGTAACACACGATTCAAGACTCAAAAACAGAGCGAAAAAAGTGTACAAATTATCGGGGAAAAATTTATCCGAATAAAATATAACTGATCTTCAAAAGTTATAAGACTTAGAAGGTCAGTTTTTTTATTGCAATCATTGACAAGTTAATTTACTAAGAATAAAATCTAATTGAGAGAAAAAGGTGAAATAAATGAAAATATTGGAAGCTACACAAAAAGATTCACATGTTTTAGCACAAATGGCTACAAAAATATGTGATAACGAAATGTTGACGAATTAGAAGAATTTAAAGAAATTCTACAGTCAGATGAAGAATCAAACAGGATTATTTGTTTTAAGAAAAATTTATAAATTGGAGAAGATATGGAAATATTTAAAATACTTTTACCATTGATTATAGTAGTGATATTAGTCCTAATCGTCATCAAAAAATCGAAAAAACAATCAGATAAATCCGATGATAATTATATGTCACTTGGAATGGCGTTAGGAATGATGCTAGGCTCGGGTTTCGGAACTGCTTTTGGGAAAGACAACATCGCGACTTTTATATCAATCGGTATGCTTTTGGGTATGGTTATAGGAATGAGTATAACAAAAAAATAAATTTATACGTAGAAGACACCAGTAAGAAGGTGTCTTTTTTATGTTGTGTACACAATAAATATGTGTAAAATATTTGTAAAAATATCAAAAATCAGTATAAATAGCTTATTTTTCGCGAATAATCGGGTATAAATATAAATAAATACACATGCAATTAAAGTGAGTGAAAGGAAAAGCAGTGAGGAAAAGATACAGGGATAAATTCACCAATCCCGAAATCGTAAAACGAATTAAACAAATAGAAAATTCTCCACAAATGCAATCAAAACTACATTTAGTAAAAAATGGAATGAAGAAAAATGTCATTAATCCATTTGTAATAGTTATTGGTGCTATATTCGTATTTATTGCATTAAGAGCAATGCTAGATATTTATTCATTTCTTGTAATGGCTGCTATAGTGTATTTTTGGAACAAATATTCAAAACAACGAAGAAATGAACTTGCAAACTCCTACATTGATAATTTCCTATTACCAGTGTTAAATGAAATCTTGCCTGACACAACAATTGATTATTTTAAGAAAATTGATTTGAAAGTAATGAAAAGGCTGGTTCCTGATTCTCAGTATTATTTTGGAAACTGGCACATAGTATTTGGTGATGATTACAAAACAGAGTTTTCTAATATGCAAGCATATACAGAAACTGAAGATAGCGAAGGACACACACGACAAATTATCGATTTTTGTGGACAGGTTTTGATGGCCAAATTTGACACTAAAATAAATGGACACATAAGAGTAGTACCCATAAAAAAAGGTAAAGTACTTGGGTTTAGAAATCATGGAAACTACGGCAAGAAAACAAAAATAGAAAAAGAAATTGAGACGGAATCCATTGAATTTAACAACTCATACGCAATATATTCAACAGATGATTTCTACACAATACTTATTTTAGATCCTAAAATTATAGAGTTATTGAACGATTGGAAAGAAAAAATGAAAGTGTGCTTATACATGAATGAACAATACATCTCCGTATCATTCGAATCAAATGCGTTTTTATTTACATTACCACAAACGAAAAAACAAGTTGATGAATTGTCGCTTTCAGCAGAATACGAAAAAGTTAGAGAAAAATTATCAGGATTTTACTCTCTAATAGATATAATAGGTGAAAAATTATAGGGAGAAATTATGGACAGATTTTTAAATTCGGAATTCACAGCAATTGGAATAATTGCATTAATCATTTTTATAGTATTAATTTGGTGGGTAAAAACATCGAATAGATTTAACCGATACAAAGTCGTAATAGACGAATCCAAGAAAAACGTAGACATTGCACTAGCCAAAAGATACGACACAATTTGTGAAATGATAAAAGTTGCCAAATCATACGCAAAACATGAAAGATCAACTTTTTCGGATGTAATTAAACTTCGACAAAATGCAAATATCAAAGAATTCAACACTGCAATACAAAACCAAGACAAAGAAATCAGCAAAATTTTTGCACTTGCTGAAAGCTATCCGGACCTTAAATCATCACAAGAATTCATCAATCTCCAAGATGAAATCAGCGACGAAAATGAACAATTAGCAGCCGCGAAAAGAATCGTTAATAACAATATCAGCATAATAAATCAAGAAATCGTATCATTTCCTAAATCTGTTGTCGCAAAATCTAAAGGATTGAAAGAAATGGAATTTCTTAAAGAACAAAACATAGACAGCAAAAGATCGATAAGTGAATTCGACTACGACGTTAAATAATTAGAATAAGTAAAAATATAGGGGATAACTTCTGGGATTGTAATAATCTTGGAAGTTTTTTTGTTGAAAACTGTAAAAAGAATAGAAAAAAAGATGTGAGAAAAAAACATTGTAAAAAATATATATAAGGAATACAAGATAGATAACAAAAGATTTTTGCAATTATAAATTTGCGAAAGTCAATAAAAAACGGAGAAAAGTATTTGAAGACAAGCCTTCGTAGCAAGAGGCGAATTATTTACCGATGCATTGGTAACATCTCAAGTAGCAGCGATCCACAAAACACCAATCTTATTAGTTAGCAAGAACGGAGCTTCAAAAGAATTAAGAGACTACGTTAAGAAAACAATCGACTACTTTATCATAGTAGGTGGGGAAAAATCTATTCCAAATTCAGTAGTATTGGAATTGGAAAAAGCTAGTAAATAGCAAATAACACACAAAGATCATAGCTGATTAAAAAGCTCTGATTTTTAAATTTTTAGATATAAGTTAAATCAAATTTTACAAAATTCTATTTACTTATTAATTTCTTTTTCTAGTTCTTGAAGAACTTTTATAATCTCTTCATAGTTTGGATATCATAAAGATTACCTTAAATCCATCGATTGCAAAATGATTTTATTGACATTATTTTTAATTCACTATCTCTCATTATCAAATCCATTCAAATACTCTTCAGTATATAAAACCTGAACTTCTCCGGACCAATTAAGTATTGAACCGATAAAATCATTAATATCTAATCCGGGCATTTCATAAATTTTTTCATCTCCAAATGTTCCCGAAGCATCTTCAATAAAAATAGTTTCATAGCCTCTGTCGGAACATATGATGCTTGAAAATAAACAACAATACTCTGTATTGAAACCACAAATATAAACTTTAGACACTTCATTTTCTTTTAAAACTTGGGCAAGATTGGTTTTATAAAACGGATTACATGACGTCTTTTCAATCACATAATCTCCCAATCCTAGAAGTTCTTCGCAGATTTCCGCGTCATCGGAGCCTTTAAAATAGGGGCTGTCGAAATCATTCGAAAGATGCTTGAATAAGATTATAACATCATTATTCTTTTTGAAATCATCAATTAGAATTTTAATATTATTTAGAGTATCAGTAAAATCTTTTTTCTTCAATATCCCATTTTGTACATCCAATACTATTAATGCATTCATTATAATCTCCTTAATTATACTTGTTACTTATTAATTTCTTTTTCTAGTTCTTGAAGAACTTTTATAATCTCTTCAAATTTTGGATATTCTCCATAAATCATTTCTGCCATAGCCTTATAATCTTTTTCTATTTCAGAAAATCGAAACTCTCTTGGAACTAACTTCAATCTACCATTTAATGCATCTTCATACCTTGCCCACTTCCTAGGATAAAATTTCATTTTAAATTCAGTCACTTTCTTTAGTAATTCTTTATCTTCTAAGGCTTTGTTTTTAAAATCTGAATTTGCTATTTTATATAGGTCATAAAAGTGTCTTGCATACCTATGTGGCATAGGAGAAGATTCTGGTCTATTCGCTTCATGATGAAGTATAGTTGCCTTTTCCCAAAATGTTCTCTCTGCTGTGACTGTTCTTATATTAGTTTTTTCTTTAAATACATTTGGATAGGCTTCGCTAATTATCGGCAAGATTCCCACTTCAATTGCAGGTGTCCATGCCGCAAGACTTCCTATTTCAAGTCTTATATTTTGTGTTAAATAATTAGATTCAAAGATTTTAGGATATTTACATAGAATTGTTTGTGGATCAAGACTATCAACCCAAAATTCAAAGTCCATGTCATTTAAATCTTCTTCTAAAACTTTTAAAAATTCATCTCTTAAAAATATTTCCGTCTTTTCATTAACTGCCTTGTTGAATTTATCTTGCTTGGTATTTGACCTTTCTAACCATGGTTCTTTTTCTTCATATCCTAATACTCGCCAATCTAAGATAAGATCTATATCTTCAGAAAATCTTTCTATAAGTCCAAAACACTTTGAAAGTGATGTTCCACCTTTAAAAGTAAAACATTCTTTCCATTTGTTTTCATTAAATAGATAGTCTAAGATAAAAGTAACCCAATAGTCTTTTTCAATGACTGCTTCAGATATATTTTTCTT
>OKWK01000217.1_pt1 | contig 43929 bp, 44 predicted proteins | sample 1607181 | NCBI WGS metagenome assembly OKWK01 (sample SAMN07501053, study PRJEB24779) | human gut metagenome | isolation source: stool | host: human infant | place: USA: Pittsburgh, PA
AGGGACGAGAGACCCGCGTTGCCACCCTAATTAACCAAATGGTTCACTTAAAAATTCATAGACTATGAGGTGGATTCATTTTATGAGTTTACAGATTTACACCAACCATCTGCTCTCTAAAAAACTTTCTAAAATTACTATTCTCAATTATTGTCTTTTTTAGTTTTTTTCATTATACCATAAGGAAAAATAAGTTCAAGCTTTTTGGCTAATAAAGTAAAGTCAATTGATTGATTTGTTTCGAAAGATTATAATATGTATGAGGACATACAGATGGTCGCCCAATTTAATTATTGGGAGGTGCTTTTATGAGTGATTATGAAATTTTAAGTATAATGCTTAAGTTTTTAACACTTATAATCGCCATCCTAACACTTTGTAAAAATAAGTAGTTAGAAAAAACCACCTGTATCGTCACTACAGGTGGTTTCATAAATCATACTGCAGGGCGACCGTCTTAAACGGTGTCCTCTTTATCTATATTATACCATATCCTTTTTATTTTTAAACCCTTCCTGGGTTTTATTTTTTTAAGTATTTTATAAGGGCGAGGATTGCCAAAATTATAAGTACAAAAATTCCCACATAAACCCCAAAACCTAAAATTAAAGCAATAAGTGATTTAGATGTAAAAGCCATAGCTATCTTCCTTCCTTCTTTATTACATTATAACAATAACATCTTTCTTTTACAAAATTTATTGTCCACACAGAATTTTTCTTTTTGTTATAATACATTTGAGGTGATGAAATGAAAGAGTTTTTACTTTCACAAGGCGTTTCAAAAGATCTACTTAAGGGAGTAGATGAATTTATAGAAAAACACGACTTAAATGAAGACTATGAATATAGAATTCCAAAAATAAAATATAAATATTATGGCAAAAAAACTTGGGAGAAGGCAATTGCTGCAATTTTATCTGGCGACAACATCCTTCTATCTGGACCAAAAGCGACGGGAAAAAATGTCTTGGCAGAAAATCTTGCTTATCTTTTTAAGAGACCACTTTGGACAGTTTCTCTTAACATTGCATCAGACCCATCAAGCTTAATTGGGTCTGACACCTTTAAAAACAACGAAGTAACCCTAAAAAAAGGTCCAGTTTATGAAGCAGCAGAACAAGGCGGCTTTGCAGTTTTTGACGAGATAAATATGGCAAAAAACGAAGCCCTTTCTGTTGTCCACTCAACTCTTGATTACAGAAGAGTCCTAGATATTTCTGGCTATGATAGATTAAATCTTCATGACGCAACGAGATTTATCGCCACAATGAACTACGGCTACATTGGCACTCGTGACTTAAACGAGGCTCTTGTCTCAAGATTTTTGGTAATTGACATGCCAACAATTGCAGAAAGTGACTTGGCAAAATTGTTTAAAGAAAACACAAATTTAAAGGACAGCGCCATAAAAATTTTTACAAAATTATTTTTAGACCTACAAGAAAAATCTCTAAATTCAGAAATTTCTTCTAAGGCAATTGACCTTCGTGGACTTCTTTCCAGCATCGAACTTATGAATAGAGGCCTTAGCATAAGAGATTCCCTTGAACTTGGTATAGTTGATAAGACTTTTGACTCCTATGAAAGAGAAATTGTCACAGATGTAATTGACACTCTCTTTTTAAAGGACATAAAGAGAGCTGATTTATTTGAAGGATGAAAATAGACTAAAAAATATTTTTTGGACTCTTTCAGATTTTTACGATTTTGATATTTTTAATTTTTCCCTAAAACCAGCTGATGCCTACGAGGCTTCTATACTTGGCTACGCTTCAAGACACTTTGATTTTTATACAATAGATGATTTTTTTAAGAGATACGTAAATAATTTAAACAACAAAAAAGACTTATGGGAAATTTCAAAACTCATTATGGAAAATATTTTTTCTCAGGAAATGATTTTGGAAAGACCTGGCACCCTTGATTTTAAAAAATCCCATGACGAGGAAATCTTAAAAAATCTAAATAGGCGAAAAATTATTTTGACAATGGAGCTTAAAATTGGCTACATTAGAAAAGAAAGAGGCAAATATCCAAAAATTCAAAGAGTTTTGGAAGAGATGTTAGATGAAATTTATAATTTTAAGGATAAGGACACCTTTATGTATTTGGATTTCTTAAAATATCTCTTCAAAAAATATTTTCATATTAATAAAAATCTTCCCAAGGACCTTGATGAAAATTATGAGGAATTTAAAAAGGAAAAAAAGTCAAATTCCTCTTCCAAGAAAAGTGCCCCCTACAAGAGAAAAAAATTGCTTGATAATACTTTTCTCGAGAGGTACAACATTGAATCTGCGGAATTTACTTTTTTCAACGACGATTATAGAGACATCAATGTAAAAGAAGATTCTTTTAAAAATAATTTTGGCGACCAAAATATTTATGAGGCCCTAGAAAAACACTATGGCAAAGAAAAAGTAAAGAGATATGTTTCTGATAAAATTGCTGGAGAAATTTCCACAGGCATCCACAAAGACATTAAATTATATTTTCCAAGCGGCGAATTTGAAAATAAAAATTCCTATTTTGCTGAAGAAGAAAAAAATAATTATGAGGATAACTTAAAATTTTACCAGGACAATAAAATTCAAAATCAGCGTGCCATTCGTGAACTTGCTGGCATCATAAAAAATTCCCTTTTAAAGGAATCTGAAAATGAAATTGTAAAATCAAATTCAGGAAAAATTATCCCATCAGAAATTTGGAAATCAAAGGAATTAAATGAGGACAGAGTTTTTAGAAAAATAAATAGAAAGGACTCTAGCGAAATTTTTGTAGATATACTTCTTGACTCTTCTGCATCCCAAAATGAGAGAAAAGAAATTGTAGCAACAGAATCCTACATCATAGCAGAGGCTCTAACAAGCCTAAATATAAAAACTAGGATTTTTTCTTACAACAATTTTTATAATTATCTAGTCCTAAAAAAATACAGGGACTACAAGGACCCATCTTCAAAAAACAAGGACATCTTCAAATATTCCCCAAGTGGGTCCAATAGAGATGGTCTTGCCATAAAATTTATGCGCCACTTGATTTCAAAAAATTATGATGCAAGAAGATTTTTAATAGTTTTAACTGATGGACTTCCCTTTGACGAAATTGACATTGGTATAGTTGGTGCATCAAAAATTCCAGGAGAAAATTACAAGGGCGATGAGGCAGTAATGGACACATCAAAGGAAGTGCTCCTGACGAGACTAAAGGGCATAAACAGTTTTGGAGTTTTCACTGGAGAAGAATCAGAAAGCTTAAATATAAAAAGAATTTATGACAGCGACTATGCCTATATAACAGACATCTCAAGATTTCACAAAGTCGTTGGCATATTTTTAAAAACTTATGCAAATAAAATAGAGTAGGTTATTTTTTAACCTACTCATTTTTTAATGCTTTTTCTATATTAAATCCTGCTTTTACTAAGACTACTGAATAAATTAATCTTAGAATCAAATCTCCACTCTTTTCAGTCCGTGAAAGTAAAATTGATGCCGCTGCAAAAATAAGAACATTTAAAAGTATTATTAAAAATTTTTTCATTTAAATTCTAAAAATACTATTTATTCATAAAGTGCTTGCAGGCTTTTTCCATTCTATTTAAGCCTTCAACAATATCTTCATAAGAAGATGCATAGGAAAATCTTATAAATCCTTCCCCTGCACTTCCAAAAACTGTGCCCGGTACTACTGCAACACATTCTTCATCAAGAAGATATTGGCAAAATTCTTCTGAAGAAACTCCAACCCCCTTAATATTTATAAAAGCGTAAAAAGCTCCATCAGGAGAGTTTAAGCTAAGTCCATCAATAGAATTAACCTTTTCTAAAATATAATCACGTCTTCTCTTATATTCTTCAACCATTTTCTTCACATCTTCTTCTGCCTCTTTAAGTGCAGTAATGCCTGCGTGTTGAACAAAGGAAGTTGCACAAGATGTGTTATGTTGGTGAATTGTATTTAAAACTTTTATAAATTCTTCTGGAGCTGCAATGTAAGCAAGACGAAAACCAGTCATAGAAAAAGTTTTTGAGAAGCCATTTATTGTAATAGTTCTTTCTTTCATTCCATCAAAGGAGGCTATAGAATAATGATCTTTATTTCCATAAATAATTTGCTCATAAATCTCATCAGCAATTACAAGTATATCTTTTTTCTTTGCAAATTCAGCAAGTTTTTCTGTAGTTTCCTTTGTAAGCATAGATCCAATTGGGTTTGATGGCGTAATAATTACAATAGCTTTAGTTTTTTCAGTTACAAGTTTTTCTAATTCATCAAAATCAATTTGAAAATCATTTTCTTGGGCTAAGCTGTATCTTACAGGAACTGCATTCATAATATGAGCCGCATTTACATAATTTGGCCAACATGGATTTGGAAGTAAAATTTCGTCGCCTTCTTCTAAAATTAAGGAATAAGTATCATAAATTGCTTCACTTGCTCCTGCTGTTATTAAAATTTCCTTTGCAGAATAATCTAAATTATTTTCTTTTCTTAATTTCTCAGCAACAGCTTCTCTTAATTCCATTATTCCAAAATTTGAAGTATAAAAAACATCACCCTTTTCAATGCTTTTTATAGTGGCATCTTTAATTACCTTTGGAGTATCAAAATCAGGTCTACCAACTTCAAAGTGATAAATTCTCTTGCCTTCTCTTTCCATTTGAAGAGTTTTTTCATTAATTTTTCTTATACCTGACGGTGCTACTTTACTAAATTTACTACAAATAAAATTCCTCATAGCTTCCTCCCTTATGAATTTATTATATTTTCAATTGTACTTCCATCTATATTGCCAGCAGTGATAATTAGAACCAATTTATCTCTATTATCATATTTTATTTTTCCTTCTAAAATTGCTCCAAGACCAATAGCAGCAGATGGCTCAACAATTATTTTCTCTTTATTATACAACAAATCTAAAGCTTTTTTAATAAATTTATCTTGGCAAGTTACAAGATCGTCAACTAAATCTCTTATCACTTCAAAAGCATTGGCACTTGGAGTAATTGACATCAAGCCATCAGCAATTGTTTCGCCCTTTTTAATATTAGTAGGTCTTCCCTCTTTTAAAGATTTTGTATATCTTTGAAAATTTTCTGGTTCAACTCCAATAACTTTAGACCATCTAGTTACACCCTTAGTGTAGAGGGCAATGCCAGAAATAAGTCCGCCACCACCAACAGGAACAATTAATTTTAGATGATCCATTTTATTTAAAATTTCAACAGCAAGAGTACCTTGACCTTCAGAAACATCTAAATCATCAGAGGGATGAATAAAAGTCATGCCTTCCTTCTCAGCAATTTCTCTTGCCAGATCAAATCTTTCTTCTACAGTTGAAACAATAACCTCAGCACCAAGATCTCTTATCATCTGTCTCTTTAAATCAGTAGAAGTTTCTGACACAATAACTTTTGCAGGTATGCCAAGCATTTTTGCACAAGTCGCCACAGCCTTTCCATGATTTCCAGAAGAAGCAGTAACAAGACCTCTTTTTAATTCTTCATCAGAAAGTTTTCTAATTTTATTTATTACGCCTCTGATTTTAAAAGAATTAGTCCTTTGCATATTTTCTAACTTGGCATAGACTGATGTGCCTAAAAGTTCAGAAATATAATCTAACCTAATAAGAGGAGTGTCATAAACATAATCCCTAATTCTCTCTCTCGCCTTTATTGTATCCTTATATCCATTTCTATAATCCATTACTTCTCCTTTAAAAAATTACAAAATAAAAACTATTTATTAAGATTATAATATGCTAAAGTGTATTTGTAAAATGTATTTAACTCTTATTATAAATAATTTCTCTTAAAAAAATTTTTTACTTCACAATAATCCTATAAATATTTTCGAGAAAAATTGGAGCAGAATTTTCTGGCTCAATATTTTTAATTTCTCCGCCAAAATAAACTTCAACAGTTTTACCCTCAAGGCCTTCTGTAGTAACTTTTCCATCTTTAGAATTATCTAAATTTTCAATTGATAGAGAAATTGGCTTTGTCATTATTTCTTTAAAATAAAATCTATCATCAATTTGAGTTGCTTCAACCATAAGAGAATCACTTTCTGTCTTTATTACCTTGCCTGTAAAATGAGCAACCCACTCAGGAATTTCTCTGCTTTCATCTTTTAGGTCAAGGTCCCTAAATAAAATCCACCTATTGTCAATTTGAACATTAATATAGCCCTTCTCCCAAACTTGGTAGCCATAACCCTTGCCAAAATTAGATTCATCATCCTTACTAGGCATCTTTCTCCCATCAACAGTAGTTTTTATTTGACCATCTGCAGTGCCGCATGTGACCATGGCATTTTCGTAGCCTGTGTCCACATAGATTGTGCCCTTAACTTTAACCATGGGTGGATAATTGCTTTCAGCTTTATTTTCACTTGAAGCTGTCTTATTGCAAGCAGCAAATAAAAACATTAGGCACGCCATTAAAATTAAAAAATATTTTTTCATAGCTTCCCCCTTTTTTATGAAGTTTTTAAAAACTTGCGAATAAATTTTTACGAATAAAAATATCAAGAAAAATATTTAGTAAATTATCCCATTAATAAAATTTTTCCTGCAAATTATTATATCTACAAAAATATTATATAATATTTTTCAAATTGCAAGGCAAATAAAAATCGGCACAAAGATTACTTCATGCCGAAAAATTATAAGATAATTAATCTACAGCAAAAAATCTCGACAGCAGCCGAGACTTTTCTTTTCTTATTTATTTTTTAATTTTAAATCTTATTTGCTCTTTAATCTTTCAATTTCCTTATTTAAAGAATCGATCTTATTTGACATCTTAATAATTTGATTATTTAAATCTTTTACATCTTCCTTACTTGAAGGTTCCACAAAATTCATATAATCCATATTTAATTTAAATAGTTCTTCTCTGAGAGACTTAGTTTCCTCTTCAGCCTTCTTATAAACTTCCTTAAATTTATCAAGGTCAAATAATTTCTTGTATTGTTCCTTAGTTTTTTCTTGGAAGAAATCATAAACTTCTTGAGGATCCTTTTTCTTCGCAAGTTCTTCCAAATCATTTCTATATTTTTCAAAAGTAAATTCAGAAATTTTTGCAATTTCAGCATATATTTCCTTGTAGTAATTAATATAAACTTCAAAATACCTCATAGATTTTTCAATAAAAGTCCTTTGAAATCCTAAAACCTTGGAAGTGCTGGCAAAATATTCATTACCACCAAACAAATTTTCATATTCCTCTAAATTATTTAACATTGTTTCAGAAAATTTTTCCATATTTTTAAAATAATCCATCTTTCCGAAGAAATTATCAGTCATAAAAGGCATATTTCCAAAATTAGGAATCATAAAATTAAAATTTCCAAAAAACTTTTGATTGAAATCTAAAATTTCTTTTGCCCTATCCCTAACTTGTTCTGGCATAAAAATATTCATATAATTTTCTTGATATTTCTTGTAAGAGTTAAAAAGATTTTTTGCAGCTTGGCTATAATCTTCCACAAACTTACCATTGGCACTTAGCATTGGAAAATAATTTTTAAAATTATTCATAAAATCGCTATAAACTTTATTTGGCTCTCTTAAATTATCAGCAAAAAATTTTTGAAAGTTCATAAAATTTTCAAAATAAGGATTAACTTCAAAAAGTCCCTTCATTTTTTCACTATAATCAGCTTGGAAAGGATTAAACTTGTTCATAGTATCCATATAATTTTTTGGCATTTCATAAATATTTTCTACCATCTTTTCATTTATTCTTGCCATTTCTCTAAAATAATCTTCCAAACTTAATTTTTCTTTATCATCATTTTCATTTCCCTGATTAAAAGATTTTAACAAATTCATTTGGGCATCGTATATATCCTTGTATAAATCAAACATATTGGTACCTCCTTTAATATACTAAATAGTTACCACAAAAAAAGACTTTCTAAACTCTAGAAAGTCTCAAGTCTTTACACTAATTTTTTGATGTAGTCTTTGATATCTTTATTTTTTTCTTCTAAATATTTTTCAAGGTCAGAGATGATTTCTGCTCCTGCCTTGGGATTCATAAAATTATAAGTTCCAATTTCTACTGCAGTAGCTCCTACCATTAAAAATTCAAGGACATCTTTATAAGATGTGATTCCGCCCATGCCTATTATTGGAATGTCAACTGCTCTTGCCACTTGATGAAGTATCCTTAGTGCAATTGGTTTTACTGCTGGTCCTGATAGGCCTGCGTAGGTGTTATTAAAGACAATTTCTTCTCTGTCAAAATCAATTGCCATGCCAAGAATTGTATTTATCAGTGAAAGACCTGTTGCACCTTCTGCTTCAACTGCCTTTGCTATTCCCACAATGTCTCCTGCATTGGGAGATAGTTTTACAAAAACTTTTTTATTTGTAACTTTCATGACCTCACGAACAACTTTAGCAGCAGAGTCCTTGTCCATGCCAAAAGCCATGCCACCTTCTTTTACATTAGGACAAGAAATATTTAATTCAATGGCTGCAAATTCATAATCATTTAAAATTTTTGTAGATTCAACATATTCATCAATTGTGTTGCCACCTAAATTTACAAAAATTTCTGTGCCAAGTTCTTGCATGGAGTAAATTTTTTCTTTTACAAATTCTTCAACACCTGGATTTTCAAGTCCAATGGAATTTAATATTCCTGATGGAGTCTCCCAAATTCTTATGCCTTCATTTCCCTTTTTTGGGTGTCTAGTTATTCCCTTGGAAGATATTCCTCCTAGAATTTTTGGATCATAGAAGTTTTTAAATTCTTCTCCATATCCATAAGTTCCACTGGCCATAATTATTGGATTTTTTAATTTTATTCCTGCTAAATCTATTTCACTTCTAGAAGTCAACTAAATCACTCCCCTTAAATATTGGTCCTTCCTTGCAAGATCTCTTTCTGCCATTTTTTGTCTCACAAGAACATGATAGACAAGCTCCAAGACCGCAACCCATTCTCTTTTCTAGAGATACATAAGTTTTTATCTTATGAGATTTTGCAAGTTCTACAACTTTTTTCATCATAATTTCTGGTCCACAGGCATAAATTAATTCATGTTTTTCAAAATCAATTAAGTCAGTTATAAATCCACCCTTTTTTATTTTTATGTCGCAAGACACATCTTTAAAGGCATTTTCAAGTTCAAGTTCTTCTCTTTCTCCAATGTATAGGGTAATTTTTGACTCAGGTTTTAATTTTTGAATTTCCTTAATTAAATAGTGGAAGGGTGCCACTCCTACTCCACCACCAACTAGGGCAACTTCATCAACATTTGCATAAAATGTATTTCCAAAGGGACCATATAATTTTATGTCATCGCCTGCTTCTAATTTTTCAAGTATTTCTGTTCCTACTCCTCTTTTTTCTACTAAGAAGTCAGCCCCCTCTGTTACATCATAAACTGAAATTGGTCTTGAAAGTGTGGGATAAGATTCCCAAGCTCTTAGCATAAAAAATTGTCCAGGATAAATTTTTCCCTTAAAATCCGTTCTCAGTATAAAATAATCTTTACATACATGAATATTTTCTAAAATCTTTGCCATTTTATTCTCCATAAGTTGTAAGAGTGTCGCAGTATTCACACTTGTATTCTTTTTTTTCTCTGTCATAGAGGTAAAATTTGTGACCTGCAATTTCTCTTTCACTATTTGTTATACATCTTGGGTTTTTGCACTTTAAAACTCCTTCTACCACTTCAGGAAGTTCCATGCGAATTTTTTTTACTCTCTCGCCATCTTCTATAAAATTAACTGTAGTGTGTGGTGCAATAAGTCCCAAAACTGTAAAATCTAAATTATAATCCGTTTCTATTTTTATAATATCTTTTTTGCCCAAGGAAGTTGAAAAAATATTTTGCATAAGAACAACTGCATCAGTAACTTTTTCTAGCTCCAAGGCCCTATAAAGTACATGAGCACGACCTGCTTCTATGTGATCTAGTACAATTCCCTTTTTAATTTTTGAAACATTTATCATTTGTTAGCCTCCAAAAGTTTCATAATAAGTGCCATTCTGCCATACATGCCAAACTTTGTCTGTTCAAAATAAACTGCACGATGATCCTTATCTACTTCAGTTGCAATTTCATTTACTCTAGGAAGGGGATGAAGAATATACATGTCATCTTTTGCATATTTTAATTTTTCTTCTGTAAGTATATAATAGTCCTTTAATCTTTCATACTCGTCAGATGATACAAATCTCTCTTTTTGCACCCTTGACATATAAAGTATGTCTAAATCACCTATGGCACTCATGAGGTCAGTGGTTTCAGTGTAATTTTCTTTGTCAATAAAGTTTTTAAAGGGCTCTGGCATTTTTAATTCATCTGGAGAAATAAATACAAATTTTACATTTTCATATCGGTTTAAGGCTCTCACAAGGGAGTGAATAGTTCTTCCAAATTTTAAATCTCCGCAAAGTCCAATAGTTAAATTGTCAAAGGATTTTTTGTAGTGCCTTATTGTAATTAAATCGGCAAGAGTTTGCGTTGGATGAAAGTGTCCACCATCGCCTGCATTTATTATTGGCATTTTAGTAACTGTCTTTGATGCAAGAAGTGCTGCCCCTTCTTTAGGATGACGCATGGCACAAATATCTGCATAGTTTTCTATTACTCTAATTGTATCTAAAAGAGTTTCGCCCTTTGTTGAAGAGCTAACTCCTGCATCAGAGAAACCAATTACCCTTCCTCCAAGTCTTAACATAGCTGTTTCAAAGGATAATCTCGTTCTCGTTGATGGCTCAAAAAAAAGACTAGCCAATAACTTATTGTCGCAAACATGAGAATAATCATTTGGATTTGCGATAATGTCATCAACTAGTCTGAAAATTTCTTCGTATTCTTCTCTTGTAAAATCTAAGGGCTCTATTAAATGTTTCATCTTGACCTCCATCTAATATTTTATCCTTTTTATATTACTTCAAAAATTTTAATTTGTAAAGTGAATTGATAAATGTGTTATACTTGTAATAATAAATTTAAAGGAGATAATATGATTTACTTAATACTTGGACATTCAGGCTCTGGCAAAAGCACCCTTAGAGATGAGCTTGCTAAAAAAGGTTTAAATAAAATAATAACTTACACAACAAGACCTCCTCGTCCCAAGGAAGTTGACGGTCTTGATTACAACTTTATAAATATTAAAGATTTTAAGAAAATGGAAGAAAAAAACTTATTTATTGGCTCAACTTGTTATGCAGGAAATTATTATTCAACTTTAAAAAAAGCTTTGGAGGAAAATAATAATGGCAATTCTGACTGCGTTATCATAGTTGATAAAGAAGGAGTCCTTGCCATAAAAAAAGAATTTAAAAATTCCCTATGTATTTATTTAAAATGCTCTAAGGAAATTTTAAAAAAAAGAATGATAAAAAGAGCTGAAGATGAAAGCGTCATAGAAAAAAGACTTTCTGTTTTAGAAAATTTAGACTCTTACGCAGATTATATAATAGATAGCGACAGAGAAATGGACTGTGTTTTAAGTGACGTCCTAAAAATTATTAAAAGTCACAAGATAGGAAAATGATTTTTCTTTTCTTGACATTTTATAATCTAGTGTTATCATAAACTTATAAGTTAATATTACTCTTCAGGGCGAGGTGCAATTCCTCACCGGCGGTAAAGTCCGCGAGCGCAAGCTGAATTGGTGAAATTCCAATACCGACAGTAAAGTCTGGATGAAAGAAGATAAATTTTAAATTTTTGAGCCCTGCCTGGGCTCTTTTTTTATAGGTGATTTAATGTATATAGAAAATTTTAACGACAGCTTTTACATGGAGCGTGCTATTGAACTTGCAAAAAAAGGCATTGGTCATACAAAAACCAATCCCCTTGTTGGCTGCGTAATTGTAAAAGATGAAGAAATAATTGGCGAAGGCGCCCATTTAAAATTTGGAGAAAATCACGCAGAGGTAAATGCAATTGAAGATGCAAAAAATCGAGGAAATGACCTTACTGGTGCAACTCTTTATGTAAACCTAGAGCCATGTTCTCACTTTGGAAAAACTCCACCTTGCGCCAATCGAATTGTAAAAGAAGGAATAAAAAGAGTTGTTATAGGAACAAGTGACCCCTTCCCTAAAGTTTCTGGTGGCGGCATAAAAATTTTGGAAGATGCTGGAATTTCTATAACAGAAGGTGTCTGCCAAGAAGAATGTTTAAATTTAAACGAAAGCTTTTTTACTTATGTAAAAAATAAAAGACCCTTTGTTGTCTTAAAATCTGGCATGTCCCTTGATGGAAAAATTGCAACAGAAAGTGGAGAGTCCAAGTGGATAACATCAGAATTTTCTAGGGCTTACTCTCACGAACTTCGTGGAAGACTTGACGGGATTATGGTTGGTATTGGAACAGTTCTTGCTGATAACCCAACATTAAATGTTCGTCATGGCAAATATAGGGTCAATCCCATAAGAATTGTAACAGATTCAAAACTTAGGATTCCTCTTGATGCAAAACTTCTTTCAGAGGATTTAGAAAGTCTTGCAATTATTGCAACTACAAAAAATTCTGACAAGGGAAAACTTGAAAAGTTAAAAGAAATGAAAAATGTTGAAGTTTTAATTTGCCATGAAAAAAATAATAAAGTTGATTTATTAGATTTAATGGAAAAATTAAAGGACTACAATATATCTTCCATCTTACTTGAAGGAGGAAGAACTCTTAATGCAGAAATGCTAAAAAATAATTTAGTAGATAAATTTTATATTTTCATGGCTCCAATTTTACTTGGCTCAAAGGGCATACCTGCCGTTGGCGATTTAGAAATTGATGCACTAAAGGATGCCATAAAAATAAAAGATATGAAGTGCGAAAAATTATTTGATGACATACTTGTTACTGGAAGGTGTGATTGAAATTTTTACGGGAATAATAGAAGAAGTTGGAAAACTGGCTGACATAAAAAAGGAAAAGGACCTCTACACCTTAAAAGTTTCCTGCAAAAAAGTTTTGGAAGGGACAAAAAAGGGCGACTCCATTGCAACAAATGGCGTATGTTTAACTGTTACAGAGCTGGGCGATGACTATTACAAAGCTGAAGTTATGGTTGAAACAATAAATTCAACTAACTTTAAAAATTTAAGCAGGGGTCAAGCTTTAAACTTAGAGCGTGCTCTTAGTCCTACAAAGAGACTTGACGGGCACATAGTTCAAGGTCATGTTGATGGAGTTGGCGAAATCATAAATATTTTAAAAAGAGGTCACGAAATTGTCTACAGAATAAAATTTGACTCAGATAATTTTAAATATATTGCCGAGAAGGGCTCTATCGCCCTTGACGGCATCAGCCTTACTGTATCAAAAGTTGCTGAAAATTATTTTGAAGTCTCAATTATTCCAACTACCATAGCTGATACAAATCTTGAAAGTAAAAAGGTTGGAGAAAAAATAAATATTGAAACAGATATTATTGGCCGCTATGTCTACAATTTTGTAAATGCAAAAAAAGATAGCAATATAACAAAAAACTTTTTATTAGAAAATGGATTTTAAATAAATTTTATACAGAAATTTGAGAGGAGAAGACATGAAAGTAAACACAATAGAAGAAGTTGTTGAAGCCTTAAAAAAAGGCGAAATTATAATAGTAACAGATGAACCTGATAGAGAAAATGAAGGCGATATGATCCAAGCTGCAGAATTTGCCACTGGCGAAAGTTTAAATACAATGGCATCTCTTGCCAAGGGACTTATTTGCATGCCAATGTCAAAATCTTACGCAGAAAAACTTGATTTAAATCAAATGGTTGCCGACAACACTGACAATCACGAAACTGCTTTTACAGTTTCTGTTGACCATGTTGACACAACTACAGGAATTTCTGCTTGGGAAAGAGCCTTAACTGCAAATAAACTTGCAGAAGATGATGCAAAACCAGAAGACTTTAGAAGACCTGGTCATATGTTTCCTCTTGTAGCAAAAAAAGATGGAATTTTTGTAAGACGAGGACACACTGAAGCAACAGTTGATTTATTAAAAATTGCTGGACTTAAAGAAGTTGGACTTTGCTGTGAAATTATGCAAGATGACGGTCACATGATGCGTGGCGAAGATTTATTTAAGCTTGCAAAAAAATTAGACATGAAAATTACAACTACTGAAGAACTTTTAATTTATAGAAAGAGACATGAAAAAATTGTAGAAAAAGTTGCAGAGGCAAAACTTCCAACAAAGTTTGGCGACTTTAGAGCTCATGCCTACATTGACAAAGTTACTGGCGAACACCATATTGCCCTTGTTAAAGGAGAAATTGGAGACGGCATGGATGTCCTTACAAGAGTTCACTCTGAATGTCTAACTGGCGACTGTTTTGGCTCATCAAGATGCGACTGTGGCAATCAACTTCATCTTGCCATGAAAAAAATCGACGAGGAAGGCAGAGGAATTTTACTTTACATGCGTCAAGAAGGTCGTGGCATTGGCCTTGTAAATAAAATTCGCGCCTATGCCCTACAAGACCAGGGCATGGATACAGTTGAAGCAAATTTAGCTCTAGGTTTTCCAGAAGATGCCAGAGATTATTCAACTGGTGCACAAATTTTACAAGATTTAGGAGTAAAAGAATTAAGACTTCTAACAAATAACCCTGATAAAGTTTATTCTTTACAAGAATTTGGCATGATTATAAAGGAAAGAGTGCCAATTGAAATTCACTCAACTAAACACGACGAATTTTATTTGAGAACTAAGGCAGAAAAGATGAATCACATCTTATCTGAATTTAGCAAGTAATTTTAAAATATTAGAAGAAAATAATAAAAAAAATTAAAAAAATAAATGGAGGAAATATGAAAATTTACAGTGCAAATTTAAAATCTGAAGGAAAAAAATACGCCATAGTTTTGGCAAGATTTAACGAGTTTATAGTTTCAAAACTCTTAGACGGATGTATAGACGGACTAAAGAGACATGGCGTAGAAGATGACGAAATTGAAATAATTTGGGTACCAGGGTCTTTTGAAATTCCTCTAGCAGCAAAATCCCTTGCAATGACAAAAAGATATGACGCAGTAATTGCTCTTGGCGCAGTTATTCGTGGCGCAACTACTCACTATGAACTTGTATCAGCAGAGGTTGCTAAAGGAATTGCATCTTCATCTCTTGAAACTGGCGTACCAATTATTTTCGGCGTAATTACAACAGAAAATATTGAACAAGCAATTGAAAGAGCTGGCACAAAGGCTGGCAACAAGGGTTTTGATGCTGCCACTGCTGCAATTGAAATGGCAAATTTACTAGGCGATATTCGTGGCTAAGCTTAATAGAGAAAATTTGAATTGCAAAAATGATGAGCTAAAAAATGTGAAGTCCATAATTTTTGATTTTGACGGCACCCTTCACAACACCATTAAAATTTACTATCCTGCCTTTTCATCTGGAGTAGAATTTTTAAGAAATCATGGCTTTGCAAAAGATTTTGAATTAAATGAAAAAAATGTGTCAAAATTTTTAGGCGAAAAACCAAATTTTGCCTACGACCTAATTGCAAAGGGAGCAGATGAAAAGTTAAAAAGAGAAGTTATGGCTCTTGTTGGTAAAAAAATGGATGAGAATATAAAAAATGGTCTTGGAAAACTTTATGAGGGCACTATAAAAGTTTTAGAAGAGCTTTCAGAGGATTATGACCTTTATATTCTCTCCAACTGTCGAGAATCTTATCTGGACACTGCTCTTGATGTCTATGGAATAAAAAAATATTTCAAAAAATATTTTGCTGCAGAAACTTATGACTTCCTTCCAAAGGAGGACATTATAAAAAAAGAAAGACAAAAGATAAAAGAAGAAATCATCTTTGTTGGCGACAGACACCACGACATGGAGGCAGCAAGAAAAAATAATATTAGGAGCATCTTTTGCACTTACGGCTTTGGCAGTGAGGAAGAAGGAAAAGATGCAAGTTACAAAATATCTTCTATTGGCGAAATTTTAAAGCTCTTGTGAAATTTTAAAGATCTTGTAATATAGAATTTAAAATAAAAATTTTTAATCGCTTAAAAAATTTAGAACAAATTTATAAAAAAACCCTAACAAAAAAGGAGGACTCAGCGTCCTCCAATTTTTTTATCTTTATTTAGCTTTATGCTTCTTCTCTCTTCTTTCTACTTTCATCCCAAAGTTCATTTGCCTTTTTATTCCAAGCCATTGCATAAGGTGTCGTCTTAACTTGCAAGTCTTCTGCACTTTCAGGAGCAATCATATCAGTGTTTCTTGCACCAGAATCATTTACAATTTTAGTAAGTCTTCCTGGGTTTTCCAACATTGGACATGGCTTTAACAAGTTTTTGTTAAAAGGTTGGTTGTCGTGGAAGCCCATAAATAGTGGACTCATTAGACATTCCTTAATAGTCTTTTCTCTAATATTTGAATCAGAATAGTGAATGAATACACATGGTTCCATGTCGCCAAGAGAATTGATGTGGAAATAATTCTTGCCGCCAGCTATGCAACCATTAATAAATTCACCATCATTTTGAAAATCAATTGTAAAAATATTTTGAGGATATTCAGCAGATCTTATCTCCCTAACCTTGTGGTAAACGTGCTCTCTTTCTTCTGGAGAAAGAAGTAGGCTTACATCTGCATCCTTTCCAACTGGCATGTAGTGGAAGAACCAAGCAAGCTTGCATCCATGGTCTACTAGCATTTTTATGAAATCATCGTCAGTTACATATTTATAATTTTGACTTGTGTAGCAAATAGAAGCTCCGTATAAAAGTTTGTGCTCTTTCATTAAGTCCATTGCCTTCATAACCTTTTGGAAAACTCCGTCGCCTCTTCTAAGGTCAGTGGATTCTTCTGTTCCTTCAATACTAAGGGCAAAGGAAATATTTCCAGCTTCTACAACTTCTTCGCAAAATTCATCGTCGATTAAAGTTCCATTAGTAAAGACATGGAAGGCAGAGTCATTAAATTCTTTTGCAAGTCTAATGACATCATCCTTTCTAACAAGTGGTTCTCCACCAGTTAAAATGAAGAAATAAGTTCCAAGTTCATTGCCTTGTTTAACTATACTTGCCATTTCGTCATAAGTTAAATTGTTTTTGTGGCCATATTCGGCAGCCCAGCAGCCAGTGCACTTTAAGTTGCAGGCAGATGTTGGGTCAAATAAAATTACCCAAGGAATGTTACAATTATATTCCTTTTGCAATTTGTTTCTAAGGGCATTTCCCTTATAGGCAGCGTTGTAGCCAATAGTTTTGACAGAAGTCTTGACAATATTTTCGTCGATTCCATTAACAATGTCAGTACCAAAGGATACCCACTTAGAGTTAGGGTCGTTAAGCTCATTTCTAACTCTCTCTAAGCCATTTTTCGCAGTGTTAACTTCACTTGATTCAGGCATCAAATATTCATCGAAGACATCAACTATCTCCATCATTCCCTTTTGAGGGTCCTTCTTTAATCTCTTGTAGGCTAGATTTACAGCCGTTTCGAAAACTTTTTCTTTTGTTTTGTCTTTAATTGCAGTATTCATCTAAAAACCTCCCGTAAATTTATAAAATAATAGTAAATTTCTAAATTCATAAACTCATAAACTCATAAACTCATAAACTCATAAATTCTAAAATTCTAACCTATCGAGCTATCGAAATCTTGAAATCTTGAAATCTTGAAACTCGCTAATTTACAAAATAATTTATAACAAAAAATATGTAACAAGGTTTCTGAACATTGTTCATTTTCTTTTACCTATATTTTACTACATTTTATAAAATTTTTAAAGACTTTTAAGTAAATAATTTAAAATCTAAATATGTTCATTAAAATAGACATAAATAGATTAAAATAAATTTAAGTCCTTAATGAAATTTAAATAAAATAAAATAAAATGAAGTTAAAAGTAAAAATTTAATGATATATAATTCTAATCAAAAAGAATTAAAATAAAAATTTAGATGAGATTTAATCATAATCAAATGAAGTTAAAAAAATCAATTGAGATTTTATGAAAATAGGATTTAGTTAAATAAAATTTAATATAGAAAAATAAATGAAATTTGAATATAATTTAATGAAGTTTAAATAAATTTAAAATAAAAAAAGCATCTAAATTAATAGATGCTAGCTAATAAAAATTTCAAAAAAAGAGAAGGCTTATGCCTTCCCTAAATTTTTTAATATTAATATTTGTAAAATCCTTCGCCAGTTTTTCTTCCAAGAAGACCTGCTCTAACCATTTTCTTTAGAAGTGGATGTGGTCTATATTTTGGATCAGCAAATTCTGTGTTAAGAACTTCCATAATGGCAAGAACTACATCAAGTCCTACTAAATCTCCAAGTGCTAGAGGTCCCATTGGGTGGTTTGCGCCAAGTTTCATAGCTGTGTCAATATCTTCTACAGATGCAATTCCCTCAGCATAAATTCCAATAGCTTCGTTAATCATAGGAATTAATATTCTATTTACAACAAATCCAGGAGCTTCATCAACTTCAACTGGAGTTTTGCCAATTTCTTTAGAAAGTTCGATAATCATATCTTTAACTTTTGGATCAGTTTTCTTTCCAGAAATTACTTCAACTAGTTTCATTGCTGGAACTGGGTTAAAGAAGTGCATTCCAATTACTTTTTCAGGTCTTTTTGTTGCTGCGCCAATGTCAGTTATTGAAAGAGATGAAGTGTTTGATGCAAGAACTGTCTTTTCATCACAAGTTTCACAAAGTTCTGTAAAGATTGCTTTTTTAATCTTAGGGTTTTCAGTTGCTGCTTCTATAATAAGATCACAATCTGCTACGTCTTTGATATCAGCTGATGTAGACAAATTAGAAAGGGCTGTTTCCATTTCTTCCTTTGTCATTCTTTCTTTAGAAACATTTTTTTCGTAACCTTTTTTAATTTTTTCCATTGCTTTTTCAAGAGCTTCTGGTGCAATATCTCTTACAATTACTTTATGATATGGTGCAAGTACTTGTGCAATTCCTGCTCCCATAGTACCTGATCCTACTACTGCTATTTTCATTTTATTCACCTTATTTTCCTTTAAATTCAGTTTTTCCCTTATTTAAAAATGCCTTCATGCCTTCTTTTTGGTCATTTGTTGCAAAACATAGGCCAAAGTGAGTTTTTTCGATTTGCATTGCTGTATCTATATCTGTTTGAGATCCATTAATTATTGATTGTTTAGAATATTCTACTGCCTTTGGTGCATTCTTGACAATTTTTTCTGCCATTTCAAGGGCTTTATCAATTAATTCTTCTGGTTCGTATACCCAGTTTACAAGCCCAATTTCTAAAGCTTTTTTGGCGTCAATTATTTCAGCTGTGTATATTAATTCCTTTGCATATCCTGGTCCAATTGTTCTAGAAAGTCTTTGTGTTCCACCAAATCCTGGTGTAATTCCAAGACCTACTTCTGGTTGACCAAATTTTGCCTTTGTAGATGCAAGTCTGATGTCACAAGCAATAGAAATTTCACATCCTCCACCTAGTGCAAAGCCATTTACTGCAGCTATTACTGGGACTCTACATTTTTCTATTTCCATAAAAGTATCCATGCCAAGTTTTGCAAAATCATAAGCTTCACTCGCTGTAAAGTTAGCCATTTCGCCAATATCAGCACCTGCAACAAAAGATTTTCCTGCACCAGTTACAATAATACATCTCACATCATCTTCAACATGTGAAAAGAATCTGTGAAGTTCTTTTAACATTTCAGAGTTAAGAGCATTTAAGCTCTTTTCTCTGTTAAGTGTCAAAAGGATAATCCCGTTAGCTTTTTTTTCAACAATTAAAAATTTGTAATCCATATTAGTCCCTTCCGACGATAAGAGCTGTTCCCATTCCTCCGCCGATACATAGTGTTGCTAGACCCTTCTTTGCATCTCTCTTTTGCATTTCAAATAGAAGTGTAGTTAAAATTCTAGCTCCACTTGCTCCAATAGGGTGACCAATTGCAATAGCTCCACCATTTACATTTACTTTATTTATGTCAAATTTCATTACTTGGTTAACTGCACAAGCTTGAGCTGCGAAAGCTTCGTTTGCTTCGATTAGATCAAGATCATCTGCTTTAAGTCCTGCAATTTCAAGAGCTTTTGTAGAAGATGGAATAGGTCCAGTACCCATAATCTTAGGATCAACACCAGCTGTTGCATAAGAAATAATATATGCAAGAGGAGTAACTCCAAGTTCTTTTGCCTTTGATTCTTTCATTAATACAAGCATTGCTGCACCGTCATTGATTCCAGATGCGTTACCTGCTGTAACTGTACCACCATCTTTTTTGAAAGCTGGTCTAAGTTTTGCAAGTCCTTCTTTAGTTACGCCATCTCTAATGTGTTCATCTGTGTCAACAACTGTTACATTGCCTTTTCTATCTTTAACTTCAACAGGAACGATTTCGTCTTTGAATCTTCCTTCTTTTCTTGCTTTTTCTGCATTGTTTTGAGATCTTGTAGCAAGTTCGTCTTGCATTTCTCTAGTAATGCCATATTTTTCAGCAACATTTTCAGCTGTAATACCCATGTGATAATCATTGAAAGCATCCCATAGACCGTCTTTAATCATTGTGTCAACAACTTTTTTGTCGCCCATTCTTGCTCCCCATCTTTCGTTTGTAAGAGCATAAGGTGCCATTGACATTGATTCAGTACCACCAGCAAGTACGATTTCTGCATCGCCAGCTTTAATAACTTGAGCTGCTAAACTTACTGCACGAAGACCTGATCCACAAACTACGTTAATAGTAACAGCAGGAGTTTTAATATCAATTCCTGCTCCAAGAACAACTTGTCTTGCAACGTTTTGTCCTTGTGCTGCTTGAAGTACATTACCAATGTAAGCTTCATCAACCATATCAGGTTTTACATTTGCTCTTTTTAAAGCTTCTTTTACTGCAACTACTCCAAGTTCTACTGCTGGAACAGTTTTAAATTGACCGCCAAAATCACCTACAGCTGTTCTTGCAGCTGATGCTATAACAATTCTATCTTCCATTTTTTCCTCCTTATTAGTCGCGTGGTGGCAATACTGTAGCCACACCGTCTAAAACAATTTCTCCCTTTTGATTTGTACAAGTTGTTTTGAGTTTTAAAATTTTGTCTTTTATTATCTCAATTGCTTCAACTTTAGCTGTTATTGTGTCTCCAAAATAAACAGGTTTAGTAAACTTCATTTCTTGACCCATATAAATAGTGCCAGGTCCAGGAAGTTTCATGCCAAGAACTGCTGATACAAGACCTGCTGTTAGCATTCCGTGAGCAATTCTCGTTTTAAAATTACCCTTTCCTGCCTCAACTTCGTTAATATGGGCAGGATTTAAGTCGCCAGTGATGCCAGCGTATAGATACACATCTGACTCAGAAATTGTCTTTGAAAACTGTGCAGTATCGCCAATTTTAATTTCTTTAATAGTTTTTCCCATGAGATCTACCTCCTAAAACTTCTAATAAAGTTATACCCATAATTTAGTTTCATAAATTAATATCCTAAAATTAATTCATCTTCTCTAAAATATCAACGATTTTCTTTGCAGCATGACCATCTCCATAGGGGTTAACAGCCCTTGCCATTTCTTCGTATAATTTTTTATCATCTAATAAACTAATTATACTGTCATAGACATCTTGTGATGCTGTACCCACAAGTTTAGCTGTTTTTGCCTCTACACCTTCCATTCTCTCAGTTTCATTTCTAAGAACTAAAACTGGTTTACCAAGAGCTGGAGCCTCTTCTTGCACTCCTCCAGAATCTGTCACGACAAATTTTACTCTTGCCATTAGATTTGAAAAAGGCATATAAGAAAGAGGTTCAATGAGATGAACTCTGTCTAAATCAGAGAAATACTTTTTCGCAGTACTCCTCACAATTGGATTTAAGTGAATTGGAAAGACAATTTCTATATTTTCTCTTTCCAAGACAACTCGCCTTATTGCAGAAAAAATATTTTCCATTGGTTCGCCCCAATTTTCTCTCCTATGTGCAGTAAGTAATACTACATCTTTATTATAATCTAAATTGTTCAAAATTTCATCGTCAAATAAAAAATCTTCTTTAACTGAATACTTCAGTGCATCAATTACAGTGTTTCCAGTGATAAAAATATTTTTATCGTCATAACCTTCTCTCAAGAGATTTTGTCTATTGGACTCTGTTGGTGCAAAATGATAATTGGAAAGCACTCCCGTTAGTTTTCTATTTGCCTCTTCTGGATAAGGTGAATATAAATTTCCTGACCTAAGCCCTGCTTCTACGTGTCCTATTTTTATTTTTTTATAGAAGGCTGCAAGAGCAGCTGCAAAGACTGTAGTAGTGTCGCCTTGAACTAATAGGATGTCAGGTTTTAATTCATCTAGGATGTTTTCAAGCCCCAAAAGTGTCTTTGTAGTTACTTCTGTTAAAGTTTGACCTTTCTTAAAAATATTTAAATCATAATCTGGTTTTATATCAAAAATTTCTAGGACTTGGTCTAACATTTCTCTGTGTTGACCTGTCACACAAATATATGACTCGAGATCTTTTCTTTTTTCGATTTCTTTTATAATTGGAGCCATTTTTATACCTTCAGGTCTAGTACCAAATACAAATAATACCTTCAATCTATTCCTCCTTATTTTTTAACATTCCTGCAGCCACTCCAGTAAATAATATTATTAAAATCACTGCAATTGAAATAATAAGCCCAATGGATGAATGAAACTTTGAAATTACATTTGCAAGTATTCCAAATAATGCAGATATGGAGTATAAAATCACAACAGTTTGTTTTTGATTTAGACCCATATTTAATAATCTGTGGTGAAGGTGTCCCTTGTCAGCTTCTACTATTGATTTCCCAGAAAGTTTTCTTCTTACCATGGCAAAGGCTGTGTCAAATACTGGCACTCCTAAAATTACTACAGGCACGAAAATCATAAGTATTGCTGCTTGTTTTAAAAATCCTGAAATACTTATGTAGGAAAGCATAAATCCAAGATATAAGGCTCCAGTGTCTCCCATAAATATTTTTGCTGGATTAAAGTTAAAGGGCAAGAATCCAAGACAAGCACCTGCTACTAGGGCACAAACTACGCTAACTTCATATCTTCCCATTTGATATGTTATAAAAAACATTGATATTGCACCTATCATAGAAACTCCAGAGGCAAGTCCGTCAAGACCGTCTATTAAATTTATTGTGTTTGTAATTCCACAAACCCAAAAAATTGTAACTGGTATGGAAAGCATATTTAAAATAAGTAGTGCATCTTCTGAGTCGAAGGGATTTGTGAAAAATTCTATTTTCATGCCACCCATTACAAGAACTATTGCGGCAAGAATTTGAAAGCCAAATTTTAATTTTGGGCTAAGGTCATATTTGTCGTCATAAAGACCCGAGAAGGCAATTATAAGTGAGCTAATTATGGCGAAAACTAGACTTTTATTAGTTTTTAAAAAAACTAGCATCAAAATAGTCACGCTTATTACCATTGCAATGCCACCACCTACGGGAATTGGCTTTTTGTGAACTCTTCTTCCATCCTTTGGCACATCTAAGAATCCCCAATTTTTTGCAAGTTTTATTACAAAGGGCATTTGTATAAAAGTCAGAATAAAAGCTGCAAAAAAAGGAACTAAATAATTATACATATTAACCTCTTACTTCGTTCCAAATAATCTGTCTCCTGCATCCCCAAGTCCAGGTACAATATATTTATCTTCGTTTAATTTTTCATCAAGGGCAGCAATATAAATTTCAACATCTGGGTGAGCTTCTTCAACTGCTTTTAAACCTTCTGGTGCTGCTAAAAGATTTATTGATTTAATATTTTTTGCACCATTTCTCTTTAATTCGTCAATGGCTTCTATAAGTGAGCCACCTGTTGCAAGCATTGGATCTACTATAATCATTTGTCTTGATGCAACATCTTTAGGTAATTTTGAATAATAAGTAACTGGCTTTAAAGTTTTTGGATCTCTGTACATTCCTATATGACCAACTCTTGCTGCTGGAATTATTGTAAGAAGACCTTCCACCATGCCAAGTCCTGCTCTTAAAATAGGAACTATTCCAATTTTTTTGCCGGAAATTCTCTTTCCCATAGTTTTTGCAATTGGAGTTTCGATTTCAATATCTTCTGTTTCTAAATCTCTTGTAACTTCATAGCCCATTAGTGTTGAAATTTCATTTACAAGTTGTCTAAATTCCATGGAGCTAGTTTCTTTTTTTCTAAGAATTGTCATTTTATGATCAATTAGTGGATGTTTTATTATTGTGTATCCCATTTTATTCCTCCTCTATTTTATTTACTCTATTTATGTGTCTTCCGCCTTCAAATTTTTCATCTAAAAAGGCGTCTACTATTTCAAGAGCCATATCATGGCCAATTAGTCTTGCCCCCATAGCAAGGACATTGGCATCATTGTGACGTCTTGCAAGTCTTGCGGAATAAGGTTCAGAGCAAAGTGCAGCTCTTATTCCCTTTACTTTATTTGCAGAAATTGATATTCCAATTCCAGATCCACAAATAACTATGCCAAAGTCCATTTTTTTATCTATAACTTCGTGACCAACTGCATGTCCATAATCTGGATAGTCTACACGACCATCATCAAAGGGCCCCATATCTTTTACTTCAATGTTTTTTTCTTCTAAGTATTTTATTATATCTTTTTTTAAATAAAATCCTGCATGGTCAGAGCCAATTGCTATTCTCATTTCTCCTCCTAAATTCTCATGACAACTTTTCCGCTACAAGCTTTAAGAAGTCTATTCATAATGCTTAGACCCATTCCTCTTAGTTCAAAACCTTCTGCAAAAATAATGTCTACATTTTCTTCATCACATCTTCTAAGGGCGTCAAAAAGATTTGTCGCAACTTCTTCCAGATTATCTCTACTTCCAAGGTTTATTAAGAGTTTTATATCTAAATTTTTATATTCTTCATAAGTTTCATCAGTTGCAAGGACTGCAATTTTTTTGTCCTTATTTTCCTTAATGTTTTTTTTGATTTCATTTACAACTTTATCTAGTCTTCCACCAAAACAAATTGCCTCTGCTCTTGGAGCATAGTGTCTATATTTTTGCCCTGGTGACTTTGGAATCTCTCCACTTTTTGCATCAATTGTTGCACTGTCAATTCTTATATTTTCATCAATTTCTCTTAAATCTTCTAAGGTAATTTTTCCTGGTCTTAAAATCATTGGTGGATCCACTGTTACATCTAAAACTGTTGACTCAATGCCAACTACAGAATGTCCACCGTCAACAATTATGTCTACTCTTCCATTTAAATCTTCTATTACATGTTCAACTTTAGTTGGAGATGGTCTGCCAGATAAGTTTGCAGATGGAGCTGCCACTGGAAAATCTACTGCTTTTAAAATAGCATGAGCAATTTCATTACTTGGCTCTCTTATAGCAACAGTATCAAGTCCACCAGTAGCTTCATCTGGAATAATTTCAGATCTCTTAAAAATAATTGTAAGAGGTCCTGGCCAAAATTTTTCCATACATTTTTTTGCCACATCAGGAATTTCTGCAACTAAAGCATCAAGCTGAGAATTTTCTGCAATGTGAAGTATTAGTGGATTGTCGCTAGGTCTACCCTTTGCTTCATATATTTTTTTACAAGCTCTCTTGTTTAGTCCATTGCCACCAAGTCCATAAACTGTTTCTGTGGGAAGGACAACAAGGCCACCGCTTTTTAAAGTGTCGCTAATTTTTTTAAGATAAACTTTATCCTTTGCATTTCCTTTAAATTTTATTATATCAGTTTTCAAAAAAACACCTCTATCCTTAACATTATACCAAGAACAGAAGTGTTTTTTAATACTTAATCCTTATTTAATTTATTGTGAGGGATAATTTTTCCACTTTTTATACTTTCTTCGAACTCTTTTCTTATTTTTTCATAAACTTCGTCATTTTTTAAAATTTCTATGCCAACTTCAACTATAGCTGCAATAGTTTTTTTCATTTGATTAAAGGCATAGTCTGTCATTGTTGCATCTCTTAATTCAACTGTGTGCCCACTTACACCTTCATCTGCAATTTTAAAATATCCATGAAGAGTTGGAATTTCGTGAGAAAAATTTCCGGCATCAGTTGATCCCTTATTTAACTCTACATCTTTTATCTCTTCATCAAAATATTTCTCCATTTTTTCTCTTAAAACTTCGTTAAAGTGAAGATTTCTGACGGTGTTGTCATTTCCTTTTTCATATTCAGAAATTTTTACTTGGCAGCCTGTGGCAAGAGCTGCTCCCTTGGCACAATTTTCTAATTTTTCTAAAATTTCTAAGAGATCTTTTTTCTCTGGACTCCTTGCGTAAAATCTTGAATCAGTATAATCAGGAATAATATTTGCAGCCTTGCCACCATCTTTTATTATGCCATGGATTCTAGCTCCATCCTTAGTTTCTTGTCTAAGGGCATTTATGGCAGAAAATAAAACTATTTGTGCATCTAGGGCATTTATTCCCTTTTCAGGTGCATCTGCTGCATGAGAAGTTTTGCCAAAAAATTCAAATCTTCTTGTAGCAAGAGCTAGAGAATTTGGCGTAAGAGAATTATAAGATGCAGGGTGCATTTCAATGGCTACATCAACATCAGCTAATTCATTAGAATTTGCAATTTCAATTTTAGTGCCGCCAACTTCTTCTGCTGCAGTTCCAAAAACAATTACCCTGCCACCAATTTCATCTAGAAACTTTGAAAGGACAATGCCTGCACCAGTTGCTGTTGCTCCTAAAATGTTGTGGCCGCAGCCATGACCAATGCCTGGCAGTGCGTCATATTCTGACAAATAAGAAATAGTCCTTCCCTCTTTTTTTGAATCGTAAACTGCCTTAAAGGATGTAGGACAATCCATATAGGGACATTCTATTTCAAAGCCATGTTTTTTTAAGAGGTCCATATGAGCCTTGGAAGACTTATATTCTTCAAAGCCAAGCTCTGGATTTTCGTATATAAATTTTCTAAGTTCATCAAGTTCGCCAGAAATTTCTTCAACTTTTTTTAATATATCCATAATTCACCTACTCATTTATTCTATAATACTCGTACTTTTTATAATCTTCGTAAGTTTTTTTCACATCGCCCTCAACTTTATTTCTTGGGTAAGTGTTAGTGCCATCAAAAATAAAGTTTCTTGAAATAATTGGAAGTTTTTTTCTAAGTTCTGAATTATATATAAAGAAATTATCCACCTTATTATAATTTAACATATCAAGGACCATTGAAGATAGATAGTTTGCAGAAACTGCATTACCATCCCTAATTTCAACATTTTCTCTATTTAAAAATGCCCTTCCACTTTCATTTGCTACAATTACATAAGGCGTTGAGTAAAATTCTATTTCCTTTTCCAAATTGTCGTGAGATAATTTTATGCCAATTTCATCAAAGGCACTAGGTTCATTTCCAAGGCCTGGAAGGTGGTCGCCATAAAAGACCATAATTGTCGGCTCATCTATTGACATAATCATGTCGTAAACTTCCCCAAGCATTATGTCTGTGTCCTTTATTCCCAAGAAATAGGATCCAAAATTATTTGCAGCATCTTCTGAAAGTGTGGACCTACACTCATAGGGAAGATTTTTCCCATACTTGTCGTAAAAATATGGACCATGATTTTGAATATCTAAGCCGTAGGAAAAAATTGGCTCATCAGAATTTTTTACAGCTTCTAAAAATCTATTTCTAAAAATTTCTGAAAACTGTCTTTCAGAAACGTAACCGCCCTTCATTTCAGGATTGTCTATATTTTCTAGGAAAAAATTATCATGAAAACCAAGTTTTGGATATATGTCTTGTCTTCCATAAAACCAAGCAAAACCTGGGTGAAAGGCCATGGTCTTGTAGCCTATTGTGTTAAAAAGTCTAGGTAGAGAAGATACATCTCTTTTAATTGCATTAAAGGCAAAACTTTCATCAGGCGCACAGTCAATAGTTAAAGCTCCAGTTAGTACGTCAAATTCTGTATCTCCAGTTCCACCACCAAAAGATGGTGTTACAATTCTTCCCTGCATTACAGAATTTCTCTTTAACTTTTTAAAATTGTGATTTGGATCATTTTCCTTAGAAAAAGAAAATTGTGGGTTTTCTGAAAGATCAGTAAAGGCTTCTCCCATTATCCAAATAATATTTGGTCTAGGATTATATTTTATTACAGATATATCCTCGCCATGATCAACTCTGTCTCTTTTTTCCATTTCCTTTTCATCATATCCTTCAGGTGGTCTTACAAAGGATTTTTTTAGGTTAAATAAAAAAGTGTAATTAAAACCCTTGGAGTTAAAGTGGTCTATTAAATTAAATACATTTCCCTCAAGTGGTAGATTGTTATAGACTCTATCTCTTGAGTAGACAAAATTAAATAAAAGACCTGATGATAATACTACAGATAAAATTGCTATTAGCCTGTGACTTAATTTTAATTTTTCACTTTTAAAAAATCTTGAAAGAAAAATTAAAATAATTAGACTTCCTGCAAAAATTATTATAGAAGTAAAATCTGGTCTATAAGAATTTTGCGACATTTTAAGTGCCTCAAAGGAAAGAGCAAAGTCTGATACCCTAAGTGGTGCATTTCTATAGACTACCTTAGTCCTGTGAACTGTAAATAATATTAAATAAAAAATAGAATTAAATATAAGTGCAAATCTTCTTCTGCCAAAAATCCCCTGAAATAAAATTCCTGTAAGAAAAATTGGAATAAAATTTAAAAGTAAGACTAGGGGACTTCTAAGGATTTTTTCCATTAAAGAAACATCACTTGGTGCCAAAAGCAACATGACAAAAGTTAAAATAAGGGCAAATAAAATTTGACTGACAAAATCTATAGAATTAAAGCCTCTGGACTCACTATTATTTTCTTTATTAAACAAAATATCACCTTCTAGTAGACAATTATATAATATTTTGTAAAATTTTGGAAAATTTTTTGTAAAAAGGCTCCAATTTCTTTAATTTTAAGCAAAAATAAAAAGCCCCTATGGACTTTTTATAAATTTTATTTTATTGGCAAAGTATTTATTATTGTCTCAACGGACTTTTTCCACTTTTCTCTTTCTTCTTCATCTAAAACTAATTCAAAATCAGAAAGAATACCATCTCGACCAACAAGAGCTGGATGACCAATATAGCATCCGTCCTTTTCTGAATAAGATGAAACAGGTAAAATTGTCTTTGAATCTTGGAAAATTGCTTCAATTATAAGGGCAGTTGAGTTTGCAATGCCATAAGAAGTATAACCCTTGGCCTTTATAGTTTCAAAGGCTCTAACCTTTGTCTCTTCTTCGATTTTTTTACATTCTTCCTTGTCTAAAATTTCATAAATTGGCTTTGTTGCAATAGAAACTTGTGACCAAGCGACAAATTGGCTGTTGCCATGTTCTGCAATTACATAGCCGTCAACAGAATTTGGATCAATGTTTAACTTTCTTGCCAGAGAATTTTTCATCCTAGCTGAATCTAAAATTGTTCCCGTTCCAATAACTCTTTCTTTAGGAAGACCAGTTAGCTTTTGCAAATAATCTGCTATAACATCGCAAGGATTTGTAATACTTACGATTATACCCTTGAAGTTTGACTCTTTAATTTTTTTGCCCCACTCTTCAGCACAAGTTTTTGTGTACTTAAATTCTAACAACCTGTCATTATTTTTTTGTAAAATAGTAATGTCTCCTGGAGCAAAAACTATTATGTCTGATTCATCTAAATTTTCTAAATTTCCTGCAAGAATATTTATATGGCCACTTCTATTTACAAGACCATCAGATAAATCGCTAACTTCTGCTTCAGCAAGACCTTCTTTTTTATCAAATAAAAAAAGCCTGTCACAAAGTGATCTTTCAACAATTGTGTGGGCAACAGTTGCACCAACATTTCCTAAACCTATAATAGATATTTTTCTCATTTTATCCTCCATCTTCTGATACAAATTATAATATCACTTTTTTATAGCTTTATAAATTTTTTATTTTTTTCTAAAAATTATGTAGATTATTTCTTAAAACCACAATAATTTATTTTAAAAAGTAAAAAAGACTGCCTAGGCAGTCTTAGTCTCTTTTCAGAGTGAAGATTGGTATAATTTTATTATTAATCTTAGGAGTTATGGGGTATCCCAAAATCAAATTTGTTAAATGACATTTGTTATCATTAACTGTCTATATTATATGATAGTTTTTTTTATTTGTAAAGACTTTTTGATAAATTTTATCAACTTTATATTATGAGAATTTATTTAAAAAATTTCCCCTATATTTTTTATATTAAAAATTATTTTTTAAGACAAATTTAAAAACATTAATCCTGTGATATAATTAAAGAACCATATAGAGAAGGCGAGAGACAAGCTCATTGACCCTTCAGCAACCTGCCACTGGCAAGGTGCTAATGCTTGTATGATGGATACATATTTGCATCCATCACTGATGGGTGCTTTTTTCTTGTCTAATTTAAGGAGGAAAATATGTTATTTGAAGTTTATTACAAAAATTACGCAAAAAATTGCAAGGGAAAATATTGGGAAGAAGAAAAGTCTCTTCCTTATATAGTCTTAGAAAGAGATGTAAAAAAAAGAAATTCCTTTTATGGATATTTAGCATCAAGGGGTTTTAAATGTGTAAGTTGGAATTATTCCTATCCTGCCATATTAGTAAATCCAAAATTAATGCGTTTTGGAATGATAAATAAGGCTGCAAAATATCCATCAATTGACGAAAAAAACTACACAATTGATGAATTTAAAGAAGAAATTTTATCAAAAATTAATTTTTAAAAAGATTTATAATAAAAATTTGCAAAAAAAATACACCCAAGGAGGTGGGTGCAAGGGGATTTTAGTAATTGTGATTTTAAGGAAAAAATTAGTAAACTAAAAGGGATTATTTTTAAAACTTCTCACAATTATCTTGAAGATAGTATATAATAAAATTATCACAAAATAAATTAATAATTATTTGTATGATTCACAAAATATTTTTGATTGGAGGCACTATGAATTTCGAAAGTATTTATTATTTTACAGAGCTTGCCAAGACACTTAACATGAATGAAACTGGTGAAAAACTTTATATATCTCAACAAACTTTATCAAATCACATAAAAAGATTGGAAGACTACTATGGCACAAAATTATTTTTCAGAAAGCCAAAATTAATGCTAACTCCCATTGGAGAAGAATATTTAAAATATGCAGAAAAACTTTTGACAGATGAATCTGACATGATAAATAAAATAAGGGACATGGAAAGTGAAAACAGTGGAAAATTAATTATAGGTGCATCTTCTCCCAGGGCAGATATTTTTATTCCATCAATAATTGAAAAATTTACTGAGGAATTTCCAAAAGTTGGACTTGTTCTTTATGAAAAACAATCTCACGACCTAGAAGATATGTGTGCAGAAAATAAACTTGACATAGCCATTAGTATTGACGAAAATTATAAAAATGAAAACTTAAAATCTCGCTTGCTCTTAGAGGAAAAATTATATCTCTGCGTAAGTGACAAGCTTTTGGAAAAGTATGTAGATGATCTTGAAACCTTAAAGAAGAAATCTTTTAAAAAAATTGACTTAAAAGATTTTGAAAAAGTCCCCTTCCTACTTTACACACAAGACAATAGAATAAGAAGTCTAATAAATCAAAGTTTTAAAAGTGCAAATGTAAGACCTATTGACTACATCGAGACAGCTTATTCTAGAATTGCCCTTGCCATTTGCAATAAGGCTCTTGCTGCAGTCTTCATTTCCCAAATGAACATAAAAAGATGGAGGCATGAATTTGGCGATGACATAAATATATTTCCTCTCTATTCAAAAGGTAAGCCTGTTAGTCTTGGCATATACGCCATAAAAAATAAAAATCGTTACATTACAAAATACGCCAAAAGATTTGTAGAACTTTTGGAAGAATACTTTGACTCCATAAATTCAGAAAAACTAGAAAAAATTGCAAAAAAATAAAGTGGCACCAAAGGGTGTCACTTTTTCAATTTAAAATTAAAATCCATTTTCAAATTCTTGTCTAAATCTGTTAAATAAATCTTCTTGTTCTTCTTGTCTTTTTTGATATTCTCTTGCTCTAGCTTCTTCTTGTGCCTTAATATCTTTTTGGGCTTCCTTGTCATTTTCTATAGAGTAATTAGAAAACTTAACTTCAGTTTTTGCTTCCTTACCCTTTCTTACATAAGTTACTTCAGCGCTGTCTCCTTCTTGATATTTATATAAAATTGATTTAAGGGCATTGTTATCTGTAACTTCGTCCTTTCCAATTTTTGTAATTATATCTCCAGCAAGGAGTCCTGCACCTGCTGCAGGTGATCCATCATAAACTTTGTAGACAAAAATTCCCTTATCAACATCAGTTTTTCCATTAAAGACTTGGGCAGCAACATTTAGATTCATTGTTAGCATTCCCATAGAAATTTCCTTGTAGCTTCCAGTTTCAATTACTTGTTTTACAATTGGCTTTATAAAATTAATTGGAATTGAAAAGCCAAGTCCCTCTGCTGATTGAACTTTTACAGTGTTAATTCCTATTACTTCTCCTTCTGCATTAAGAAGTGGTCCACCAGAATTTCCGCCATTAATTGATGCATCTGTTTGGATAAGTCCTGTCATATATCCGCCGCCACTTACTGCACCAACATATCTATCTAGTCCAGAAATAATTCCCTGTGTAACAGTTTGTGAAAATTGTAGAGAAATTGGATTACCAATTGCAATTGCAGCATCACCTATGGAAAGTGCATCAGAATCTCCAAGACTTGCCACATTTAATTTATCCTTAGTGTTGATTTTTACAATGGCAAGATCTACATTTTCATCTGCCCAAATTGTTTTACCTTGTAAGTCCTTTTCATTGTTAAGTCTAACAGTTACATCTTCCACAACTTTATTATTTAACTTTACAACGTGGGCATTTGTTAAAATATATCCCTTTGGGTCTACAATTACACCAGATCCAACACCTTGAACTTCAACTTGACCGAAGAAGGATTGTTGCACTCCCTTAGTTGTAATTCCTACAACTGATGACATTGATTTTTTTGCAACAGCTGAAGCTACTGTCATATTGTCTTTAGCAGAAATAGTAATATTAGAATTATCTACATTTGATGTTTTTGTATTTCCCATGGGAAGTAATTTATAAGTTGTAATAGCTGAACCAATTATTCCTCCAATTAGGGAAAATACAAGGGCTATTATTATAATAATTTTTCCCATACCAGAATTTTTATTTCCATATTTATTATTTTTATCCATAATCTTCCTCCTATCTTTCTTATATATTTATGATAATGTGATTTTGTGAAAAATTGATGATTTTATTATCAAAAATTTTTGAAATAGAGGTAAATAATTTTTGACAATAAATTTTTCTAATGAAATATTTGGCATGAGTTTTTTTAACATAAAAAAAGAAGCTCAAAAGAGCCTCTTAATATTATTCTCCAAAGGCAGGTATTACTGCACCCTTGAATTTTTCTTCTATTAATTTTTTAGCTGCATCAGAATTTAAAACTTCAATGAATTTCTTGAATTTTTCTTTTCCAGCATCTTCTTTTCTAATTGCAATTAAGTTTGCATAAGGTGAATCCTTTGATTCTAAGAAAATTGAATCCTTAGTTGGGTCAAGACCTTGTCCAATGGCAAAGTTTGAATTAATAACAGCAGCACCAGAATCTTTATAAACTTGTGCAACTGAAGGTGCATCCATTGCTGTGAATTTTAAATTTTTTGGATTTTCTGCAATATCTTTTTCTGTTGAGTTAAGATTTGTCTTGTCCTTTAATTTAATAAGACCAGCATCTTCAAGAAGTATTAAGGCTCTTGCTCCATTACTTGGGTCATTAGGAATAATAATTTCTGCTCCATCTTCAATTTCATCAACTGATTTGTATTTTTCAGAGTATAAAGCCATTGGTTCAATGTGAACATATCCTAGTACATCAAGATCTTTAATTCCTCTTTCTTCTACAAAGCTGTCAAGATATGGTTTGTGTTGAAAATAATTTGCATCAAGATCTTTTGCTTCTAATTGTAGGTTTGGTTGAATATAATCGTCAAAATTTACAACTTCAACATCAAGTCCTGCCTTGTCAAATTCATCTTTAAGACCTTCTATTATTTCTCCATGAGGTGTAGGTGATACACCAATTACAATTTTGTTGTCTGCGTCCTTTGCTTCTGCTGTCTTATCTCCAGCATTTGCCTTTCCATTCTTTGCTCCACCACAAGCTGTAAGTGTTAGAGCTAGCACTAATGAAAGTGCTAAAATAATTTTCTTCTTCATAACTATTTTTCCTCCTAAATTTTTTTATTTATATTAATTCTAATAAACTTAGAAATAACATCTATCTTAGATTATCTTCTATTATCTTCTATCAATTTTATCTGCTATTTTATTTCCAATTAATTGTACAATTTGCACAAGAATTATAATTACTATAACTGCTGACCAAAGTATAAGTGGTTCATTTCTTTGGTAGCCGTATCTGTTGGCGACATCTCCTAGTCCGCCACCACCCATGACACCAGCCATTGCAGAATAACCAATTACATTAATAATTGTCATAGTTATTCCAGTAACAACCATTGGCATTGCCTCAGGTATTAAAACTTTAAAAATAATTTCACTTTTTGTTGAGCCCATTGATTTTGCAGCTTCAATTATTCCTTGATCTACTTGAATAAAATATCCTTCCATTAGTCTTGCAACAAAGGGTGCAGCTGATAGGGAAAGTGGAATTATCATTGCTGCAGTTCCGTAAGATTTTCCAACTATTAATCTTGAAAGTGGAAAAACAACTATCATTAGGATTACAAAGGGAAAGGATCTCAAAACATTTATAATTCCATCTAAAATTGAATAAAGTTTTGTTGATTCTGTGAGACCACCAGGTCTTGTTGTTGTTAAAATTATTCCCAAGGGAATTCCAATTAAAAGTGCAATAATTGTCGATGCAAGAACCATTACAAGAGTTTGTGGAATTGCCGGCAAAACTATATCTATTATTCTATCCATTTTTAAAGCACCTCCACATTAACATTATTATCTTTTAAAAATTCTATTGCCTTAGCTCTCTCTTCTTCTTTTCCAAGAATTTGAACTGTAAGATATCCAACACTTGAGATATTTAATTTATTAATATTTCCTGACAAAATAGAAAAATCTATATCAAATTTCTTTACACATTGTGAAAGAATCGGTTTGTCATAATTTTCATCTGCATAAGATAATCTAAGGACATCACCCTTGTAGTCATTTCCATTTACATATCCCTCTTCTACTTCATCTTCCAAGTTTTTAATAAAAGATCTTGTAACAGAAGTTTTTGGATTTGTAAAAAGTTCCTTGGTGTCATTTTCTTCTATAATCTTTCCGGCTTGCATTACAGCAATTCTGTCGCAAATTTCCTTTGCAACTTCCATTTGGTGAGTGATCATTATTATTGTCATGTTAAATTCTTTAACAATTTTCTTTAAAAGATTTAAAACAGATTCTGTATTTGCTGGGTCAAGTGCTGATGTACCTTCATCTGAAAGTAAAACTGAAGGATTTGTCGCAATTGCTCTTGCAATTGCCACCCTTTGTTTTTGACCACCAGATAACTCTGATGGGTATGAATTTTTCTTGTCCTTTAAGTCTATAAAATTTAAAAGTTCATCAACTCTCTTATCAATATCAGCCTTACTTACTCCAGAAATAAGAAGAGGGTAGGCAATATTTTCTGCCACAGTCTTTTGCATAAAGAGATTAAAATATTGAAAGATCATTCCAATATCCTTTCTCGCTGCTCTTAATTCTTTTTCATTTAAGTTAATTATGGACTTACCATCAACTATAATTTCTCCACTTGTTGGTTCTTCTAATCTATTGATGCATCTTACAAGAGTGGACTTACCTGCACCAGATAAACCGATTACTCCGTAAATCTCTCCCCTATTTACTTTGAAAGAAAGGTCATCTAAAGCCCTAAAAGTTCCATCCTCAGTTTTAAATTCTTTAACTAAGTTTTTTACTTCAATCATTTTTCCTCCACAAAAATATAAAAAAAGAGCTTCCATCCATAAGGACGAAAGCTCGTGTTACCACCTTAATTTATCACTTTCTCGCGAAAGCAACCTCTTCAAGTACAATCATACTCTACTTCTATAACGGGAAGACCCGTAAATACCTAATATCGATATTTCCTAGAGAAGGCCATGTTCACAAAAAACTCATCCACTTCTTTCACCAAAACGAAGCTCTCTTTGCTCAGAATTTTAAGCTACTCTTCTTCTCAAAAAGTTTATTTATTAATTGTTTTTTATTATAAGGTTAAGAAAAATAAAAGTCAAGACTTTTTATTAAATTATTAAATTTTTTATATCATCTTCAACATTTGTAATGCCAGCAATATTAAATTTCTCCACTAAAACATCTGTAACATTAGGAGATAAGAAGGCTGGAAGACTTGGACCAAGGTGAATATTTTTTACACCAAGTGAAAGTAATGCAAGTAAAACTATAACAGCTTTTTGTTCATACCATGCAATATTGTACACAATTGGAAGATCATTTACAGATTCCACTCCAAAAGCATCAACTAGGGCAAGGGCAATTTGAATTAGTGAATAAGAATCATTACATTGACCTGCATCTAAAACTCTCGGTATGCCATTGATGTCCCCTAAATTTAATTTGTTGTACCTATATTTTGCACAACCTGCAGTTAAAATTACAGTGGATTTTGGAAGTTCTTTTGCAAATTCTGTGTAATAGTCTCTATCAGCCATTCTTCCATCACAACCTGCCATGACAATAAACTTTGTTATGTCGCCATTTTTTACAGCTTCAACAACTTTATCGGCAAGTTCCATGACTTGGCTGTGGGCAAAGCCACCAAGAATACTTCCCTTTTCAATTTCTTCTGGAACCTTACAAGTTTTTGCAAGTTCAATTATTTCTGAAAAATCCTTGTGGCCCTTTTCGTCAGCTTCAATGTATTTACAGCCAGGATATCCTGCAGCTCCTGTTGTAAATAATTTATCCTTATAAGAATCCTTTGGAGGCACGATGCAATTTGTAGTCATTAAAATTGGACCATTAAAGGCTTCAAACTCATCTCTTTGTTTCCACCAGGCGTTGCCATAATTTCCAACAAAGTTTTCATACTTTTTAAACTTTGGATAATAATTTGCAGGTAACATTTCTGAATGTGTGTAAATATCCACACCAGTATCTTTAGCTTGATCAAGTAGCATTTCAAAATCCTTTAAGTCGTGACCAGAAACTAAAATGCCAGGATTTTTTCTTACTCCTATATTTACACTTGAAATTTCTGGATTTCCATAAGTTTTTGTGTTGGCAGAATCAAGGGTTGCCATAGCAAGATAACCCATGGATCCAGTTTCAAGAGTAAGAGAGACTAATTCATCTAGGCTCTTTTCTCTTAAAAGTTCAGCCATTGTATTTAATATAAAATTATTTACTTTTTCACTTTCATAGCCTAAAACCTTAGCGTGTCTAGTATAGGCAGCCATTCCCTTTAGTCCATAAGTTATAAGTTCCTTTAAGCTTCTTATATCTTCATTTTCTTCAGATAAAATAGAAACTTCGCCTGAATCTATTTTTTTCTCTATTTCAGAAAAATTCTTTGATGACCAGTTTGCAGCTTCGCTATAATTTTTATCTTCTCTTAAAGAATTCATCATATCAATTGTTTCAAAAATTCTATCTTTAATTTGAGAAAAATCAAAATTAGCATTCGTAATAGTCGTAAATAAATTTAAAATAATTCTGTCTACAACTTCTTTATTTTTTCTTTCGCTTTTAACTTCAATTTCAGCAAGCCCCTTAGAAATCCAAATCAAAAAATCTTGCAAATTTGCAACATCACTCGTCTTTCCACAGACACCTCTATTTACACATCCAGAATTTTTAAATGTTTCTTGACATTGGAAACAAAACATACTCATAATTATCCCCCTTTTAAACTAATAACTTTTAACTTCTAAAATTAGTTTAATAAAAAAACTAATAAGTTTCCGTTGCATATGCAACATTTTAAAATTTTCATAAAAAAAAGACCCATGCAAGCATGAGTCAAAATAGGTGTATCAATGAGGATTTATTATTTTAATACTAGTGAATTTATTTTCCTTCACTGGCAATTATTTCGTCAATTTTTTTGTATAGTTCATCAATTTTATCTTGTGAACCTAGGCTTATGTTGTCAATAACTTTTCCATCTCTTCCAATTAAAAGAGTTGTAGGAAAAGCTGTAAGGTTTTTAAGATAGGCATCTATTTCTTCAGAAGGTTTTACAGCAAGATTTGGATATTTAACTCCCTTAGCATCAATAATTTTTTGAGCCTCATCTTTTATTTTTTTATTTTCATAAGTGTCAAGGCAAATTGACATAACCTTTACATTCTTATCTTTTAAGTCTTCTGAAATTTTTTGTAATGTTGGCATTTCATTTATGCAGCCCTTACAACCTGTAAACCAAATGCTCATTATTGTAACTGGGCTATCCTTAAATACCTCGCTATTTACTTCTTTTCCCTTAAAATCAACTGCGTCAAATTTTGGGAAGGGATCTCCACTTGATAAAGTTGCTCCTTCTGGTGCCTTGCTAGTACAAGCTGTAAAACTCAAGGCTAAAAATAAAATGGCAAAAATTTTTACAATATTCTTAAAAATTTTATTCATATCTTGCTCCTTCTTCTAAATTATTAATTTTATTATTTTTAAATGAGGTGGAAATAGCAGATTTTGGGCATGCCTTTATGCAATCTCCGCATCTAATGCATTCTAGTGCTTTTTGATTTTTTGACATATCTACATCCATTTTGCAAATTCTCTTACACTTTCCGCAAGAAATACAAGAATCATTCACATAGTATTGATAAAAAGAAAATTTATTAGTTAATGCGTAAAATGCGCCCAGTGGGCATAAATATTTGCAAAAAGGTCTGTAAAAAAATATTGAAAGTAAAATTATAAGTGTGAGAATTCCTGATTTTAGCAAAAATAAATTGCCAAGTGCAGCTCTTATACTTTTGCTTGCCAGTGAAAGAGGTATTCCTCCTTCAAGTATTCCCTGTGGGCACAGGTACTGACAAAAATATGGAGATGCAAAACCAAGTTCATCTGTTAAAAATACACCAAATAACCAAACAACAAAGATCAAAATAAAATACTTAATGTACTTTAAAAAACTAAATCTTCTAGTGCTAAATTTTTTCGACGGAATTTTATGAATTAAATCCTGAAAAAATCCAAAGGGACACAAAAATCCACAAATAAATCTTCCAAATACAGTTCCAAATAGTAGCATGAGACCCGTCACATAGTAGGCAAAATTAAATTTTGACGATCCCACAACAGCTTGAAAGGACCCTATTGGACAAGATAGAGCTGCACCTGGACAGGAATAACAATTTAGTCCTGGAAGGCAGGCAGCTTTCATCTTTCCTGTATAAATAGTTCCCTTAAAAAAATTTGGAATATGTATATTTGTAAGAATTGCGAAAGATCCCTGCACGAGATTTCTTTTTTCTCTAAATTTTTTAAAAATGTTTTTTAATTTATCCAATCCCTACGCACTCCAAACATATTCTTATAGCTTTTGAAAGCACAGTATCTACTTCTGACCTATAAGCTCCCAAAAAAATAAATGCAATGGATAAAGCCAACATCGCATATGAAATTTTTCTATTCACAAAATCTTTCATATTTTCACCTCACATGTAGTATAACATTTAGGATGTAAAGAAGATGTTAAGAAAAACTAATTTTTTAATTTTTCATTATAAATTTTAATGATTTTTATATAATTCCAAAAGTTTTGATTCTGACTAAATTTTATAGATTTTATTAAATATATGCTAGCTTTAATTTTGAAATCGTTCTTTTGTATTTAATTTCTTTAAATATTTTATTATTTCTTTAATATAAAAAACTTCACAAGTTTTATTTAAAAAAGTATAATAAAGTTAGAGAGAAATTAAAATTCTTTCTTACATATTTTTAATTAATTTTTGAAAACGATATTATTTTTATTCTTAATTCGTTTTTAAATTTTAAAAGGAGGATGATAAAATAAGATAAATTTTAATTATAGTTCTATTGAAATGCCTTTGTTTTATTTTTGTTTAATTTTAGGAGGTATTTATGGAAAACAAAAATTTAAAAGCTAAAGCAAATGGTGCAGCACTTCTTCCTTTTATAGTTTTCGTGCTTGTCTATCTTGCTACTGGAATAATTTTAAATGCTATGGGCGTTGAAATGGCATTCTACCAAGTAGCAGCACCAGTATGTATTTTGCCAGCTATTATTTTGGCATTTATTATGTTTGAAGGTTCCATTGATGACAAGTTTAATGACTTTGTTCGTGGTTGTGGGGACGAAAATATAATTATAATGTGTTTGATTTACATATTAGCTGGAGCTTTTGCAACAGTTTCTAAGGCTTCAGGTGGAGTTGATTCTGTTGTAAACTTTGCACTTTCACTTATTCCTGTACAATATATTACAGCTGGAATTTTCTTAATCAGCTGCTTTATATCAATTTCTACAGGAACTTCAGTAGGAACAATTTCAGCAGTTGGTCCTATTGCAGTTGGCGTTGCTACAAAGGGTAACCTATCACTACCACTTGTTCTTGGAGCACTTGTTGGTGGAGCAATGTTTGGCGATAACTTATCTGTTATTTCTGATACAACAATTGCTGCAACAAGAACACAAAATGTAGACATGAAGGACAAATTTAGAGCAAATATTAAAATTGCAATACCTGCAGCTGTAATTACTTTTATAGTTTTATTAATTGTGGGAAAACCAGAAGGAAAAGTTGTACTTGATGATTTAAATTATAAATTAATACTTATAATCCCTTATCTCTTCGTACTAATTTCTGCTCTCGCTGGAATGAATGTATTTTTAGTTTTAACTAGTGGAATTATCCTATCAGGTATAATTGGAATATTCACTGGTGGACTTACTATGATGACTTTTGCCCAAAAAATTTTTGACGGCTTTAGTGGAATGTTTGAAATTTTCTTGCTATCACTATTAACTGGTGGTCTTTCTTATATGGTATCTAGTAATGGTGGAATTGAATGGTTAGTTCAAAAAATTAGATCTTTTGCAAAAGATGTTAAATCTGCAGAAATTTCAATTGCTCTTTTAACTCTTTTGACAGATGCTGCAACTGCAAATAACACTGTTGCAATAATTATTGATGGACCTGTAGCAAAAGAAATTTCAAGGGACTTCAAAGTTGATCCAAGAAGATCTGCTTCCTTCCTTGACACCTTCTCTTGCGTAATGCAGGGTATAATTCCTTATGGTGCACAAATTTTAATTGCAGCTGGACTTACTAAAGAACTTGGAGCCCTAGCTGTTTCTCCAGTTCAAATTATTCCATTTTTATGGTATCAAGCCCTACTTGCTGTCTTTGCAATTCTTTCAATCTTTATGAGATTTGCTGATCCTAAAGATAAATGGGATTTTGAAAATGATGTGCCACTAGTAGATTCTAAGAAAGGCACAAAATAATTTAATTAAAAAATTTTAAATTGTTTAACTAATAAGAAGTTTAATATTAATTTTATTTAGAAAAGGAGAAATTTATGAATAGTAAAGATGAACTTAAAAAAATGCATTTTGAAACAAAAGCAATTCATGGTGGCTATGAAAAAAATAAATTTGGTGCCTTAGCAACTCCTATTTATCAAACATCTACCTTTATCTTTGATAGTGCTGAACAAGGTGGTCGTAGATTTGCCCTAGAAGAAGATGGCTACATTTATTCAAGACTTGGAAATCCAACAAATGAACAAGTTGAAGAAAAAGTAGCCCTCCTAGAAGAAGGAGAAGCTTGTGTATCTGCAGCATCAGGAATGGGAGCAATCACTTCATCAATTTGGCCTTTTATAAAATGTGGCGACCACATGATAGCTGCAAAAACTCTTTATGGTTGTACTTTTGCCTTCTTAGAACACTCAGTATCAAGAATGGGTGTTGATATAGATTTTGTTGACATAACAAATGTCGACAACATCATGAAAGTCATGAAAGAAAACACAAAAATTGTTTACTTAGAAACACCAGCAAATCCAAATATGGATATTTGCGACATAGAAGAAGTAGCAAAGAGAGTTCACGAAAAAAATAAAGACACTTTAGTAATAGTAGATAACACATATTGCACACCTTACATACAAAGACCACTTACACTTGGAGCAGACATAGTTGTTCACTCTGCAACAAAATATTTAAATGGTCATGGCGATGTAATAGCTGGATTTGCTATTGGAAGAAAAGAATTAATCGACCAAGTAAGACTTGTAGGAATAAAAGACTGTACGGGAGCAGTTCTTGCACCTTTTAATGCCTATTTAATTTTAAGAGGAATGAAAACTCTTCAAGTAAGAATGGATAAACACTGTGCCAATGCAATGAAAGTTGCAGAATTTTTGGAAAAACATCCAAAAGTTAAGAGCATCCAATACCCAGGACTTAAATCCTTTAAATATTACGAAGTAGCAAAAAAACAAATGGCACTACCTGGTGCAATGATTGCCTTTGAAATTGAAGGTGGAAAAGAAGCGGGCGCTAAACTTATGAATAGCGTTAAACTCTTAACACTTGCAGTATCACTTGGCGATGCAGAAACACTTATCCAACACCCTGCATCAATGACTCACTCACCTTACACAGCTGAAGAAAGAGCAGCAGCAGGCATATCAGAAGGCTTAATAAGACTTTCTGTAGGACTTGAAAATGCAGATGACATAATAGAAGATTTAAAACAAGCCTTAGATCAAATCTAAGAAAATAATAAAAATAAAATATATTTAAAATTAAAAAATATAAAACCCTAAAGTTTATGTCACTAAACCTTAGGGTTTCTTTTATAAAAAAAATAAAATTCAATTTATAAGTTAGTGCTTAAATTTTTTCTCTTGTCTTTTCTATATCCAAGATAAAAAATTAAAATAAAAATCACAAAAAATTTAATAAAGGTATTTCTAGTTTCATAATTTTTATTAGATTTAATGTCAACTTTTACAGGTTCTTTATCTAAATCAATCTTAACAGTATTATTATATCTAAAATTACTAATCAGAACATTAATAGAATTTTCTCTAATAGAAAATTTATCATCAAGATTATAGCTATCAAAAATAAAAGACTTAGAATAAATAAATACATAAAATTCATCATTTTTTACTTTATATACATATAACTTATTGTAATTAATATCTTTACTTAACTTTAAAGAATAATCATTAAAATTCTCTTCTTCTAAAATAACTTTATTATTATTTTCTATATCCCTTTCTTTTATAGAATACAATTTAAAACCATTAAGAGTAAAAAATAAAATAAATACAATTGCAACTATATAAATTAATAGATTAAACTTTTTCTTTAACATAATTTCCCCCAATAATTTTTATTATATCATAATTATTTAATAAATAATAAATTCCAAATAAAACTCTATAAAATAAAAAAATCTGTAGAAAAAACTACAGATAAAAAAATGGTGACCCATGCGCGATTCGAACGCGCGACACCTTGATTAAAAGTCAAGTGCTCTACCGACTGAGCTAATGGGTCAAATATTATTGGCTGGGGTGGCAGGACTCGAACCTACGCATGCCAGAGTCAAAGTCTGGTGCCTTACCGACTTGGCTACACCCCAATGCTTTTTTAGGTTTGGCGCACCTAGGAGGATTCGAACCCCCGGCACACGGATTAGAAGTCCGTTGCTCTATCCAGCTGAGCTATAGGTGCTTAATTGGAGCGGGTGAAGGGAATCGAACCCTCGCAACCAGCTTGGAAGGCTGGGGCTCTACCACTGAGCTACACCCGCATATAGGTAATAATCTTATTATTTTATAAAATTTAATTGGTGGAGGAGGGTGGATTTGAACCACCGAAACATAAAGTAACGGATTTACAGTCCGTCCCCTTTGGCCACTCGGG
>OKWK01000218.1_pt1 | contig 43540 bp, 39 predicted proteins | sample 1607181 | NCBI WGS metagenome assembly OKWK01 (sample SAMN07501053, study PRJEB24779) | human gut metagenome | isolation source: stool | host: human infant | place: USA: Pittsburgh, PA
TCACCCACTACATCGCTCGGTCGCTGCTCGAAGCCGGAGGGTTTAGACCCGCGCTACACCCTCGTTCGTGAAGAGCCACCAAACCTTCCCGCCAGAGCATGGCTGGCCTCCATGCCGCCTCGCTGCATCGCCACCAGCCATCTCTACCAGGAGGTGCTGCTGGCCAAGATGGGTGAAGCACTGCAGGTGCTCGCCGGGCGCAACCGCGCGGCGGTCGACCACGCCGTGGACAGCCTGCAGTCAACGGGTGCGCGGCGACGCCCATCGACGCTCCACAGGGCGATCGAGAAGCTCCTGACCGAATCGCCGACCCAGCTTGCGTTCCACATCCCGGACTTCCTTGCCATGCTGGAGGGCGGCTGCATGCTCACCGATGGCAGGCTCGGATTCGTGTTCATTACCGGCGAGGCCGTCACCCTCGACCTCCCGCAACGCTGGAGCCCCGTGATGCGCCCAGGCGAACTCGCAGCTACAGGGCGTTGCTGACCGGGCTGGCGAAGGCTTTCAGGTCTTCCCACGAGTCGGCACGGGCGGTGTCTTGCTCGTAGGCGATCAGATAGCCCCAGTGCTGACCGGCGTAGGCATCCTCAGCCACCAACCGGCGCACCAACGCCTCGGCCGCCTTACGCTTGGCCTGCACCCTGGCGTCATCGCGGCCGCGCTCGTCCTTGCCTTCGATGATCCAATGCACCCCGTTGGTGTCCAAGGCTACGAAGTCGGGGAAGTAGCGGTCTTTCGCGTTGTAGTACACGAACGCCTGGTCTTGCGGATGCAGGCGATGCCACCACACGATCCCCGGCGACGTGTTGAGCAGGCGAGCAAGCTGGTATTCGCCGGTGAAGGAGTCGAAGGACTCCTCGGCGAATAGCGACTTGAACCAGCCGCCGTAGACCCGGCCTCGCACGAACTGGTCACGACTCTCGATCTGGTCATGCACCTTCTCACCCAACGGGAGCGTGTAGCCGGTGCCTGGCATCGACTTGGGGTGTATGGTCGGCACCTCGCGGGTGGCTCGCAGTGTCTCGGTTGTGTAGTTCTTGATCAGCGCTAGGAGTTCGGCGCGGGCGGAGTCGAGGGATTTGACGGTCCAGCCGGTGAACGTTACGGCGCGAATGAACTTCGGCACCAGGAACGTGGCGACGTAGCGGGCGGTCTGTTCGGTTTTGGGCACCAGCGACATGTTGATCACCAGTTTGACCAGCGCCTCCTCGGCGTCGGCGTCGTCGACGTGGACGGAGTCGACTTCGGCGCTTTCTCGATCCTCTGCCCGGAGTTTCTTGCCTAGGGCGGCGATGATCTCTTTGCGCAGCAGCACGTCCCCAGCAGAGGTGACCCGACGCGCCGCTTGCTCAATCTCGGCGTCACTGATTTCTGACAGGTCAATGGGCGGCTGCTGCACAGTCATCGTCGTCACCGGGAATCGGTAGGACACGTCAGCAAAGCTCGGGTTCCGTCCGATCGAAACCAACTCCCAGGTGGGCTGATTCTCCTGCTCGGTGATGGTGCGAACCCCGACACCGGGCAAACCTGCACCCGGGGAATCACTGCCGCCGACGGGAACGGTGCCCGGCTGCGGAGCCACACCACCGGCGACCTCACCACTGACACCGGTGCCCGGTTCAGAACCGGTTGTCGTCGTTGGTTGGTCACCGCCGGTCGTGGGCGTCCCTGTACCCGTGCCGGACTCTTCGGCGGCTTTACGGATCGCCTCTTCTACCTTGGCTTTGTCAGGCTCGGCGATGGCTTCGTCCAGGCCGAACTGCTGCAGCACGTTCTCGGCGTTGAGCAGCTCGGTGAAGGATTGGTGGGCGATGATGTCGAGCTGGTCGATCTGCCACACACCCGTATACCGGCCGAACGGCAGCCGCAGCCCGCGCCCCATCGTCTGCTGAGTGAGCACCTCAGAAGCCATCGCCCGCAACGTCACGACGACCGCGATGTTCTTGACATCCCAGCCTTCCTTGAGCTTGTTCACGCTCACCACTGCCAGCACCGGCGATTCGGGCCGATCCAATTCGTTGAGGCGACGCTGGGTCAACTCATCCTCGTGCTTGGAGTCCACCTGCAGCACAGCCTCATCTCGGCCGAGGTACTCCGGGGTGCGCAGCAGCTCGGCGACCTGGGTGGCGTGCTCCACATCGGAGCAGACCACGAAAGCGACCGCATTCACATGATCACGGCCCTGTGAGGAGGCATAGGAGTCGTAGTAGGCCTGCTTGAGCGCACGCAATTGCAGCGCGTCGCGCAACTGCTGCTCCTCAGAGGCCTCATCGGTGCCATATCCAGTCTTGCGGAACGCCAGCACGGGGGCCTTGACGTACTTGTCCTGGATGGCGCGGTAGAGCGGGTACTCGTAAATGACGTGATCGGTGGCCTTGTCCACCGACGCGGTCAAACCAATCGCCGCTACTGGGTCGAGTTCCTTCAACGCAGCACTGAACGCGACCGCGCTGGACCCGTACAGGTGGGATTCATCGGCGATCACAACCAGATCATCGAGGTTTTTCAGGTAGTCGAAGAGCACACCAGCGTTCTCATCGAACCTGCGCGGTTTACGGCGCATCGCATCCTGAGTGGCCCCGTGGGTGTCACCCTCTGCTTCCTTCGGCGCGAGGAGCTGCTGAATGTTGAAGATAAACGCCAGCATCGGGGTTTCCCGCCCGAACGCGAGTCGGGCCGGGCCGTTCTGCCGGGCGATCCACGCCGAATAGTCCTGCGGGGTCACCACCTCGGGCGGTACCGCCGCGCCGGTGATGTAGCGGGGCGTGCCGGGCGTGAAGTTCTGCACCGTCTTGGCCTGCACCGTCTTGCCTGGGGTGACGATCACGACGTTGCCAACTCCTTGGCGGCGCAGATACTCCACAAACGCCGCCATCAAGTAGGTCTTGCCCACGCCCGTAGCGAGGTTGAGCACCTGCATCACGGTCGGGTCATAGTCACCGTCGAGAGTGAAGACCAGCTGGCGCAGTGCCTCCTTGTTCGGAGCACGCAGATCGAACTCGGAGCTGATCGACTCCAGCATGTCGGAGTCAAAACTGATGTTGAGCCTGTTCGCCATCACTGGTCACCACCTTCGCTGTACCGAAACACATCATCGGGCAATGCGACCACTCGAGACCCCTTCACCAGTTTGCGCAGATGCTGGCGCACGCCGTCCATCACCGTGGTGGCGGCCAACACGATCGTCTCCCCGGACTGGATTTGGGAAGCAAGCCAATCAACGATCTCGATCGTGGCGACACCCTCCACCACCTTCAACAAGGCATTGCCACGGCGGGCATCAAAAATATAGTCATCATCCGGGTGCAACAGCGTGAACCCGAGGTTGGCAGCCACCGACTCGATCAGAGTCTGTCCGGTCGCCGCCGCTGTCAGCATCACCCGGTCCAGTTCAGGGGTGTAGTCGAAACACGCAGGCGACAGATGCGCCACCTGGAAGCCGCCGCCACCACGCCAGTTCAGCACTTCCTTCGTGCGCCTGGTCTTCGAGGCAGCTTTCAGTGTCTTCACCTCGACGCTCTTCTTTAATTCCGGGTCATCCTTGATCAGCTTGTTGAGTACGCTCGTGAATTTCGCGGCCTCCTCCGGAGAGACTCCATCAGGAAGTCCCTCTTCCGTCGCATCGACTCGTTCGCCCTTCGTCCGCGTAATTCCGCCCGGGTCTTCGTCGTTGACGACCTTCTCCAGACGGGGACGCGTGAACGTGGTGAACGTCGACTCCAGCAATTCGCACGTGACCCAACGCCGTCCCATCTTCTGCGCCACCGCCGCAGTCGTGCCCGACCCGGCAAAGACATCGAGCACGATATCACCCGGGTTGGAACCAATATGGATGATTCGCTCTAGGAGCCGCTCAGGCTTGGGAGTTGAAAACACTTCGACATCAGGGAACATTCGGCGCAAATGGTCTCGCTTAGCCTCTTGATTCGAGCCGACCTCCGATGCAGGCCACCAGGTTCGAGGCACAACGCCCTGTTGTACTTCACTCAAGTAGCGTTTGATCACTGGCATCGAATCGCCAGTTGATCCAAACCAAATGCGGTTGTCACTTCGAGCGATTTCAAACGAGGCTTTCGAAAAGCGCCAGAATGAACCGGCTGGTGGCACTACTACTCGACCAGACGGTAGCGTGATTGGAAATCGGTACTCGTCCGATCCCGATTTGGCTGTTCCGTTATCACCCTGACGCCAGGGACCCCGGGGATCATTGTCGGGGTTTTGATACCTCCCAGTTTGGGCTGCAGACCGTGGAAGTAAATTTCTCACCTGCTTGAAGTCAACTGTCGACGACTTTTTGTAAACAAGGATTAGATCTTGAGCTGAGGAAATGTCTGTGTCGTTTCGGGCACCCTGTGCTTTTTCCCAAGCGATTGTTGTAACAAAACTACCAGCGCCGAACGCTTCATCAAGCAATAGACGCATACGGTGTACTTCGACGTCGTCCAGGTGAACCCAGATGGAGCCGTCGTCGGCAAGCAGCTTCTTCATGTGTTGCAGTCGGTCGCGCATCATGGTCAGCCAGATGGAGTGCTCTAGATTGTCCTCGTACGAAGCGAACGTCTGCGCGGTGTTAAACGGCGGATCGATGTAGATCAGTTTCACCTTGCCGGCGTACTTCTCGGCAAGCTCGGGCACGCGGGTGAGGGCTTCGAGGACATCGCCCGATTCACCCAAGATCAGCAGGTTGTCATCCTGGGGCTCCAGGTCAGCGCGCTCGGAGTAGGCGAACTCGTCAGACTTCGGTGTCTGGCTGCCTTGCACATAGTCGTCCAGCACGAGGGTGTGGGTTTCGCAGTAGCGCGGATCAGAGGGGTCAACCCACGTGTAGCCGTACTTGCCGGTCTCAGTGGGGATGAGAGCCTTGTCCTTGTTGTACCAGGTGAGCTGCAGGCGTTGAGCGGTCATCTAGTCGGTCTCTCCCTTCAGGTCGGTGGGGACGACCTCGCAGATGTCGGCGATGTCGCAGTCGAGTGCTTCGCAGATGCGGGCAAGGACGTCGGTGGTGACGTTGCCGCCGCGTCCGAGTTTGGACAGGGTGGCTGGACTGATGCCTGCACGTTCTTGAAGTTGGGTTTTGTTCATGTCGCGGTCGATGAGGAGTTTCCAGAGGGGCTTGTAGCTGAAGGCGCGGTTAGTTGTCATCTGTTTCCTCCAGATCGATCAGGTCTTCGTCCTGGGCATCGAGCAGGAATCCGTAGCGTCCTTCTCCTTCGCGTTTCGTGAATACGATGAGTTTGCATCGGTCCTTTAGTGGTTCTATGTCGGGCATGAACTTGGTGTTGTCAGCGATGATCATCTGACCGCCGTCTTGTTCGAGGGCGAGGTAGTCGTAGAGGGCAGTGGGGATGGTTTCACGGGCTTCTTGAAGCTCGGGGTCGAGCTGTGGATCGTCGAGCCCCAGTAGTGGGGTGTCGATGATGAGCAGGCCGGGGTTGTGTGTGGCGTCCTCGGAGGCGAGGTATTCCCGGAGGGCGAGCATGACAGCGGTGTTGACGAACGACCGGTAGCCCTGCCCTTCCTTCGCTTTGGTTTTGCCGTTGATGACAGCATCGAACAGTTCACGCGAGAATCGGGCATCTTTGAGTCTGGGGAACGCGCAGGCTCCAAGGATGTCGAGCAGGTTGGTGCCCATCTGCGGCCAGAACGTTTTCGGGTATTCGTCGAGCGGATTGAAGTTGCCCTTGGGGAATGTGCGATTCTTACGTTCTTCAAGTTCGTCTTCGATGGCTTGTTTGCGTTCGAGGTGCTGTTCTCTTTCTGCCTGCATGGCGATGATCGCGTTGTGGCTGGCAAGCGAAGTCGAGAGGGCTTGCAGTTGCGGCTCTAACTCGCCGCTGATGCGCCGGGCGATACGCTCGGCTTCTGCGGCGAGATCCTGCTCTTGTTCTTGCAGTGGTGCCTGTTCAAGATCCATCTGATGGATCGTTTGACGAAGATCGTTGAGTCGGGCAGCTAGGTCGTGGCGTTCACGCAGATCGGGCTCTGGAACTGCGGATCGCGCTTCCGGTGGTAGTGCCTGCGTGCATACGGGGCAGGTTGTTGCCGGTTCCCTGTGTGCGGTGAGGGCGTGGCCTTCCTCGACGAAATCGAACCGCTCGATGCGGGCACGGTAGGAGGCGGCAAGTTCCTCGTATCGGTTCCGCAGACTGCGGGATTCCGACAGCGAGTCACGCACCTGTTGGAGGCGTGCGATGACGTCTTGCCCCTGCACGGTGGCGTGTGTGATGCGTTGCTGGACACGTTCCAGTTCTGCGGTCAGCTCATCGATGCGCTGCTGGATCTCTGCTGGGTCGCTGCTACCGAGTGCTTTGTCGATCAACTCGATTCGTTCTTCAAGCTGTTTGGGTAGCGGCTCGAGGTAGTCGATGATCGCGTTGTTACGCAATTTCCTCGTTTCGACAGACTCATCACGAGCGTAGGCGGCATAGTCCTTGCCAGTGATCAGTGACGCTAGGGCGCATTTGAACGCGGGCTGTGTGGCGGTCTGAAGAGGGAGAAGGATTGGTTTCTTGGTGCTGATCCGGTCTTCATCCGCGTACAGCGCATGCCAGAAGGTGCGCCACGTCAACGCCTGGGTTTCAAGGTTTTGATTCTTGATGATTTTCAGGTTTTCAGGGGCGTCGTAGCCGATGAGTTTGAGCCACACCGAGCTAAGTAGCGGGGAACGGCCAGACGATTGAAGTTTGTAGGTTCCAGACTCAATTCGTGGGTCTGTGCTGGAGACCTTGATGTTATTGGCTCCCTCACCGATGGGGCGCGATAACGTGAGTGAGCCCTGCGCGGTGCGCACCCCCATACGCACCTCGGTGTAGTCGGAGTTTTCGTCGAGGACGAACTCGTCGGCTTTCAGCCCGAACACGTAGTCGATGCACTGAAGCACCCAGGACTTGCCGGAGTTAGACGGCCCGTAGATGACGTTGAGTCCAGATTCGAAACCGACGCTGGAGTCCCGCCGAGTGGGGTGCCCGGCCACGGTGATGCTGCTGATCCAGAAGCCTGGTGTCATCGCGTTTCTCCTTCCGGGGTCGCTGACCTGATGATCTGAGCCAGCTCGCTCGTGCTCAGGTCGCCAACCCGCTCGATCGTCTCCAACGCGGTGTCGAACAACTGACCGGCGTATCGGGAGCGGAAATGGTTGACGACTGATTCACCCTCAGCGGTAATCGTGAAGGCCGCCGGAGAACGATCTGGCTGTAGTGTCACGAATCCTTGGATCGCCAAATGCTGGAGAGCTTGGGTCATCAGGACTGTGCGCGTGTGGAGTTCCCCGCTAGCCAGTCGGTGGGTGCCGTTGAGGTTCTCCGCCCCGACCCCGAAGGTGTGGGCGTTGACCGTGATGGTGTCTAGGGCACCCAGGTAGTCGGCATCCGCTGCATCTCCGAGCAGGAACAGCAAGATGAGCCCGCGCAGTTCAGCTTCGAAACTTGTGTCTAGGGACGTGGCGCACATCAATCTACCCATCCCAGCCGGTTCTGGGCGACGAGTTCGTGGCAGGAACCTTTCCGGCTCCACACGTCGATCAGGTCAATGATCTGGTCGAGCCGGACACCGTCGAGTTGGACTGCGGCTGCTTGAGCCAGTGTCGCGAGGAGGCGTTCCAGTCCGTTGGGGTACTGACGCAAGTTGGTGTCGGAGACTCCGGCATGCATCGTTTCCAGGAACTCGTCAAACAATGGCCGCCCATCGTGGATGCAGTTCCACGATGTTTCTCGTACCCATTCGGCACGGTAGAACGCTTTGCGCTGTTCTTGGAAGTGCTGAACCAGACGCGACGGGATGTCGTCCAGCTGCACCTCAACGCCGGTACGGGCTTTGTCTTCGCAATACGCGGCCAGGAGCGCCGAAACATACCCCAGCTCAGCAGGCTGAACTGTGTCCGGTGCGGGATGCTTCGGCGGTAACGCGACCGAGCGGTCACCAAGCCTGAGGCGATTCGTCTTCTCGTCAATGTACGGGATGCCAGATCGGTCGGCCTTGTCTACCAAAGTCAAGGGCTCCGTTACGGCAGCGGTCTCACCGGCAGCTTCGGTGAACACCTTGTAGAACAGCTGGCCTAGACCTTCGGTGACATTGCCCTTGTTGATCGACTCGTCAAGGTCGTGGAGCCGGTCGACTAGATCATTGAGTGCCGACTCCTCGTATGCCTGGGAGACGTTGCCGGCGAACCGAAACTGATCCCATCGCCCAGCCAGCTCGCTCGCTAACACAGTAGGCAGCTGGTCAGACCCGTTGGCGTACCCCTTCCACGTCGCCGACTTGCGCATCTCAAGCGCGGTCTTCTCGCCGTCGACGGTTCCGCGAGGCACGAGACCCATGTCGATGAGACCTGCGGTGAACTCGCCAAGGTTACGGGTGCCTTTCATCAGCGGGCGCACCGTCGCCAAGACGGCGTGGAAGCTCGACTTGTAATCCACCGCACCGCCTCTCCATCGCGACCCATCGCTGCCCATCGCTTCCCAGCCGATCAGAAAACCGTCATCGGGGAACCTAGAACCACAAGGGCGAACAGCGAACCTATGTTCCTTCGATCTTACAAGGCCGCTTCACTCTTGTCGCGTTCATCTTCACAAACGCGTAACCGTGTCGGAGCGAACTGAGGCAGGAGGTGAACAGGGACATGGGTACACGAAACACGAAGCAGACGTCTCGACCGGTCGCCAAGAAGGCGTCCGCACTGCTGCGCGACGGTCGCACCTCGGCCAAGACGAAGTCGGTCGCAGCCTCGGCGCTGGCTCAGGCCAAGCCGCGTAAGGGCAAGTAGCCCTCACGGCTGTCCTGCTGGCCAGACGTCATCCGGCAGGACAGCCCAACCGCTGTGGCGGTCAAAGCCGTACCGGTCACCGGCCGGCCGCCTTCCTCCTACACCCGCATGCGTTTTTCAACCGTATTCGGGAGACCTCCGTTGAGCGCTTGACGGGCACCACCTGTATCCGGGTTCACCCCCGGGTCGGGTTGGTGCCCGTCACTGTTTCCGCTCAACACCACGGTCTCTCGTCGGTTGCCCTCAACGGGGTCTCCCTTCGCAAGAAGGGAAGCCCTCACGTGGCATTCAACAACCAATTCACTGTCCCGTACCTGACCCCCAGGGGCAACACCATCGACCTACCCGTCCCTGACCTGCCCGACAGCGAAGAACTGCGTGCCCAGCTGCGCGACCCGGCTTCGCGTCCGAAGTGGGCTCGCGCCTACCTCGACGACGTGTACGCCGAGTACCGCGAGCTGGACAATCGCCGCCGCTCCGACATCTCCGTCGACCAACCCGGCCACGGTGATGACGACGAGCGTGGCGGGCTGGGCGCGCATTACTTCGCCTCGGACGATCCGGACTTCACCGAGCAGGTCGAGGCCAACCTCTCGGTGGTCGAACTGCTGAGTCCGCTGACTGCGACGCAGCGCGAGTACATCGAGCTGCATGTGCTCCACGGCGACCGGTTCACCGAGATCGCCGCCGACAAGACCGGCGCAGGCCAGCCGACCAGTGCCGATGCGGTGCGGAAAGCCGTCTCGCGCGGTCTGGCCCAACTGCGCAAAACACTCACCGAGTCGTAGGCCGTCCGGTTTCGGTGCGTCCCATGCCTGACAGATGCAAGGCACTCCCTTCACCAGCCCGGTGATGGAGCGTACCACCACTCACATGGAAGGAAACCCGGATGCCCACCAAGCTCAAGATCAAGATCGCCAAGCATCCCAGCCCGGCTGCCGCACTCGCTGCAAAAGAAATCCGCCCCAGCAGGCGGATGCTGCGCGCGATCTTCGGCACCAGCCGACCCCAGCACCGCATGGCCGTGCTCCTGCCCGGCTCCGAAGCCTCCACCGTCGAGGTGCGTGTCGCCGACACCGACGACGACCTGATGGCGCTGGCCGACGCGGCAGGTGTCACCCGCGAGGGCGGTGATAACCGATGATCCCGGTGAGTGACGCGAACAGGTTCATTGGCGCGCTGAACCGGATCGCCGAAGGCGTCACCATGCTCGCCGCCGCAATTGAGGAGACCGCGTGGGAGGGGTTCGAGGATCACGCCGGGATGCCCGGCGCTCGTCCGATCGCCGCCGCCGGGCTCGCACAACCCGACCTGGAGCAGGCCGCCGCTGAGTACGAGGGCGCCCACCGACAGGCACCCGAACCGGCACCTGAGCCGGAGCCGGTGTCGCTGGCGCAGGTGCGTGGAGTGCTCGCCGGGCTCTCCAGCCAAGGCATGACCGAGCAGGTGCGTGAGCTGATCGTCGCCACCGGCGTGGACAAGCTGTCGGCGGTTGACCCGACGAAGTACGGGTCGCTGCTGGCCAAGGCGAAGGAGCTGTCCGATGCCTGACCAGCATGCGCTGCTCTCGGCGTCGGGCGCGCACCGGTGGCTGAACTGCCCACCCAGCGCGGTGCTGGAATCCCGTGAGCCGGACTCGACGTCGGCGGCGGCCGAGCAGGGCACCGTCGCACACGCCCTGGCGGAGTGGAAACTCCGGCGTGCCCTGAACGACGCGCCGACTTTCAAGCCCGAGTCCGGCTGGATCGATACCGAGATGGAGGACCTGACCGACGACTACGTCGCCTTCGTCCAGGAACACATCTCACTGGCACGGGAGGCCTGTGGTGATCCGCAGGTGCTGATCGAGCAGCACCTCGACTTCTCCCACGTCGTGCCGGGCGGTTTCGGTACCGGCGACTGCGTGATCATCGCCGAACCCAAGCTGCAGATCATCGATCTCAAGTACGGGCAGGGCATCCTCGTCGAGGCCGCACACAACCCGCAGCTCATGTTGTACGCGCTCGGAGCCGTCCACGCTTTCGGGGACTTGTATGACATCACCGATGTTGCGGTGACGGTCTACCAGCCCCGACGGGGCAACGTTGACACTTGGGAAACCAGCGTCGCCGACCTCCTCGCATGGGCTGAGACCGAGGTGAAGCCGAAGGCCGAGTTGGCTGCGGCGGGTGGGGGCGAGTTCTGTCCCGGCTCGTGGTGCCAGTTCTGCCGCATCGCACCGACGTGCCGAGCACGCGCCGAAGCCAACCTCGCGCTCGCCCAGCACGAGTTCGCCCCACCGGCCGAGCTGTCCGGCAGCGAGATTGCGGACGTGCTGACAAGGATTCCACAGCTCAAAACGTGAGCTGCGGATGTGGAGGCCTACGCGCTCTCGCAGGCGGTGAACCAGGGCAAGCACTGGGATGGTTTCAAGCTCGTCGCCGGACGGTCTGTCCGCAAGTACACGGAGGAGAACGCCGTCGCCGAAGCGGCTGAAGCTGCCGGGTACGCCGACATCTACGACCGCAGACTCATCACGCTCACTGCGATGGAACGGCTTATGGGCAAGAAGACCTTCAACGAGGTGCTCGGCGACCTCGTGGTCAAGCCCGTGGGTAAGCCGACGCTCGTGCCTGACACCGACAAACGACCCGCGCTGGAAATCCACAGCGCACAAACCGAATTCACGAAAACAGAAAGCAGGTAACAACCTTGTCAACCAACAACCCCACCCGCGTCGTCACTGGCGAAGTCCGCCTCTCCTACGCTCACGTGTGGGAGCCGAACTCCATCCAGGGCGGCAAGCCCAAGTACTCCGTGTCGCTGATCATCCCGAAGGCCGACACCACCACCATCACAGCTATCGAGAAGGCCATCGACGCGGCGATCGACGCTGGTACGGCCAAGTTCGGAGGCAAGCGCCCCAACAAGGCGGCTCTGAAGCTGCCGCTGCGTGACGGGGATACCGAGCGTGACGACGAAGCCTACGCAAACAGCTTCTTCGTCAACGCCAACAGCCTCACTCCGCCGCAGGTTGTGGACGAGAACGTCTCTCCGATCCTTGACCGTTCCGAGGTGTACTCGGGTTGCTACGCCCGCGTCTCCCTGTCGTTCTACGCGTTCAACACGAACGGGAACAAGGGTGTGGCGTGCGGGCTGGGCAACATTCAGAAGATCCGCGACGGTGAACCCCTTGGCGCAGGCCGCGTCTCCGCTGAGTCCGACTTCGGCGCGCCGGCCGACGACTTCCTCAACTAAGGAGGCTGAATCATGAGTGACTGTTTCAACGCCATCACCCTCGCCGTGTGGGTCTACGTCCTGATCCCGTTCTGGATGGTCTGGGGCTACTACTGGATTAAGGACAAGCGGGCCAAACGCCGCGAACGTCAGCGCATCGATGAGCTGATCGCCAAGGAGAAGGCCGAGCTCGACAGGATGAACGCCACCTACAACCTCGACCCGAAGTAACACCCCAGCAGTGAGGGAGCCACCAAACACCGGTTGGCTCCCTCACCTTCGCCTACCCGACTGTCCAGGAGCCCTAATGCGCCAGATCGCTATCGATATTGAAACCTTCAGCCCAGCACCCCTAGCGAAAACCGGCGTCTACCCGTATGCCGAACACCCCGACTTCCGCCTCCTCATCTTCGGCTACTCGATCGACGGCGGCCCGGTGGAAGTCCTCGATCTCGCCAGTGGTGGTGGGCTGCCCGACGAGGTGCTCGCAGCATTGGTGGACCCGGGCGTGGTCAAGTGGGCGCATAACGCCGCCTTCGAGCGGGTCGCGCTCTCCGCGTGGCTGCAGCGTCATCACCCCGAGCTGTTGGCGGCCGGGTTTCTTGACCCGAGCCAGTGGCGCTGCACGATGGTGTGGTCGGCTTACCTCGGTCTGCCGATGAGCTTGGATGCGGTCGGTGCGGCTCTTGACCTTGGCGTTCAGAAGGATACGGCGGGTAAGCGGCTGATCAAGCAACTCTGCACGCCAGCCACACCCAGCGTGCTCAACGGTGGCGGCACCCGTAACCTGCCCAGCAGCGACCCGACCGGCTGGGCTCAGTTCATCGACTACAACCAGCGCGACGTCGAGGTCGAACTCGCGATCCACGACCGGCTCTCATCGTTTCCGATTCCCGAAGCCGAGTGGGACGCCTACGCCCTGGATCAACGCATCAACGACACCGGCATCCTGCTCGACCACACCCTCGCAGACGCTGCCGTCGCCCTGGACGACCAGCATCGTGCCGCCACGTTGGCGCGGGCGCGGGAGTTGACCGGGTTGGAGAACCCGAACCCACCGATCCAGTTGAAGGAATGGCTCACCACCCACGGCTGCGAGATGTCGTCCTTGGCGAAGGCTGATGTCGAAGCCGCCCTCGAGTCCGCCACGGGCAAGGTCAAAGAAGTCCTGGAGCTGCGCGGCGACCTCGCGAAAAGCTCGGTGAAGAAGTACCAGGCGATGCATAACGTCACAGGCGCGGACGGTAGGGCACGCGGCCTTATCCAGTTCTATGGAGCGGGACGCACCGGCCGATTCGCCGGACGCCTCGTCCAAGTCCAAAACCTGCCCCGTAACTACCTGCCCGACCTCGACCAAGCCTGCACCCTCACCCGACAACGCAACCTCGACGCCCTTGAACTGCTCTACGACTCTGTGCCAGACACGCTCAGCCAGTTGATCCGGACAGCGTTCATCCCCAGCGCCTGATGCCGATTCATCGTCGCCGACTACTCCGCGATTGAAGCTCGCGTCATCGCCTGGCTCGCCGGAGAAACATCCACCCTGGCAGCCTTCCGCGACGGCAAAGACCTCTACTGCGAGACCGCGTCGCGCATGTTCGGCGTCCCCGTCGAAAAACACGGCATCAACGCTGAGCTGCGCCAGAAGGGGAAGATCGCCACGCTGGCCTGCGGTTACAACGGCTCCGTCGGAGCGCTCAAGGCGATGGGTGCCCTACGGATGGGGCTGGCCGAGCACGAACTCAAACCGGCTCTTCAGAGTTGAGTGTGGGCGCGCCGGTGATGCGGGGTAGCTGGGGATAGACGTTGAGGTCCCGCCAGCGGTCGTCGCCAGCAGTGCGGTACTGCTCGTGGAGGGCGTCGCGCAGCTGCCCGATGACCTCGCCTGCCTGGATCGACACCTGGCGTTCGCGTTCTGACCGGGATCGCGCGGGATCGATAAGGAAGTCGAGGAGGTGGTACTGCTCGGCCAGCTCCGCCAGGGTGAAGGAGATGTAGCTGTGCTCTGGGTCCTCTCGGCGTAGGTCGTGGACGCGGAAGCACTCGAAGTTGCAGACGACGATGAAGTCGGGGCGCTGTGGGTTGGGCAGGCTGTCTGCGTAGCGCTTGGCCTGTTGGTAAGGCGTGACCATGGTGCCCTGCCGAGGCTCAGGCTTGTCGAGGTCAATGTGGGAGGCCTTTTGCTCCACGAGGGTGCGGGCCTCAGGAATGAGGACGTCGATAAATCCTCCGGCAGAGGTCTTCTGTTCGAAGATCGCTGCTGTGGCTGCTCCCTCGATCCCGACGACGCTGCCGAGCAGGTCGATCCAGAAAGCCTGAGTCTCGCCCTTCTCGTACCCGTGACTGTCCCAGCGTTGCGTAAAGGCCTTTGCTGCTAGGCGTCGCTCATTGAGATGAGGTCCTCGCTCAGCCGATGGGGGGGGGGTTGTTGCAAGGGTCACGATGCGAAGCATACGGCGCGGTGCCGTGTCCCTCGGACGGGCCTACTTATGGGGCCAGTGTCCCCTGAGTCGTGGAACGGCCCTAATGGACCGTGCTTGCGCTGATCGGGCCGGGCTTTGATGACTGGGGCGTGCGTCCCGAGGGATGGGAGGCACGCCCCAATCGTTGAAGGCCGTTCGCGTGGCTGAGCGGTCGTTCCAGCGGTGCTGTTCAGGCCGCCAGGCGAGGCTGTCTCTACTTGCCGTCCACCGGCTCGCCCTCAGCGAGCTCGGGCTGCAAGCCGAGAGTGCCTACGAGGCTGTCGCGGTAGGCGGGCGAGGTGACCTCCTTCAGCCAGGCACGAGCGGCCTCCAGCCGGCCCTCGATGTCCAGACGGTCGGAGACGCCCTGGTTGCCCTCGGTCTCGATAAAGCGAGTGAGCGCACGGATCGAGGCCTCTGCCTGCTTGCGGTCACGCTCCACCTTGGCGTCCAGGCGCTCGGCGTACCACTGCGAGGCCAGGATGTTCTCCCGCTCGAACAGGGCACGGAACTCTGGGCTCGCCAGTGTCCACCCCTCAGCCGAGTGCCCGGAGTACATGATCTCCAGCAGCGCCCGGACGGGCGGGACGGCGTGAGCGATCGAGCCGTCGTCGACGTAGTGCTTAGCCACGACCTGGTGCGTGGTGACGATGACGTCGACGGAGTCGGCGAAGACCTCAGGATCCTGCAGCTCGGGCTTGAGCATGGCCTCGGTGAAGACGACGTCGGGGTGGAGGAAGATCCGGCCGAAGAAGTTTGAGGCGAAGGCCTTGTTCATGCGGTAGCCAAGCCGCGAGGCCTGGACCGTGCGGCCGCCGAGCTCGTAGTCCTCCAGCTTCTCCAGGTACCCGGCCTCAAGGAGGTGATGGGCGTCGCGCTCCTCAGGCTCCATGCGGGAGAAGACCTCGGGGACGAGCATCGAGATGTCGTGCGCCACCTTGACCTTCGGCCCGATGTACCCGGCCGAGGACAGCCAGCCGTCGTAGCCGCTCAGGGCGTAGGACAGCAGGGCCGCGTTGAGGTCGTAGACCGGGGGCAGGGCGTTGAACGGAGACTTCGTCAGGGCCCCTTCGCTACCGGCCCCCGTGGTCGACGGCGACTTGCCCGTCATCGAGGAGATGAACTCCATGAACAGCTCGGGCAGCTCCATGAAGTGCAGGGGGTTGTAGGCGCACAGGGCCGGCACGCCCTCCTCCGGCGGGTTGTTGCGGCGCCCGGCCGCCACGATGTCCACGCTGTGCCGAATCGGCTCGTCCAGCGGGATATCGGAGAACAGGTGCGTGGCCAGGTCCGCCAGGTGGGCCTCCTGCGGGCGGGCGATGTCCGGGCGGACCTGCAGGTAGCGCGGGTTCTTGGTGGGCACGCCGCCCACGATGCGCGGGTTGGCGGTGGAGACCCAGTAGGTCTGCTGCTTGGGGTCGTCACCGTCCTTGATCTGCGCCGCCCGCCGCACCAGCTTCTGCATCGGCTCAGTGAACTGGGACAGCCCGGGGGCGTCGTCAACCATCGCCCGCGCGTCAGCCGGCGTGAGCGGGGCGTAGTTGGAGATGAATAGCCCGGTGCCGGACATGTCGAGCTCGGTCTGCTTGTCGTAGCCACGCACGATCGCGTCGTCGGGCCGCTGGAAGAGCAGGGACTCGGCATTGGTGACGTACTTGCGCGACAGGTGCTCGGTGAAGGCGGGCTCATCGGCACTGGCCGGGGCCACCGTGGAGGCGGTGATGTCATCCTCGGTCTGGACCTTGGCCGCGGCAGCGAAGTCCGGGCGCAGGGAGAACAGCCGCCAGGATCCGTCCTCCTCGAAGCCCACGCGCAGCATGTTGATCTTGACGGTGTCCCCGTCCATGCGCACGGCGTTGCCCGGGCGGCCGTTCATGATGCTCACCGAGAAGTGCGAGCGCCAGTCCTCGCCCCACTCCGGGCGGTAGTAGCGCTTGACGGTGAAGATGAGCTCCTTGATATGCGCGGGGATGGACTCCAGGAAGGCGTTGTACTCCTCGGTGTACATCGCCGAGGGAGTCAGCAGCTTGATGACGCTGCCCAGCGAGCGGCGCTCGGACAGGATGTGGCGGTGGTGAGCGGACTCGTTGGCCTTGTCCACGAAGCGGTGGGTGTAGTCGCCGTCGAAGATCCGCTGCACGGCGTCCAGGTCCGCCTCCAGGTCTCCCACATAGGCCTCACCGAAGACGAAGGCGTCCAGGATCGACTTGGAGATCTCGGACTTGCCGCCGCCGGAGACCGTGGCCGGCTTGTGCAGCTGGGTGTGCCAGGGCGCGGTGCCGATCATGTGCCACTGCTTGGGGCTGCCGACGGCGGCCTTGCAGTGGACCTGGTAGCCCGACGGCGTGATGTAGGTCTTGCCCGCACGCATCGGGATTGACCGCTCTTCGCCGTCGGCCTGCCAGGTGATGGTCTGGGTGAGCATGGAGTAGAAGGCGCCACCCGGCACGAGGATGACCGAGTCGTCGGTCAGGTCCAGTGCGTGGCCCTCGGCCTGGAGCTCGAAGCGGCCAGGGTTGATCTTGAGCACGTGGGCGAGCGTGCGGGAGGCGGGGGTGTGGACGTCGCGGAACTCGCGGCCCAGGTCGTAGCGAGGGAAGGCGACGGCGCCGCCGGCGTGCTCCTCCTCGACGCAGCCGAAGAGGTTGGCCGAGTACCCGATCTGGGTCTTGACCTCCTTCTTGCAGTAGCCGAAGTAGTTGTCCGCGATGACGGTGACGATGACGCCGCGCTCGTCGCGGGCGACCAGCTTGAAGGCCTTGCCGTCGTTGTAGCGCTCGTTGGCGTCCTTCCAGCACATGCCGTCACGGCGCTGGCGCTCGGTGGCCTCGTCCCAGGACGGCAGGCCAAGCTCCTTCTTGGTCAGGGTGGTCAGGTGGGGAGCGAGGATGACGCAGCCGGTGTGCCCGGTCCAGCCCTCCGGCGCCAGAGAGGCGTCGTTCTCCGGCAGGAAGGGATCGCCGGCGTTGCCGAAGATGCCCTCGACGAAGTCGAGGTTGGACACCAGGCCACCAGGGGCGATGAACCGGATCTCCATCCGACGCTCGGCGGAGAAGCCGGTGACCTCGGGCACGACGACGGGCCGCAGCAGCAACGAGACGAAACAGCGGGCGGGCTCGTCCTGGGTGGAGGACCACGGCAGGGTGAGCAGGTCCTGCGGGGCGTCGACGGCGGCCGCCAGGATCCGGGCGAAGACGTCACGTGGGACGGCCTTCTTGTCATCCGGGATGGGCAGGCCTCCCTCGGCCACGTGGAAGACGCCAGCGGTGGTACGGCGGTCGTTGCGCGGGTTGTGCAGCACGCCCTGCAGGGTGCGGTAGCTCTCGACGTAGGGGGAGGTGAAGCTCGTGGAGTCCAGCGGAAGCGACAGCGCGCGTGCCAGGCCCGGCTGGTCGAGGACGAAGGTGTCGGCCGGCAGGTGCGGGTGGAGCGGAGCGTCCTCAAGGTAGGAGTCGAGGAAGGCCTGGATGCGGCGGTCGGCAGCGCACAGGCGGCCGGACAGGCGCCGGCTCATCTCACGCTGACGCGCGAGGATCGGGGACATGAGGCGATCGGTGACCGGATCTCCGGCTCCCTCAGGAGCAGGAAGACCCAGCAGGTCCAGTCGCAGCGCGATGGCGGAGTTGAAAGCGGCGTCCTGATTGGCAGAAGCAGTCGCAGCGTCGGCGCGCTGCGTCGTGCGGATCGTGTCCATGCTTCGACCCTAGCGGTTCACCTGCCTGCCCGCGCAGGGACGGTCGGCCCGTCACCCGGGCGCGGACTGTGAGCGCGCCGTGAATCGCGTCATCACGGGTGAGGTGTACAGGCGCTACCTCGGCGAGGGGACGGCTGTCACAGCACGCTGGAGCCCGCCACCACCAGGCGCCCGGCGATGGCCTCGACGCCGTGGTGCGGCTGGCCCGCCATGGCCTCGCGCAGGCGCTGGGCGGCGGTCCTGCCGATCTTCTCCAGACGCATGTCGATCGTGGTCAGGCTCGGGCGGCAGCCGTCGATGATGGGGTGCCAGTTGTCGTGACCGACGACGGCGACGTCCTGGGGCACGCTGGCCCCGAGGTCTCGCAGGGTGTCGAGGGCGCCGCGGGCAATCTGGTCGTTGCCGCACACGAGGGCGTCGACGTCGGGCCACTGGCTCAGCGCCGTCCGGGCGCCACTGCGTCCCCACATCTCGCTCCAGTCTCCGTACAGCGCCCCGCCGCCACATGGTGCCAGGCCGGCCTCGTGCAGGGCGTCGACGGCGCCGGCGGTGCGAGCCGTGGCTGCACCGTAGCTGGAGTCTCCCTGGATGAGGGCGATACGGCGTCGTCCTTGAGCGACCAGGTGCTCCACGGCCAGGCGCCCGGCCAGCCTGTTGTCCGAGACGATCGAGCAGTCCTGCGGGTCGAGGGAGGGGGCGTAGGCGTAGACAACGGGGACGGGCAGGTCCTTGCCGATCGAGGGGCGTGGGTCCGGGCGGGCGCCGACGACGACGAGTCCGTCCACCCGCCGCTCCAGCATGGAGGACAGGTGGTAGCGCTCGCGGATGACGTCTCCGCGGGCGTCGCAGAGCATGACGGAGACCTCGTTGACTCCGAAGGCGTTCTCCACCCCCATGAGCAGGGGGATGGAGAAGCGGCCGACGAGGTCGTGGGTGATGAGCCCGACGGTGTTCGTGCGGCCGGTGGCCAGGCTCCGGGCGATGGTTGAGGGCGCGAAGCCAAGCTCGTCAGCTGCCTGCCGGACGCGTTGACGAGTGCGGGGACTGACGCCGTCGCGACCGTTCAGGGCCTTGGAGGCAGTGGACAGGGAGACCGAGGCTCTGGCGGCAACTTGCGCCAGGGTGACGGGCGTCCGTATGGTCGATGACGACTCGCCTGGGTTACTTTCGAAAACCTCCGCGGATGGCATAGAAACACGCTACCGGCCCCGCTGTGATCGGGCAAGCTTTTGCCTCTTTGGCTGCAATAACGCCGATAGTGGACCCTGCGCCGCCTCAGTCATGCGAGGTCTGGATAGTTGTCCCGATGGAGAATCTCCTGCTTGCCTCTCTGGAATGAGCGGTTGTGCGCTCATTTTCGCAAGCGCTTTCTATCGTGTGGTCAGAGCCCGCACCCCACGGAGAGCCCCGGGCTTGGCCCACCCTCAATGACGAGACGGAGAACCCATGAGCACAACGATGATGAGTCGGCGCAGCCTCCTTCAGACCACCGCGGTGGTCAGCGCCTTGGCGATGGCCGCTGGACTGTCCGCATGTGGAGGCGGCGCAGCCTCCGAGGCCGGTAGTGACGTCGAGATCCCGGCCGGCGGCACGGATGACGGCACCGAGCTGACGATGTGGTCGCGTGCTCCCCTGGAGCGCCAGGTCAACAACGCGGTGGACGCCTACAACGCCAGCCACAAGAACCAGGTCAAGGTTGAGCTCCTGCCCAACGACGACGTCGAGGGCAAGGTCGGTGCCGCCATCCAGACTGATGGGCTGCCTGACATCCTGGCTGGCGACGTGGTGCGCATCCCCTACTGGGTCCAGCAGGGGGTCTTCCGTGACCTGACGGAGCAGATCGACGGCCTATCCAACAAGGCCGAGCTCCAGCAGGGGCACATTGACGCCGGAACCTATGAGGGCAAGGAGCACACCCTGCCCTTCGTCACGGATATCTCCGTCATGGTGTGGAACAAGGACCTCTACCGCGAGGCCGGGCTCGATCCCGAGGTCGGCCCGACCACCCTGGAGGAGTACGAGGCCCACGCCACGGCCATCGCCAAGCTTGGCAAGAGTGACGTCTCGGGGACCTTCATCGCCGGCTCCTCCGGTGGTGCCCTGGTCTTCACCCTCTTCCCCATGCTGTGGGCCAGCGGGAAGGAGGTCCTCAGTGACGATGGCACCCAGTCCTTCATGGCCTCCGAGGACGCGAAGAAGATCTACTCCTCCCTCAACCGCTTGGCCGCTCTGGACGGCGGCATCGGTGCCGGCTCGAAGGAGGAGACCGGGGCGACCTGGACCGCACCGTTCTGTGAAGGGCGCGTCGGTGTCATGCCGTACGCCTACACCGCGGTGACCTCGCTGTTCGAGGAGTCTCCCTTCGAGGTCGGCGTCGCGGCGATCCCGGGTGTCGACGGCGGCGGCCCCACCTTCCTGGGAGGTGACGCGATCGGCATCTCGCGCAACTGCGCCAAGCCTGCCCAGGCCTGGAACTTCATGGCATGGCTCATGAGCGACGAGGCTCAGCAGGCCGTCTTTGCTGACAACAACGACACCGCCTCCTCGCTCAGCGTCCTGTCTGACGGCTATGCCGAGGCTGACGAGCGCACCCGCACGGCCAACGCGACCATCGCCAACGGGCGCACGCCGGTCGCCGTCAACTTCAACGAGGCCTTCAACGCTGCTGGAAGCCCGTGGCAGCTGCTCATTCAGGACGGAGTGTGGGGCGACGGCTCTCAGGTCGACACCTACAACGAGCAGATTGACGCCGTCCTCGCCCAGTAGCCCAGCCCGCCATGTCCGGGACCTGCCGGGCGACGGCGACCTGAGAGCCGTCGCCCGGTGCGGTGCCACCCCTGTCCTTGCCCTTCCAGACGGAGAAACCATGTCCCACACACTCACCGCCGCCCAGGAACGCCGGATACGGCGCGTCCGGCGGCGCGAGAACCTGCGCGCAGGTGCCTACGTGGCACCCACCGTGGTCATGCTCGTGCTGTTCTTCATCGTGCCCATCGTCCTGGTCGTCATCATGTCGATCTCGCGCTGGACGCTGCTGGGCGGCAACATGGGGACGGCCTTCCCGGACAACTTCGTCAAGGTCCTGCGTGACCCGATGCTCGTGCAGTCCACGGTCTTCACCTTGAAGTACACCGTGGTCACCACGATCATCCTCATGCCGATCGCCTTGGGGCTGGCCCTGCTCATTCAGGAGGCGCGGCGGTGGAACGCCGTCGTCCGTACGGCGATCCTCCTGCCGGCTGCACTGGGAATCGCCTCGGCCTCACTGCTGTTCTACGCGATCTACTCGCCTCAGGTCGGTCCGGTGACGGACATCCTGGCGGCCCTGGGCCTGGCAGAGGCGGGCAGCTCGGTGCTGGGAACCCCTACCGGGGCGCTCATTGCCACGGTGGTCCTGGTGGTGTGGCGATTCGCCGGCTACTACATGATCCTCACGATGGTGGGCGTCCAGGCGATCCCCACCGAGGTCTACGAGGCCGCCAAGATCGATGGCGCCGGACGGTGGCGCACCTTCACGGACGTCACCTTCCCCCTGCTCAAGCCCACGATCGCGATGACGACGATCATGTCCGTGACCGGCTCACTGCTGGCTTTCGACCAGTTCTTCATCCTGACCAAGGGCGGGCCGAACAACTCCACCATGACGGTGGTCCAGCTCATCTACAAGTACGCCTTCGAGACCAAGCGAGACCTTGGCATGGCGGCAGCACTGTCCGTCCTCGTCCTTATCGCCCTGGTGGTCGTCAACGCCATCCAGCTGCGGGCCATGGGCGTGACCGACTCCGAGGAGAAGTGACCGATGAGCCCGCGCAAGCTCTCCAAGAGCATCTACTACCTCGGCACCGGCCTGCTAGCCATCGGCTTCATCATCCCCCTGGTGTGGGCACTGGTCTCCTCCGTCTCGCCTGCCGCTGGTACGGCACAGACGGATGGCTACGGGCTGGGTAACTACGTCAAGCTCTTCACCTACGGTGCTGGGCTGCCGCTGTACCTGAAGAACTCCCTCGTCATCTCAGCGGTGTGCGTGCTGGTGACCCTCGTGGTGGCCACGACTGGCGGCTACGCCTTTGCGCGCTTCAGCTTCCCCTTCAAGAACGCGCTGTTCGTGCTCGTCCTGTCCATCATGATGGTGCCCTACGCCGCTCTGCTCATCCCCCTCATCGTGTGGATGAAGGACCTGGGAATGGCTAACTCGTTGGTCGGCGTCGGCCTGGTGCTGGCACTTTTCCAGCTGCCCTTCAGCGTGTTCATGATGCGTAACGCCTTTGCCGCGCTGCCGCGGGACCTGGAGGACGCTGCGCTCATTGACGGCTGTGGCTCCTTCACGGCCTTCACCCGGATCCTGTTGCCCTCGGTGCTTCCCAGCCTGGTGACGATCGGCCTGTTCTCCTACCTCGCTGCCTGGAACGACTTCATGGTCTCGCTCTACCTGCTCGGTATGGACAACTCGCCCCTGCCTCTGGCCCTGGTCAATATGCGCCAGCAGACTATTGGCGTCATCGACTACGGGTTGACGACGGCCGGCGTCGTCGTCCTGACCGTGCCGGCCTTCATCCTCTTCCTCGCTCTCCAGCGCTACTACATCAAGGGCATGACCTCGGGCGCGGTCAAGGGCTGAGCCTCGCGTCCCAGCCCTGCGCCGCGGCCTGCGTGCCCCGCCCGTGCCCCACTCCACGACTGCCTGAACCCGACCACACCCGACCGCTGACATCGACGTCACTGAAGGAACTGCCATGCACACCCAGACCGCCCCCGCCGCCAAGGCCCAGGTGCTGCCGAGCCCGGGCTCGGTGCACGCGCTCGACCCGCTGAGCATGGACGAGGTCACGCTCACCTCCGGCTTCTGGCGTGAGCGCCAGGAGGTCAACGCCTCGGGCACCCTTCCCCACTCCCTGGCCTGGGAGGAGAGGATCGGCTGGATCGACAACTTCGTGCGCGCCGCCGCCGGTGACATCGCCGGGCACCATGCGGGTCTGTGGTTCGCGGACTCGGACGTCTACAAGCTCATCGAGGCCATGGCCTGGGAGGTTGGTCGCAGCGGCAACACGGACCTGGAGGCTGAGATCCAGCGCCTGGGTGCACTCATCGAGGCGGTCCAGGACGAGGACGGCTACCTCAACACCCGCTATGACAAGCCGGGGGTCGAGGACCGCTACACCGACTTCGCCATGGGGCACGAGCTGTACTGCACGGGCCACCTCATTCAGGCAGCCGTCGCTCGCCTGCGTACCGGCTTCGGCAGCGACGACGTCATCGTGCGCATCGCCCTGCGCAACGCCGACCACGTCTGCCAGACCTTCGGGCCGGATGGCCAGGTCGCCGTCGGCGGTCACCCTGAGGTTGAGGTGGCGCTCGTCGAGCTCTACCGCGCCACCGGCGAGCGCCGTTACCTCGACCAGGCCCAGCTCTTCCTCGACCGGCGCGGCCACGGCCTGCTGGGCGACTGGGAGTTCGGCCGTGAGTACTTCCAGGACGCCACCCCGATCCGCGAGGAGACCGTGGCCCGCGGTCACGCCGTGCGAGCGCTCTACCTCATGGCCGGCGCGATCGACGCCGCCATGGAGCGCGGGGACACTGAGCTGCTGGACATCGTGCGCGCCCAGTACGACCGCACCCTGGCCAGGCGCACCTACATCACCGGCGGCATGGGCTCACGTCACGAGGGCGAAGCCTTCGGCGAGGACTTCGAGCTGCCGGCGGACCGCTCCTACTGCGAGACCTGTGCGGGCATCGCCTCGGTCATGGTGGCCTGGCGCCTGCTGCTGGCCACGGGCGAGACCTCGTACGCCGACGTCATCGAGCGCACGCTCTACAACGTCGTGGCCACCTCTCCCAGCGCCGACGGCTGCTCCTTCTTCTACGCCAACCCCCTCCAGGTCAGGGTCCCCGGGCAGGAGTCCACCCCCAACGAGCTGTCGATGCGATCGGGATCCAGCCTGCGTGCCGCGTGGTTCGAGGTCTCCTGCTGCCCGACCAACATCGCCCGCACGCTGGCCTCCCTCGGTGGTGCCAGCGTCACGCGCAGCACCCAGGACCCTGCGAGCCTGTTCATCCACCTGCTGTCAGCCATGCAGATCCGCACGCAGGTTCCCACTGACGACGGCGAGCAGGAGCTCGTGGTGAGCCTGGAGACGGACTATCCCGTCAGCGGCCGGCTGACCCTGAGAGTCGAGCAGGCGCCGTCGTGCCCGGTCAGCGTGTCCGTGCGCGTGCCCGCCTGGACGCGGTCGGGCGCCAGGCTGGACGGAGCTGAGGTCAGCGGCGGCTACGCCGTCGTCTCCGGGGTCCTGAGCGCCGGCGAGACCCACGTGCTGGAGCTGGACATGAGTCCGCGTCTGACTGTGCCGGACCCGCGGATCGATGCGGTGCGCGGCTGCGTAGCCGTGGAGCGTGGACCGCTGGTGCTGTGCGCGGAGTCCGTGGACTTGCCTGAGGGCATGAGCCTGGACGAGATCGCGCTCGTGCCAGGTGCCGCCCCGGCCATCGCTGACGACGGCGCAGTGGTCGTCCCTGCCCGCCGGGTGCCCGAGGCTGCGCGCCGGTGGCCCTACAGCGAGGCCGGCTCGCACCAGGGGTGCGAGGAAGGCGGCGACCAGCCGGCCGAGGTCTTCGACCTGCCGCTCATTCCTTACTACTCCTGGGCTAACCGTGGCCCGGCCACCATGCGTGTGTGGCTGCCTCGCGCCGAGGCCTGACAGTTTCCTGGACGCGTCTTCGGACCATGTCACAGGCGCTGCATGCTGTTCTCCTCGCTCTGGTGTGGTCATACTGGACAACAGCCTGAGGCGGCCTCATGCCGTCTCAGCCAGTGTCCGCGGACAGAAACGAGGAGCGCGTGGCAGACAGCGCGAAGCCCAACGGTTCCAGCCGCCGAGGCGGGAAGCTCGCTGAGGCGGCCAGGAGCGGCAGGCAGGACGGCGGCGGTCGTGGCCGCCGTCCAGGCTCGTCACGGCCGTCCTCACGATCGGCCAGCAGCCCGGCCCGCAGCAAGGCGAAGAGTGCCCGGGGCGCGGGGGCGTCATCGGCGAGCAGGAAACGGCTGCTGAACTACCCACGAGCCGGCAAGGGGCCGATCCACCGGTGGCTGCCCAGCTGGAGGTTCGTTCTCGGGGTCTTCCTGCTCATGATCGCGGCGATGGCGACCACCTTCATCATCGCCTACAACATCATCAAGATCCCCGCGCCCAGCGAGTTCGCCCAGGCGCAGTCCACCACCGTCTACTACGCCGACGGTCAGACCAAGATGGGCACCTTCGCTGAGGTCAACCGCACCATCATCGACGCCTCGACGCTGCCGGACTACGTGGGCAACGCCGTCATCGCCTCGGAGGACCGCAGCTTCTACACCAACAACGGTGTGGACCCCAAGGGCATCGCACGCGCCTTCTGGAACAACCTGCGCGGCGGCGCGACCCAGGGCGCCTCGACGCTGACTCAGCAGTACATCAAGAACTACTACGTGGACACCACCAGCTCCTACGTGGGTAAGTTCAAGCAGGCCATCATGGCCATCAAGATCGACCGTGAGATGTCCAAGCAGGACATCCTCGACTCCTACCTCAACACGGTCTACTTCGGGCGCGGCGCCTACGGCATCGAGGCCGCTGCACAGGCTTTCTTCGGGCACAGTGCCAGTGAGCTGACGGTCTCGGAGTCGGCGCTGCTGGCCGGCATCATGCCTGCGCCTAGCGCCTGGGACCCTGCGGTGGACCCGGAGCAGGCTCAGGTGCGTTTCCAGCGCGTGCTGGACTTCATGCTCGCTGACGGCTACATCACCCAGTCCGAGTACGACTCGGCGGCCATGCCCGAGACCACGACGCAGCAGACTGACGAGGTCTACGCCGGGCCGGGCGGCTACATCCTGCAGCTGGTGCGCTCTGAGCTCGTGGCCAAGGCCGGCATGACCACCGAGCAGATCGACACCGGCGGCTACCGCATCACGACGACGATCAACAAGACCGACCAGGACGCGGCCGTGGCCGCCGTCCAGGCGTTGCCGGAGGGGCACTCGGAGAACCTGAGGGCGGCGCTGGTGTCCATCGACGCCACCAACGGCGGCATCCTGGCCCTGTACGGAGGAGCGGACTACCTCACCAGCCAGGTCAGCTCGGCCACCGACGCCGTCGCCCAGGCCGGATCGACCTTCAAGCCCTTCGCGCTGGTCGGAGCCCTGGAGAAGGGGGCGACGCTGTCCAACGGGTACTCCGGCTCCTCGCCCATGTCGATTGAGGGCACGACCTTCCAGAACTACGGCAATACCTCCTACGGCTGGTCCAACCTCATCACGGCCACGGCCTACTCGATCAACACGCCCTACGTCCAGCTCAACCGGGACCTGGGTCCGGAGGTGACCAGCGACGTCGCGGTGCGTGCCGGTTACCCGAAGGACACGATGGGACTGGACACCACGGTCCAGAACGTCCTGGGCTCAGCCTCCCCGCACACCATTGACATCGCCACGGCCTACGCCACCTTCGCCGCACAAGGCACCCGGCACGAGACCCACGTGGTGGCGCAGGTGGCCAATGCCGGCGGGGACGTGGCCTACACGGCCAACACCACCGGCGAGAAGGTCTTCTCCGACGACGTCATGGCGGACGCCACCTACGCCATGCAGCAGGTGGTGAGCGAGGGATCGGGCAAGACCGCCAGGTCGCTCGGACGGCCGATCGCCGCCAAGACCGGCTCGTCCTCGGAGAACAAGTCTGCCCAGTTCGTGGGCTTTACCCCGCAGATCGCCACTGCCGTCACGCTCTACCAGACCGGTGCGGACGGCTCGGAGGAGTCGATCACCCCGTGGGGCAGCTACGACGAGATCACGGGATCGACCTATCCGGCTGACATCTTCACCCAGTACATGACCACCGCCCTGGCGGACCTTCCGGTCGCTGAGTTTGCGCAGCGCACCTCAGGCTCCTACAAGCGGGGCAGCCTCTACGGCACCGTGGCCCCGCAGGAGGAGTACGAGCTGGAGGAGGAGTACGTCGAGCCTGAGCAGGACGAGGAGCAGCAGTCCGAGGAGAAAAAAGAGGACACCTCGCAGGACTCTGATCCCACGCAGCAGGACCCGGCTCCGGCGGCCACCCAGGAACCCGCCCCGGGTCCCACCCAAGGCAGCGGTGGGGAGGGCTCCGGCCAAGGCGGGGTCGGAAGCCCTCAGGGCAACGGCTAGCACGACGGCGCAGAGCGCCTGAGAGGGTGAGTCACCACGGCCCCACGTGTCCGACGGCACGTGGGGCCGTCGTCGTCCCGCCTTCCGAGCCGGGGCCGGCTCCGGTAGGCTCGTGGACTGGCTGCGCCGTCTGGCAACCCGCTGGGTGGAGCAACCAATACGCATCACCCTCCTGTCACGGAGAGACCGTGACCGCCATAGACCAGAGGAGGTGGGTACCAAGCATGCGTCACTACGAGATCATGATCATCCTCGAGCCCGAGACTGACGAGCGCACCGTCGCTGCGTCCCTCGAGAAGCTGCTGCAGGTCGTTCCCAGCAACGGGGGCACCGTCGACAAGGTCGACGTCTGGGGCAAGCGCCGCCTTGCGTACGACATCAAGAAGAAGTCCGAGGGCTTCTACATCGTCGTCGACATGACCACCACGCCCGAGATCGCCCAGGAGCTTGACCGTCAGCTCGGCCTCAACGAGACCGTTCTGCGCACCAAGCTGCTGCGCCCCGAGGCCTGAGCCCGGGTCAGGGAACGGAGACACGCATGGCTGGCGACACCGTCATCACGATCATCGGGAACCTCACTGCGGACCCGGAGATGCGCTTCACTCCCTCGGGTGCGGCCGTGGCGTCCTTCACGATCGCCTCGACCCCGCGTACCTTCAACCGGCAGGCCAATGAGTGGCAGGACGGCGAGACGCTGTTCATGCGCTGCTCGATCTGGCGTGACGCGGCGGAGAACGTGGCGGAGTCCCTGACCAAGGGCACGCGCGTGATCGCGCAGGGTCGTCTCCAGCAGCGTTCCTACACCGACCGCGAGGGTCAGCAGCGCACCGTGGTGGAGATGCAGGTCGACGAGATCGGCCCCTCCCTGCGCTACGCCAAGGCCCAGATCACCCGGCAGTCGCGCGGCGGCGGCCAGGGCGGCTTCGGTGGCGGGGCCCCGCAGGGCCAGGGCGGCTACAACAACGCCAGCCAGGGCAACCAGGGTGGCTACAACGCCAACCAGGGCGGTTACAACGGTGGCGGCCAGCAGCCGAGCTACAACGCTCCTGCCGGCGGCGCCGTGGACGACCCGTGGGCCACGGGCGGCGGCACGTCCTTCGGTGACGAGCCTCCGTTCTGATCCCGAGCCCGGATCCCGTTCCCTTCTCGCGCGGCACGCGCTGCGCACCACACACCATCTCGTATGAGCGCCACGGGCGCTCGATAGCAAGGAGTACCACCATGGCGAAGCCTCAGCTTCGTAAGCCGAAGAAGAAGATCGGCCCGGTGAAGGCCATCAAGGTCGGCACCATCGACTACAAGGACACCGCCACCCTGCGGAAGTTCATCTCGGACCGCGGCAAGATCCGCGCCCGCCGCGTCACCGGCGTCTCCGTCCAGGAGCAGCGCAAGATCGCCAAGGCCGTGAAGAACGCCCGCGAGATGGCCCTCCTGCCCTACTCGAGCTCTGCTCGCTGATCGGAGGCTGCGGATATGACCACCAAGCTCATCCTCACCCACGACGTCACCCACCTCGGTGCCGCCGGCGAGGTCGTTGAGGTCAAGGACGGCTACGCCCGTAACTACCTCCTGCCCCGCAAGCTGGCCACCCCGTGGACCAAGGGTGCCCAGCGTCAGATCGACCAGATGGCCGAGGCTCGCCGCAAGCGCGCCATCGACTCCCTGGAGCAGGCCCAGACCGCTCGCGCCTGGCTGCACGAGAACGTCGTGACCGTCTCCGCCACCGCTGGTGCCAACGGCCGCCTCTTCGGTGCCGTCACCACCGCGGACCTGGCTGACGCCGTCAAGGCCGCTGGCGGCCCGGCGCTCGACCGCCGCAAGATCGAGGTTGTTCCCCCGATCAAGTCGACCGGTCGCCACAGCGCCACCGTGCGTCTGCACACCGACGTCGTTGCTCCCCTCGAGGTCAACGTCGTCGCCGCTCGCTGAGCACCCCTGACTCGGCCACGCTGAGCCTGGACCTGAGGGCCCGCCACCATCACGGTGACGGGCCCTCAGTCTGTATACGGCGGCGATGGTTCCTAGTGGCGCCAGGCGTCGGAGCGGGCGCGCAGACCGGTGGTCAGCCCCCTGGCAGCCATGAAGACCCAGGCGAAGCCAATCCACAGGGCAACCAGGCCAGTGGTCCCCGAACCGAGGAGCCCGCGTCCCACGGCCATCGCCACAGGGAGGTAGGGCACGAGGGTGACGATCCCCGCCCGGGCGAGGTAGCGCCCGTCGCCGGCGCCCATGAGCACGCCGTCGAAGAGGAAGACGGCACCGGCCAGCGGCATCGCCGAGGCGGTGACCAGGAGCGTTGGCCGGGCCGCGGCGATGACGGCAGGGTCGGAGGAGAAGAGGTGTGGCAGCCAAGAGGAGGCTGCCGCCAGGACGAGCCCGATCACCGCGCCGGTGGCCAGGCCCCAGGCCAGGCACCGGCGCAGGACGGCGTCGATGCTGAGTACCTGGACAGGCTCACCCGCCGTCGAGGCAGGGGCCTGGTCCGCCTCGGCCTGCCCGAGCGCGGTGCCGATGAGCGCCTGGGTGGCGATGGCCAAGGCGTCGAGCGCGAAGGCGGAGAAGCTCCACAGGGAGTTGACGACCTGGTGGGCCGCGAGCGGGACCTGGCCGAGCGCCGTCGCCGCCCAGACCGTGGCGAGGATGGCCACGCGCAGGGACAGCGTGCGCACCAGCAGGGGCAGGCCGGCGCCTAGGGAGGTGCCCAGGCCGGCCCGATGGGGCCGCAGAGAGACCTGGGCATGGCGGGCCGCGCGGGTGACCGGCAGGGTCAGTGCCACTGCCATGAGGCTCTGGCTGATCGCGGTCCCGGCTCCCGAGCCGGCGATCCCGGTGTGCAGTGCGTAGAGGAAGGTCGCGTTGAGGGCCACGTTGGCCGCGGCGCCGGCTGCGGCGACGACGAAGGGTGTGCGGGTGTCCAGCAGCCCGCGCAGGGTGCCGGTGGCGGCGAAGACGACGAGCATGCCTGGCAGGCCCGGGGCTGAGGCGCGCAGGTAGGCCACGGCCGCATCGGCGAGCTCGCCGCGGGCACCGAGGGCGTGGGTGACCCAGGGGGCCATGATCCACAGCAGCAGGAAGGCGGCGAGCCCCAGGATCGCGGCCAGCCACAGACCGTCGACGCCTGCGCGCAGTCCGCCAGCGCGGTCGCCGGCCCCGAAGCGGCGGGCGGTGGTCGCCGTCGTCGCGTAGGCCAGGAAGACGAAGAGGCCGACGACGGTGGTCAGGACCGTGGAGGCGAGGGACAGCCCCGCCAGGCTCGTGGCGCCGAGGTGGCCGACCATGGCGGAGTCGATGAGCACGAAGAGCGGCTCGGCGACTAGGGCCCCGAGGGCAGGCAGGGCGAGGGAGAGGATCTGGCGGTTCAGGCCTGTGGGGGCCAGGGGGCGGTGGCGGGTCATCGGTAGCGCAGCTGGTGATCGGCGGGACCACGCAAGGTGGTCATGACGGGCCTGCAGTGTCTCACGGCAGGTGTCTGGCACCTGGGAATCTCATCCTCACCTTGAGGTTTGTCCACAGAATGGGCATGTTATTCACATCTTTGACGAGTGGTTGCGCATCCGGCGAGCCACAGGGTCGATTGCCGACCTTTCGTTGCAAGAACGGGGCAGTGTTCAGCGCATCCACACAAGGGCTCATCTTGTCCCCAGAGTTATCCACATTGCGGCCCCCTCTCTCACCACAGGAGGCACGGGGTGTTCCACAGCAGTAGGGTGGGTTGTCCACATCAGGTGCCGCACGAGCGTGTTGCGACGGGCGCAGCCGCTGGCTAGGGTCACGCGCGCGGCGTGCTGCCCGCACCGCCGGTCTGCGGTTGTTGCGGCGCGATCGTGTGGTGCCCAGGTCGGTCAGGAGCAGCGGATGACGGAGATGGATCCGGCGATCGAGCCGGTCAGTGACGAGCGGCCAGGCCGCGAGCGTTCCGGACGCTGGGACGAGGGTGAGGGACCTGGTCCTCGTGGGCACCGTGAGGGCGGTTCCGGGCGCGCAGATGCTGTGGGCTCTGGTGGAGCCCGATTCGACGGCGTCTTCGACCGCGTCCCGCCTCAGGACCTGGCCGCCGAGATGGCGACCCTGGGTGGCATGCTCATGAGCAAGGAAGCCATCACCGACGTCATCGAGGTGCTGCGCGGACCGGAGTTCTACAAGCCGGCCCACGAGATGATCTTCGACGCGATCGTCGAGGTCTACAACCGCTCCCAGCCTGCTGACGCCCTGCTCGTGGGAGATGAGCTGGCCAAGCGCGGCGAGCTGGAGCTCGTCGGCGGCGCCCCCTACCTCGCTGACCTCATGGGGCAGGTGCCCACGGCGGCCAACGCCGGCTACTACGCCCGCATCGTCAAGGAGAAGTCCCTCATGCGCGGCCTGGTGCAGGCCGGCACCCGCATTACCCAGCTGGGCTACTCCACCGACGCCGGGGACATCGACGAGCTCGTGACCATGGCGGAGGCGGAGGTCTACGCCGTTGCCCACCGCGAGGGGGAGCGGGAGGACTACTCTGCCGTCGGCGAGCTGCTCAATGACGCCAATATGGAGATCGAGGCCGGCCAGTCGCGTGAGCACGGTCAGATGACCGGTGTGGCCACGGGCTTCGCTGAGCTCGATGAGCTGACGGGCGGGCTCAAGGGCGGGCAGATGATCATCGTCGCGGCGCGTCCGGCCATGGGTAAGTCGACCCTCGCCGTCGACTTCTGCCGCTCGGCCTCGATCCATGCTCGGGACCACAACGGCAATCCCTTCACCAGCTGCTACTTCTCCCTGGAGATGGGCCGCATGGAGCTGATGATGCGCATTCTCTCCGCCGAGTCCGGGGTGGAAATGACTAAGCTGCGCGGCGGCAAGTTGATGGATGATCGCGACTGGAAGGACGTTGCCTCGGTCTACCACCAGGTCAGTGAGGCGCCTCTGTTCATCGACGACTCCCCGAACCTGACGATGCCGGAGATCCGTTCTAAGGCGCTGCGGCTCAAACAGCAGCAGGGGCTCGGGCTCATGGTCATCGACTACCTCCAGCTCATGAGCTCCGGTAAGCGGGTGGAGTCGCGTCAGCAGGAGGTCAGTGAGTTCTCCCGTTCGCTCAAGCTCCTGGCCAAGGAGCTGGACATCCCGGTGGTAGCCGTCGCCCAGCTCAACCGTGGTCCTGAGCAGCGCACCGGCAACAAGCCGCAGATGTCTGACCTGCGTGAGTCTGGTTCGCTGGAGCAGGACGCTGACATCATCATGCTGCTGCACCGCCCGGAGTACTACCAGCCCGAGGAGCGCCCCGGCGAGGCGGACATCATCGTGGCCAAGCACCGCAACGGCTCGACCCGCACGATTCCCGTGGCCTTCCAGGGGCACTTGTCCCGCTTTGCCAACATGGCGCGGGACATGGCTCCGGAGCCGGAGTACTGATCTGCGAGGAGGCTGTACCGGGGCCCTGGTTGGTTTAAGGGGGCGTGACCGCAGGTCGCGGGTACGTCAGGCTGCTGACGCCTCACTGGCGTCCGTAACGCCCCTGGTAGACGCAGTCGAAGGGGGCGTTGCCGTGCATACGGTTCTCGATGGAGGAGACGACGACGTCCTTGGCTGTGCGGCAGGCGTCCAGCGGGCTGGCGCCCTTGGCGAGCTCGGCCGTGATGGCAGCGGCGAGCGTGCAGCCGGCGCCGGAGACGCGCTCCTGGCCGATGGCCGGGACCTCAAGGACCTCCAGGGTCTGGCCGTCATAGAAGACATCCAGGGCGGTGCCGGTGCCCAGCAGGGTGCCCGCCTTGGCGAGCACATTGGGTACGCCGTGGTCGTAGATCCGCTTGGCGGCGTCCTTAAGGGCGTCCACCGTGGTGATCTCCTCCACGCCGGCCAGCACCTGGGTCTCGAAGAGGTTGGGGGTGGTGATGGTGGCGTAGGGCAGGACCTTCTCGCGCAGGGCGTTGTCAATGTCGAGGGCGGCGCCCGCCTCCTGGCCCTTGCAGATCAGGACGGGGTCGACGACCACGTTGGCGAAGCGGTACTGCTCCAGAGCTCCGGCGACGGTCTCGATGGTGGGGATCGTGCCGAGCATGCCGATCTTGACGGCGTCGATGGTGCCGTGCACGCCGACGGCAGCCTCGATCTGGTCAGCCAGGACCTGGGGGTCGATGGCGTGGAGGCGGTGGGCGAAGTCGTTCTTGGGGTCGAAGGAGACGATGCAGGTCAGGGACACGCAGCCGAAGACGCCCAGCTGGGCGAAGGTCTTGAGGTCAGTCTGGGCGCCGGCGCCTCCGGAGGCCTCAGAGCCGGCGATGGCCAGGGCGATGGGCGGGTTGGAGGGACGGACGGTGGTGGGGGTGGCAGTCATAGGTGAAGCCTGCCCCCTGGCTGGCGTCCACACGTGGTGCTGGCCCGCGTGTCTCGCTCCCCACCTCGTCGATTCAGGCGCTGAACAGTCGATTCCAGTGCTGGGAGCATGGGATCCGACTGTTCAGGGCCTGAATCGACGTAGCGGGTGCCCTGTGCAACCGTCAGGCGCTGGCGACGGCGAAGCGAGCGCCGCGGTGAGCGTCCTTCTCGGCCTCGTCGATGAGCGCGATGGCCATGTCCGCGGCGGAGAGGGTCTCGCCGGCCGGGGTGTCAGTGGTCGTGACGTAGGAGCCGGAGGAGGCCGGTACTGGGTAGGCCGGGGCAGGGGAGACCAGGGTCCAGGCGATCGAGCTGCCGGCTGCGCGGAAGAGCTCCAGGACCTTGGAGAAGGCCAGGGCCTCGCTGCGGTAGGCCTCCGGGAAGGCTGGGTCGTCCACGAGGCGCTTGCCGGATGCGTCCAGGAGCGAGCCGGCACCACCGACGACCACGAGACGGCCGGTGGGGCGGGCGTCGATGAGAGCCTTGAAGGCGTCGATCACCGGCTGGGGCGAGCCTCCGGTGCGATCGGGGGAGACGGCGATGATCGTGGCGTCGGCCTGGTTGACCAGGTCCACGACGGCGGCGGTGTCACCCAGGTTGACGGCGACGGCGTGCGTGGCGCCCTCGGGCTTCGTGCCGGAGCGGGAGACGGAGGTGACTTCGTGGCCGCGGCAAGCGGCCTCGGCGACGGCGGCCGATCCGGTGGCGCCGGTTCCTCCGATGACGGTGATCTTCACGGTGACTCCTCGTGTGTCAGTCCTGGGCGGTGACCCAGGTTCGTCGGTGGTGTCTCGCGCCTCGGCGAGCCGATTGCGATGGCTTCATGGTATGTTTTAGGTACTAGGTACCTCAACGTAACTAAGGATATGACCCGTGACACACGAAGCGCCGCTTGTCGCTTTCGACGTGCTTTCACCCCAGTGCCCCTCGCGCACGGTGCTGCGCCACGTCGTGGACCGCTGGACACCGCTGGTCGTCGTCGTCCTGTCTGACGGTCCGCGTCGCTTCAGCGAGCTGCGCCGCGAGGTGGGGGGCGTGACTCCGAAGGTCCTCACTGAGACCCTGCGGTCGATGGAGCGCGACGGGCTCGTGGTACGCAGTCAGACTCCCGGGGTCCCGCCACGCGTGGACTACGAGCTGACCGAGCTCGGCCGCAGCCTGACCGGGCCACTGACGGCTCTGCGCGACTGGGTGCAGGATCATGCCGGCCAGGTGCTGGTGCATCGCGAGAGGCATGACGCCGCGCTGGCGTGAGGAGTAGCGGCGTGCCTCCCGGCAGGGCGTGGTGCGCAGGCCTGGGTGGCCACGCCGTGACCTCGCGTCTGCTGCGTGAGCGTCTTTGTCCTCCTGGCCCCATCCGCGAGCAAAATCGGCGACTATAGAGGCATGAGTGCCACCACATCCTCTGCCGCCGAGACCACCCCACCCGTCTACGGCCTGCCACCTGCGGTGTGGGACGCCGTCGGCCCGGCCCTGGAGGGGATGGGTACCACCAGGCGCGAGGTCTTCTGCTCGCGCCTGGCGCACTGGTATCCCGACCTCATCGACGGGCTGACCACCCTGTACGGAGAGAAGGCCGAGGGTACGGCCGCCCACCTGGCTGCCAAGGCCGCTCAGGCCTACGCCGAGCGCTCGGGCGGGCTGCGCCGCCTGGACCTGGACCGTACGCTTGACCCGCTGTGGGCGCAGGACCCTTCGCGGATCGGCTACGCCGCCTACACCGAGCGCTTCGCCGGTGACCTGCGCGGAGTCGAGGAGCGCATCCCCTACCTGCGGGAGCTGGGTGTGAGCTACCTCCACCTCATGCCACTGCTCACCCCGCGCCCGGGTGACTCCGACGGCGGCTACGCCGTCGCTGACTACCGCAGCGTGCGTGCGGACCTGGGGGACATGGAGGACCTGGAGCACCTGACGGGAGCGCTGCGCCGCGAGGGAATCAGCCTCGTGGTCGATCTTGTGCTCAACCACGTGGCCCGCGAGCACGAGTGGGCCCAGCGAGCCCGCGCCGGCGAGGAGCGCTACCGCGACTACTTCTACATCTTCCCCGACCGCACCGAGCCAGACGTCTACGAACAGACTCTTCCCGAGATCTTCCCGGACTTCGCCCCCGGGAACTTCACCTGGGACGAGGAGGCCGAGGGCTGGGTGTGGACCACCTTCAACTCCTTCCAGTGGGACGTCAACTGGCGCAACCCCAACATCATGGAGGAGTACGCCCAGATCGTCCTGGACCTGGCCAACAGAGGCGTGGAGGTCCTGCGCCTGGACGCCATCGCCTTCACCATTAAGCGCAAGGGCACCGACTGTCAGGGCCAGCCCGAGGTCCACGCCATCACCGAGGTGCTCAAGGCACTGACCCGCATCGCCTGCCCTGCCGTGGATCTCAAGGCCGAGGCGATCGTGGCGCCAACGGAGCTCCTGCAGTACCTGGGGCAGGGCAAGTACACCGGCAAGGTCTCTGACCTGGCCTACCACAACTCCCTCATGGTGCAGGTGTGGTCGATGCTCGCCTCCAAGAACGTCCGCCTGGCCGCTCGCGCCCTGTCCGCGCTGCCGGTGGAGCCATCCAGCGCCACCTGGATCACCTATATCCGCTGCCATGACGACATCGGCTGGGCGATCGACGACGCCGACGCCGAGGCAGTCGGCCTCAACGGCTACTGGCACCGTCAGTTCCTGGCTGACTGGTACCGCGGCGTCTACCCCATGTCTGACGCGCGAGGCCTGGTCTTCCAGTACAACCCCGTCACCCAGGACCGGCGCATCTCGGGAACCGCTGCCTCGTTGATCGGCATCGAGGCGGCCGCTGAGGCGGTGGCTGGGATCGGGGAGGAGACACCGGCCTGGCGCGAGGAGGAGCTGCGTGGCTGGCTCGCCCAGCGTCTGGACGCCCTGCGGCTGGCCAACGCCATCATCTACGGCTGGGGAGGCATCCCGGTGCTGTGGAGCGGTGACGAGCTCGGCCAGCTCAACGATCCGAACTGGGACACCGAGCCGGGCCATGAGGCGGACTCGCGCTGGGCCGGCCGCCCGGTGCTCAGTGAGGAGGCCGTGGCTCAGCGCCACGATCCCACGACGATCCCCGGCCGGGTCTTCGGTGACCTGGCACACCTGGGCAAGGTACGCGCCAGCCTGCCGCAGCTGGGGGCTCAGGTGCGCACCGTCGTCGCCCCGGTGGATGACGACGGCGTGCTGGTCACGGTGCGTGAGCACCCGCGCGGCAGCTTCGTCGGCGTGTACAACGTCACCAGCGACTGGCGGGCGATCCCAGCCTGGCGCCTGGCGGAGTACGGGGTCCTCGGCGCCGTCGACGTCCTGACGGACACGGTCCCGGCCGGTGCGGCGAGCCTGGAGGGTGGCGGCGACGGCATGGTCGCGGTGCCTCCCTTCGCGGCCTGGTGGCTCGTGCGTTCGACGGACTGAGCCGCCCGCGCGGGGAGTGCCGCGCGCAGGCCGAGGCGGGCATGATGGGCCCATGACCGCCGACGCCGTCGATACGACCCTGCACCCCACCGCCCTGGACGTTGCCACGCCGGCGGCCCTACTGGCGGGAGAGATTACTGCCGAGGAGGCCTCGCGCCCGCTGAGCGTCTTCGACCTCATGCGCATCGGCATCGGTCCCTCCTCCTCGCACACGGTGGGTCCCATGCGTGCCGGACGTGCCTTCGCTGCGGAGCTGGCCGGAGTCGTTGCCGCGGACGCTGCCGTGAGGGACCTGCTCACCCCCGGCGACGTCGCCGGGGGCGATTCCTCACCGGCCTCCTCCCACGGTGAGGGCCAGTGCACCGAGCCGGTCAGTCGCCTCACCGTGGAGCTGTACGGCTCCTTGGGTGCCACGGGCCATGGCCACGCCACCGATCGCGCCGTCGTCATGGGGCTGGCGGGCTATGAGCCGGAGACCGTGCCCAGCCAGGTGTGTGAGAACCTCATGGAGGAGGTCGAGGAGGCGGGGCGCCTGGAGGTCGGTGGCGTGGGCACGATCCCCTTCACCCCCTCCAGCGACATCCACTTCCTGCCCGGCCGGGTCCTGCCCTACCACGTCAACGGCCTGACTCTGACCGCCTACTGCGCCGCCGGTGGCGAGATCCTGCGGCGCACCTACTACTCCGTGGGCGGCGGCTTCGTCATGGAGGACGTCGGCAAGCCCGGTTCTCCCTCGATCCGTGCCCTGGCCACAGCAGTGGTTGCCCAGGCTCACGCCACCCCGGCGCCTTACCCCTTCTCCTCCTCGGCCGAGCTGCTCCAGATCTGCGCCCGGGAGGGCCTACGCGTGTCCGAGGTCGTCATGGCTAACGAGGTCTCGGTGCGCGAGGAGAGCGAGGTCGTGGGATACCTCGACCGCCTGCGCCAGACCATGACCGCCTGCATCGAGGCCGGCATGGCTGCGGACGGGACGTTGCCGGGCGGGCTGGGGGTGCGTCGTCGGGCTAAGGGCCTGCACGAGCGGCTGCTGGCCCAGGCCAGCGGGCCGGCGGCCGCCTTCACGATGGCCGACCCTCTGCGCGGCATGGACTGGGTGGACCTGTTCGCGCTCGCGGTCAACGAGGAGAACGCTGCCGGACGGCGCGTGGTGACCGCCCCGACCAACGGCGCGGCCGGGATCGTGCCGGCGGTGCTGCGTTACTACGAGCAGTTCATCCCCGGGGCTGACGACGACGGTGCTCGCCGTTTCCTCCTGGCTGCTACCGCCGTGGGTGCGCTGATCAAGACCAACGCCTCGATCGCCGGGGCGGAGGTGGGCTGTCAGGGCGAGGTCGGCTCGGCGTCGTCGATGGCGGCGGCGGGGCTCGCCGAGGCGTTAGGTGGTACGCCGGCGCAGGTGGAGAACGCCGCCGAGATCGCCATGGAGCACAACCTCGGCCTGACCTGTGACCCGGTGGGCGGTCTGGTGCAGATCCCCTGCATCGAGCGCAATGCGGTGGCCGCGGTCAAGGCGATCAACGCGGCGCGGATGGCACTGTGGGGCGAGGGTCGTCACCAGGTCAGCCTGGACACCGTCATCGAGACCATGCGTCAGACCGGTGAGGACATGCTCGCCAAGTACAAGGAGACCTCGCGCGGGGGACTGGCTGTCAACGTCGTGGAGTGCTGAGCGCCGGGACGGGCACAGCCACCACCAGGTTTTACGCTACACCAAAACCTGGCAGGATGCCGCCCGTGACTAGCACGACCCACGCGACCGCATCGACCGGCTCCGACCCCATCCAGGCCTCTCAGGCCCCGACTCGTCAGTGGTGGAAGGACGCCGTCGTCTACCAGATCTACCCGCGTTCCTTCGCGGACGCTGACGGCAACGGCATCGGCGACCTTGCCGGTATCACCAGCCGCGTGCCCTACCTGGCTCGCCTCGGCGTGGACGCCGTGTGGCTCTCGCCCTTCTATCCCTCCGCCCTGGCCGACGGCGGCTACGACGTTGACGACTACCGCGACGTCGCCCCGGAGATCGGGACGCTGGAGGACTTCGACGCCATGGTCGCCGCTCTCCATGAGGCCGGGATCCGGGTGATCGTCGACCTCGTGCCTAACCACACCTCCAACCGTCATGCCTGGTTCCGCGCTGCGCTGGCGGGTGGGCCAGACGCCCCCGAGCGCGGGCTCTACCACTTCTACGAGGGCCGAGGCGAGGACGGCGTGGAGCCGCCTAATGACTGGCGTTCCCTGTTCGGTGGCTCCATCTGGGAGCGGGTGGAGGACCAGGCTGAGGACGGTACGCCCCTGACCGGACCGGGGACAGGGCGCCCCTACCAGTGGTACCTGCACATCTTCGCCCCCGAGCAGCCTGACCTGAACTGGGCCAACCCGGCAGTACGTAAGGACTTTGAGCGCACGCTGCGCTTCTGGTGCGACCGCGAGGTCGATGGCTTCCGCGTGGACGTGGCCCATGGCATGACCAAGGACATGGGGCAGCTGGAGCGTCCCTTCGCCCAGATGCCCTACTGGCCGCTGCCGGACAACGGTTCCCACGCCCTGTTTGACCGCGACGAGGTCCACGAGGTCTACGCCCAGTGGCGTACCGTGCTGGACTCCTACGACCCGCCGCGCTTCGCCGTCGCCGAGGCCGGTGTCCACCCGGCCCGCCGTGCGCGCTACGCCGCCTCCATCGGGCAGGCCTTCAACTTCCAGCTCCAGGACGCTGACTTCACGGCGCCCTCCTACGCCTGGGCGATCGACGCCGGTCTGGCTGACGAGGCTGCCTGCGGCTCGACCACCTGGGTGCTGGGCTGCCATGACACCTTCCGGGTGGCCACGCGCTACGGCTTCGATCCGGAGGAGAAGGTGGTTGAGCAGGTGCGCGCTGACCGCGACCAGGCTCATGACGCGGGCGCAGGTGCGGACGGTACACCGGCAGGGCGTCAGATGCGCTTGTCTCGCCTGTGGTTGCTGGCCGACGGCGAGTCCCCGGCCCAGGACGCGGCGTTGGGGGAGCGGCGTGCTCGCGCGGGCGCGATGCTGACGATGGCCCTGCCCGGGTGCATGTACGTCTACCAGGGGGATGAGCTCGGTGTGCCCGAGGTGCCTGACATTCCCGAGGATCGGCTGCAGGACCCCATCGCCCTGCGCAACCGCGAGGTGGAGAAGGGGCGCGATGGCTGTCGCGTGCCGCTGCCCTGGAGTGCGGAGGGCACGAGCTACGGTTTCGGGCCCGACGGCGGGGCTGAGGCGCACCTGCCGCAGCCGGCGGGGTGGGGGAGCCACGCCGTCGACGCCGAGGAGGGGGACTCTGGCTCGACCCTGGCGCTGTACCGGCGAGGACTGGAGCTGCGCCACCAGCTGTGGGGTGCGGCCAATCGCGAGCCGCTGAGCTGGCTGCGGCGCGACGAGCACGTCCTGGCCTTCGCGCGTGGCGAGGTCGAGTGCTGGACGGCCTTTGACCAGGACGCTGAGCTGCCTGCGGGCGAGGTGCTGCTGGCGAGCGGGCCGCTGACGCAGGAAGGCGCGGCGGGACGCGGTGGCGTCCTGCCTGCGGCGACGACGGTCTGGCTGCGCCGGGCCTGAGGCGCGGGCTCGACCGACCACCGCGGGCGCCGTCGACCACCTCGGGGGCGATCGACCACCCACGCCCCGTCCGACCACTGGATTCACGCGAATCAGGTGGTCGGACGAGGCACAGGCGGTCCGTCGAGTAATGAGTGGTCGGTGGAGGTCAGCGCGGGCCGCCCTGACCGCCTTGTCCCGGCTGCTCCTGGCCTCCCATGCCGCTCATGCCCGCAGACAGGGCGGAGGCGGTACCGGTGGCTGAGCCGCCCGACGTCGTCGCTACCGTGTACTCGGTGCCCTCGGTCAGTCCCAGGACCGTGACGTAGTCCGAGGAGATCGTCGAGGTCAGCGTCCAGCTCGTCCCGTCCGAGCTCGTGACGGTGATGGTGTCCCCGACGGCGACGCTCGGCAAGCCGGTGACGCCGACGACGTCGGACTCGCCGTTGACGTCGACGGCGCCGTCCATGGAACCGGCCGAGCCTGCCACGACGACCTGCCCGCCGGTGACCGAGGCCGATCCGTTGGAGTCGATGCCGTCGGAGTTGGCGTAGTCGATCTGGACGCTGCCGCCGGTGATCGTGAGGTACGCGCCGTCGTCGGACTCGGAGTCAGCGTTCTCGTAGCCCTCGATCGTGTAGTCCCCGTTGGTGGCGTTGATGCCGTCGTCGCCGGAGGCGATGGTGAGCGTGCCTCCCGAGACGGTGACGAAGGCGCCCTGGAGGCCTTCGTCTGCCGCGTCGACGGCGACTGTCCCAGAGTCCTGGGAGTAGGCCACGCCAGCGTTGACGCCCTTGGGCTTGACTGAGTCGTCGGTGGAGGATTCGTCCTCGGTGTCATCGGGGTCGGCCTGCCATCCAGGCTGGGACTGGACGGTGGAGGCGTTGGACTGCCCACCGCCGGCGATGATGGACAAGGTGGTGCCGTCCACGGTGACGTCGGTGGTGGCTGAGACGCTGTCGTCACCGGAGGTGATGGCGATCTCGGCCTCGCCCAGGGCGACGAACCCCTAGGTCTCGTCGTCGTCCTCCGTGGACTTCAGGCCGTCGCCCCCGGCTGTGACGGTCAAGGAGCCGCCAGAGACCAGGAGCCAGTCCTTGCCTCGGACGCCGTCGTCAGCGGCCGTGACGGTGATGGTGGGCGAGCCGGTGATTGCCAGGCCGTTCTTGGAGGAGATGCCGTCATTGCTGTTGCCAGTCACGGTCAGGGAGCCGGTGCCCGTGATGGTGAGCGTGTCAGAGGAGAAGAGGGTGGCCGTGGGGGCGTCCTCGATCGTGTCTGAGTAGGTCTCGCCGTCGGTCAGGGCGTTCTCGGTGCCCTCGGCCAGGACGACGACGGCGCTGCCCGCGTCCTGGATGTCGATGGCCGGCCCGTCGGCGTTGGTGATCGTGACGCCGTCCAGGACGAGGTGGACCTCGGCGTCAGCGGCGTTGACGACGACCTGACCGTCATCGAGGCTGCCGGCCAGGACAAAGGTTCCGGAGCCGGTGATGGTGACGGTGGTGCCATCCACGCTCACAGAGTCTGCCGCGTCACCGGAGACGGAGGCGGAGTCTCCGTCCAGGGTGATGGTGGTGGCGGAGTCGGTGTCCCAGGAGCCGGACTGCTCGGCGGAGGTGGCGGCAGCCACCGCCTCGGAGGTGTCGGCGTTGGCGGCCAGGACATCGCTCACACTGGCACCGATCGAGGCCTGACGTACCGCGGAGGAGATGGTGGTCCACACGGTGCCGGAGGACTCGTCCGCTGCGGCGACGGCGGAGGCGGACGTGGCGGAGGAGTCCGTGGTGGCGGCGGTGCCGCAGGCGGCGGTCAGGGCGATGGCGGTGAAGAACGCGAGGGTGCCGCTGACGCGGCGTGTACGACGGCGAGGGTCGGTACTGGAGGTGCCGTGACAACTGAACGGGTTCTTCATGGTGTCTCCTGCGTGGTCGGCTGGCCGGTGTGGCGACGAGAAGGCTGAAGCGCGCCGCTGGCCTTGATCTTTCAGGAGCTGGGTATGAGGTGGCTGTGAGGGCTGGGTGGTCGCGCTAGGAAGAGGGTGAATGAATGCTGATGATTGAAGATGGTGATGGCACTCATGCTTCTTGACTCAAGGAAAATCCACAGAATACGGTTAATTGAGCGGTCTATCGCCTACCCCGGCGGACCGAGGAATCCCGAGAGGGCATGACATGAGGAGACCACGGCGGATCCTGGCTGCCTTCGCGGCCCTGGTCCTGGCTGGTGCAGTGGGTGTGGGCGCTCCCACCGCGATGGCTGCAGACGTCTCTGCAGATGGTGCGACATCGCCTGACAACATCGCCAAGGCCTTGGACTATCTGGATCAGATCAACAAGGACGTGCACGGGACGAAGCGCACGCCTTTGAGTGAGCAGCAGATTGCCGACGCAAAAACTCTGTCTAAGCTTCGCAATGAATATGTTAAAAAACTGGTCATTCGGCTGATAACTTAAGCGAAGAACAGCTGCGAGCGGCGCTGAGTCCCGAAGAAATTCAGAAGGCGACGGTCGCTGAGAACATGATTATCGATGGTGCGGGTACGGGCGATACGCTGTCGGCGCTCAACGTCAACTCGGACATCATGAAGTGGGCTCAGATCCGTGCGGATGAGCTGGCCATCGCGGCCGAGTCTTTGACCTCGCGAGGGCAGAGTCCGCTCTCGCATGACAATGCCGAGAACGGGCAGCCTGCGTGGGCCGATGACAGTCTGACCAAATCCCCGAACTATCAATGGAATGATATCGGCAACGGTTATATGCAAGGCCGTAATTATGGCGGCCCAGAGAATCTGGCTCTTCAGAGTTGAGTGTGGGGTGAGGCGTCGAGGCCTCTGGTGATGAGGAGCATGCGGAGGCGGTAGTGCTCGACGTTGCGGAACCCGCGGGCGATGCGGCGGCCCAGCTCGATGA
>OKWK01000220.1_pt1 | contig 43007 bp, 47 predicted proteins | sample 1607181 | NCBI WGS metagenome assembly OKWK01 (sample SAMN07501053, study PRJEB24779) | human gut metagenome | isolation source: stool | host: human infant | place: USA: Pittsburgh, PA
CCATGTCGCCTCAGCGACCTTTATATCTTATCAAATTTGTTGTTCTTTGTCAAGAACTTTTTTCAAATTTGTTTTTGTTGTATTTTTCGTAATAAAAAAATAACAACTTTCTCGATTCCTTTTACTTTCCGGAACCAAAGAACAGTTGTTATTATATCACATATATTATACCTGTTTATTACTAAATACATCTTTATATTAAATTATATATTAATTTTCTTTTAAATACTCTAAGTATCTAAAGATAGGTATATACGACACACCCAGCATAGTTTATTTACATATTATTATTTGTTATATAATATGTAACATGATCTTGCCATCTTCCATTTATATATAAATATTTTTCATTTATGCCTAGTTTTTTAAATCCACAACTTTCTAATACTTTTTGAGATCTAATATTATCTATCAACGTTGACGCTTCTATTCTATGTATATTAACTTCACTAAATGTATAATCTATTAATAAATTAAGTGCTTCTTTCATATATCCATTTCCCTGGAAATATTTGTCTATGGAATATCCTACGATACAATTCTTTAATACACCCATTATTATATTTGATATCTTTATTTTTCCTATAAATTTTTTATCTTTATATATACCAAATTCCAAACTATTCCCATTTAAGTATTGTTTATATGAATCCATTAATATATCTCTTTGACCTTTTAAAGTATAAAAATTTTTATCTCGTGTGGGTTCGTAATCTTTTAAATGATTTTCATTTCTTATATAATAATCTAATACTTCTTGGGCATTTACAGGGGTTAATAGTTTTAAAGTTATATTTTTTCCTTCTATACTTAATTCTCTATATATATTAGCCTTTCTAAAAGTATCTATATCTAATCCAAATAAAAATTCACTAGTTTTTATTCCTTCTATTAATCTACTATGATTTATAATTCCTTCTAAGTAAAATCCATATTCTGTAAAAACATTTGTATTCATATTTTCATTAATTATAATATTTATTTTACAAAGTCCTTTTTTATAGAATAAATATTGTAAAAAATCTTTTAATATATAATTTAAATAAATATTTGAATCTTCACCATCTCTATAAAGATTCAATCTAAAGCAACCATATTTATTCTTTTTTGATAACTCTAGTATAAATATTCTGCCGATACTTATTCCTGTAATATCTTTAACTATATATTCATCTTCTGTACCTTTAGCTAATTCTATACTCACCTTAAATTTATTATTCATAAATCCTCTCCCCTACACGTCAAAATTTTTAAGCTAATTTCTTTATATTTTTATGTATAAAAAACATGAACATTAAAGAAATAAACAAGCTTATAGGAATAAGATAATATGATGCATAAATACCTATTAAATCATTTAAACATCCCATAAAAAAATTTATAATCATATTTACAAAAGAAGATAAAGTTACTACTATTCCTGTTACATAGGAACTATTAGTGAAATATACTTTGCTAATAGTTAGCACTACTGTAGGATATATTATAGAAAAAAATATTCCAGATAATGATATTAAAATTAACCCATTCTGCCCTAATGTTATTCCTAAAGTATACATTATTAAAGCCATAGTCAAAGATAAACATACTGCCTTTATATAACTGAATTTTTCTACTAAAAATCCTCCGAATAGTCTTCCTAAAGCAAGTAAAGCTGAAAATAAAAATATGTAATATGAACTTTGATTTTTATTATACTTATATCCGTTCTCCATTAAATTAACAAACCAATTTCCTGTAGCTATTTCACTAAATACGTAAAATCCTAACCCAAATATATAAAAATACAATAATTTATCCTTAAAAACTTCTTTTGATCTTATTTTATTATCATCTTTTAATTTATTAATCACAGGAATTTTAATAAAAAATAATAACAGTAAGTATACTATAAAAGTTATTATTGATAAACAAAGGTATATCCTTCTCCATGTTATACCTTTGTATAAAAGTATGCCAAAAATTCTTTGTGATAAAGCTAATCCCATACCATAATTAAAATGAGTCATATTCATTATTATAGCCTGAAAACTTATAAAAATTATAGGTATTATTGTATTACTAGATATAGCTAAAAAAGCTTGTCCTCCATTTATCAAAAACATTAAAACAACAAGAATTATGTAATTAGGCACAAAATTTAATAAAAGAAAACATATACTTATTATTAAAAGTCCTATAGAATAAACTTTTTTCTGACCTTTCTTTTCGCACAATATTCCTCCTAAATATGTAAATAATGTATATCCTAGCGTACTTATAGTAATCATTAATCCTATTTTAGTATTATTTACATTAAACTCATTTTTAAATATAGGAATAAAAATTCCTCTTGTACTATCACAAACGGCTATTAACATCATAGTTAAAAAAATATATAACAATAATATAAAATTTTTATTTTTTATGACTTATCCCCCCAATCCATTTATTTAATATATCCCTTATTTAATTATATCTCTTACCACTTCTCCCGCTATCATAAGACCAGCACAAGGAGGAACAAAAGATATACTAGCTGGAATTGGTCTACCTTTATCATTCACTGGCCTATCATTACCTTTTATTGGAGTTTCTTCTGAATATAAAACTTTTAGACTTTTTATATTTCTCTTTCTAAGTTCATATCTCATAATCTTAGCTAATGGACACACTTTAGTATCATATATATCTGATATTTTTAATTTATTAGGATTTAACTTGTTTGCTGTTCCCATGCTACTTATTATATTTATATTATTTTTATCACACCATACTACACTTAATATTTTAGAAGAAACAGTATCTATAGCATCTACAACATAATCTGTATCTTTCTTTACTATTTCACTTATATTATCTTTATTTATAAAAACTTGATGAGTTGTAACATTACAATTAGGATTTATAGATAATATTCTATCTTTCATAACTTTAACCTTTGATTTACCAACAGTATTTAAATTAGCATGAATTTGCCTATTCATATTAGTTATATCTACTATATCATTATCAACTATTGTTATATCTCCTACTCCAGATCTAACTAATCCTTCTACTACAAAACTTCCAACCCCTCCAATACCTAAAACTACAACTTTACTTTTATTTAATTTTTCTATAGCCTCTTTTCCTATTAAAAATTCAGTTCTTTGTAACCAATTATCCATTTTAGTCCTCCTTTTTTTATTCATCTATTACTATTTTATAATAAAATGAATTGTTTAATCTACAAAAATTATAAAAACCCCTATTCTTATATATAACCGATCAATCTAAGAATAGAGGTTTAAAATATAAACAGTTTATAAAGTTTATAAATTTTTATAACAAACCTATTTCCCAATATCTTTACCCGTTAGATTGTTATAAAATTATAGCTTTCACAACAATATATAATCATTTACCCTTATTCTGAAACATGATTTATATATTATTAAAAAATAAAACTTTAAAAACTGTTATTATCTATTTTTTAAATATAATAATTCAGTATATTTTAAATATTACCATATTTTTGTTTTATTATCAACACATTGTATTTTTTACCAAATACTATATACTCAATGTAGATTCTGTTTCTGAACAATATTTAGTAATTATGCATTTCTCTATGTTTCTAACACACTTTTTGCAAATACAATTTTCTAAACTCCCCTGGCAATCACTTTTTAATATATTTATACATTTACTACAATTATTATTATTTATATTCATATTATAATCATCTTCCTCCTATTTTATGTCCAAAAATTTTATCATATTTTTTTCTATTTGATCTATTCTCTTTTCTTTATAAAATATTGCATTATTTGGACATATATATATACATCTTAAACACAACATACAATTACTATGAAAAACTACTCCTCCATTTTCAAATACTATATTTCCCTTTGGACAATTTCTAACGCACATACCACATTTAGTACAATAATCTGTAGATTTAAGATTATTTGAAAATTTAGGAAGAATTTTATTAAAACCTTTAGATGCTATTTTCCCAAAAAATAATCTAGTTTTGCTTACTTTCTCTAAATATTTTTCTCCTTTTAAAAATTTATCTATAATTACTTCAACTTTTTTTTCTGAATCTTTTAATATATTTTCTATTTCAACCTTATCTGGTTTTTTACCTATAGAAAAATAATAATTATTTATCATTTTTATATTGGCCTTTATGACCACATCATAACCTTTGTTATGTAAAATTTTATGTATATTTTCTACTGCACAAGCAGTATTTCCACCTTGAGTTGAATATAATATACATTTAATTCTTTTCTTTACTTTAGGAATGCTATTAGCAAAATCATTTATTAATTTGGGACCCATCTCAGCATAAATTGGTGTTCCTATTATTATAAAATCATAATTATCAATATTATTTAATACATCGTCATCAATATTTTCTATATTAACTTTATGTATAGTATTATTTAGTTTAGACAATTTATTTTCTATTTTATCTGCTACCCATTTAGTATTGCCCGTCCCACTAAAATAAAATAATATACCATTCATATTGGTCCTCCAATCCTAATACTTTTCTAAATATACACTTACATTATTTTATAATAACATTATATATATTAAATATATTTACAAAAGTATTAAAATTTTCTTAAAATAGGATTTCTAAAAAATAATATTAGCTTTAATTTTAATATAGTAAATATAAAAAACACATATAGTTAGCATATTAACAAGATTTGCAGTTCTTAATTTAATAAAATTAAAAACTTTTGTATTTTCTCATAATATATGCGATGAAATAACAAAACCATAAGTTGCCTACCTATTAAACAAAAACTTTTAATAAATCAAACTTAGAACTGCTTAATAAAAAATTCACTTTATGAAGTATTTTAGTTATATTTACATTTTTAAAATTAAAGCTATTTTTGACAGCTTCTTTATAATTATTTGTTTTCTTCTCTATCATGTTCCTTTTTAAAATTAACTCTATATTTATCCATAACTTCACTAAATATTTCTGATGCTGTAGGAGGTGTATAAGTTATAGCGTTTGCACCTGCTTTTATGGTTTCTTTTATGCTCTCTTCATTTGGACCCCCTGTAGCTATTATAGGAAAATCAGGATATCGTTTTCTTATTTCTCTAACTATGTATGCAGTTCTTTTAGCTCCTGATATATTAAGTATAGTGGCTCCTGAATTAATCCTAGCTTCTATATCCTCATACTCGGATACAACTGTTACTACAATAGGGATATCTATAGTATCCTTTATTTGCTGTATTACATCATTAGGTGTTGGATTGTTTACAACAACTCCCATCGCACCTTTAAATTCAGCATCTAAAGCTAAATTTACAACTCTCTTTCCTGTAGTTAATCCCCCTCCTACACCACAGAAAACAGGAATATCTGCAGCTAAAACCAAAGATTGAGTTATTATCGGTTGAGGAGTAAAAGGATACACTGCTATTACAGCATCTGCATTAGTATTTTTAATAACAGCAACATCTGTACTATACACAAAAGATTTTATTCTTTTTCCAAAAACTCTAATGCCACTAGCTTCTCTAATAATTGAAGGAACTTCTATCATATGGCTTCTTAACACACCTTTTATTTCTGGTACACGTTTAGGTGTTTTTTCAATTTTGTTACTCATTTTTTCCTCCTTAAAAGCTTGAATTTTTTATAAGTAAATTCTATATGTACTTATGAAAAACCTTCTTATTTTTATCTTCTTACTAAAATTTTAAATTTATTCACATATAATTTTTTTAATAGTTAAGCATTATTTTTCTTATTACCTTTTTCCCAATTTCATCTTCTTCCATATGATCTATAGCCTCTTTTATAGGTATCCAATTAATCCATTCTACCTCTTCCGATTTATTTAATTCTCCATCTTTATATGTTGCCATAAATGTAATCATAACTATATCTTTGCTCTCTAGATAATCACTACCTAAATATTTCAAATCCTTTATATTAATACCAGCTTCCTCTTTAACTTCTCTATGAACTGTCTCTTCAATAGTCTCTCCACTAGATACATATCCTGATAAAAGAACTTTAGAATTTTTATATATGTAACTTTGTTTTAACAACAATACTTTATCATCTTTAATTATACCTACTACAACACAAGGTTTAGGAGTATCAAAATACATTATATTATGTCTCTCACAATATGGAACTCCACCTTCGTCCCAACTATACTTTTCAATTAATTTTTCCCCACATAATGGACAATACTTAAATTTCATATACTTAGCTTAATAAAAAGCTTTCCCTCCAATTCTCGTAATTTTAAAATTTATCTATATTTCGATTGGTATAGGATTGTTTAAAGAAATGCTGTTTTCTTCAACTAAACAATCATAGGCTAAAATTTCTACGCCTTTTTCTTGTGCTAGCTTTAAAGCTTTTCCAAAATTTTCATCCATTTTATGGTTTGGCGTAAATTTTTTAACACCACATAATTGTATTAAAAATAATATACCTGCACCCATACCTTTGTTTTTTACATCTATCAGTTCTAATATATGTTTTGTTCCTCTTTCTGTAGGTGCATCTGGAAACATAGTTATACCACTATTTTCAAGAGTTACTCCTTTTACTTCCAAATAATATATTTCCCCATTTTCTTTTTCTAATTTAAAATCAAATCTGCTTTTTCCAAAAGTTTTTTCTCTTTTTATATTAGTGTATTCTTTAAATACTTCTATTTTAGAATTTATTAATGCCTCATAAACTACCTTATTAGGTATCTGAGAGTCTATATTTATAAGCATATTCTCTTTATATGCTGCTATTAAATCATATCTGGTTTTTCTATTTTCATTATTTTCTTCTCTTAATATAACCGTAGAACCTGGGATTAATATCTCTTTACATCTTCCTGTGTTAGGAACATGTACAATTTCTATTTCATTATTTATTTTTACATAAGCCTGAAATCTATTAGGCCTTTTTACGAACTTAGCTTTTACTATATTTTTATCTATTTTCAAATTTATTTTATCGAAAATTTTTTCGATAATCCTCCTCTCATGTTCAATATATAAACTTCACATATAATTATACACATATCCACAGATTTTATCCACATAAAGCCTTGATAATTGTTGAAAACATTTATTTTTTTAAAGTTATCCACAGTATTATAAAAATAATTTAAATATTATAAGAAATATAACTCCTGGTATTCCAAAAAATCCCGCTATTAATGCTGTCCATATATTTATACCTATGTAAAAATTAAAAGCTTTCCCAAATATATTCAAAATAAATAATAATATTGTTCCTAAAATAGCATTCCCTATTAAGCTTAATAAAATTTTTAATGGCCATGAAAATATTTTTACTAATAAAAATAATAAAAATATAGCTAAAATAAAATAAGCAATATATTCCACTCCCATAAATTCAGCTCCCTCTAATTTATATATTATATTTATATTCTATACTAATACTAAAAATTATATATTATTTTAATATTATATTAAATAAAAATAAACCATTAGAATTTTATATTTCTAATGGCTTATTAAATGTAAGTTTTATCCTACTTCAACCTCTTTTATTGTATCACAATATTCTACTTTAATACCTTTTTGTTTAGCTTCTTTTAAAAGATAAATATATTTAGCTTTTAATGCTTCTTCCATATAAATAGCATAATCAATTAATTTGGGATCACTTGTATTCTCAAATAACCTTCTTATATTGTTTATCTCTGATATTACACTGTCTATAGATTCTAGCAGTAATTTTTTTTCATTTTTTCTATCATTTAATTTTTTCATTATAAAAAACCTCCCATTTTATCTCCTATTTCAATAATAGACATAAAATGGGATTTATATTCGTAAAATTTTTTTATAATTCTGTTCTTCCTTCTAATGCTTTAGCTAAAGTAACCTCATCTGCATATTCTAAATCCCCGCCTACAGGTACTCCATGAGCAATTCTTGTAACTTTAACTCCTAGAGGTTTTATTATTTTAGATATATACATAGCTGTTGCTTCTCCTTCTACATTAGGATTAGTAGCAACTATAACTTCATCTACACTACCATCTATTCTTCTTATTAATTCTCGTAATTTTATATCTTCTGGTCCTCTTCCTGCCATAGGTGATATATTTCCATGTAATACATGATATACTCCATTATATTCTCTTATCTTTTCCATAGACATTATATCTTTAGGTTGTTCTATTACACAAATAATAGATTTATCCCTATTAGGATTACTACATATTGCGCAAGGATCCTTATCTGTAAAATTACCACATACAGAACAATATTTAATTGTACCCCTAGCTTTTACCAATGCCTCTGAAAATTCTTTTACCTCTTCTTTAGGTAAATTTAGTACATATAGGGTAAGTCTTTGTGCTGTTTTATAACCTATACCTGGTAATTTAGCAAATTCTTCTATTAACTTTTCTATAGCTATAGGATAAAAATCCAAATCTTTCACCTCTATTTTACTTTAGCTTAACTCTAGAACATTCCTGGTAAGTTCATTCCTCCAGTTAATTTTTTCATTTGGCTTGAAGTATCTTCTTCAGCCTTCTTTAAAGCCTCATTGCATGCACTTATTATTAAATCTTGAAGCATTTCTATATCATCTTCATCTACAACTTCTGGTTTTATTTTTATATCAACTATTTGTTTTTTACCATTAGCAACAGCTGTAACTGCTCCTCCTCCAACTGTAGCTGAAAATTCTTTCTTTTCCATCTCACTTTGCATTTTTTCCATATCTTGTTGAAGTTTTTGAGCTTGTTTTATTAGGTTATTCATATTTGCTCCACCCATGTTAGGGAATCCACCTCTTGCCATAAAAATTCCTCCTTAATATAAATAATTCGATTTTTATTATATCATAATTGTATTATTTAACTAGTTATTCATCAATTATTTCTAATATATTCTCTCCAAAAGTATTTTTTAAAACTTCTTCTGGTAAATTTTCTTCTTTACCACTTTCCTCTACAGTATATATTATTCTAATTTTCTCTTTTAGTACCTCAGAAAAAATTTCTTGAACTATTTTATTATTTTCTGGCTTTTCTAATCTCTTTTTATTGAAAGAATACTGCTTATTATAATTTAAAGTAATAATTCCTTCTTTACAATCTGTTATATTTGCAGTAACTAAGGCTGCATATAATACCATAAGCCTCCTTGCCTTAAAAGCCTCTAATATATCATGCCACATTTTTTTGACAGTTTCTACAGTTAATTTAGAGTCTTTATTGTAATCTTGTAATGAATTTTCTTCTATTTTACTCTGTTGTATGCTTTCTTTTTCTCTTTTTAGATTAAATTCCTTTGTCTCTATTTTTTTCTTTTCTTCACTTATTGTTAATTTTATATTACCAGACTTTATAAGCTCTTCTACTCTATTAAGTCTAGAAAGTATTACTTCTTTAGATGTATCATATTCTATTTTACACATTTTAAGTACAGCTAATTCTAAATATATTCTACTTTGTTTTACCCATTTAGACTGTTTTTCTGCTTCCTGAAGTATTTTTATATTCCTCATTATTTCTTCTATTCTTATTTTTTCAGCCTGCTCTTTTACTAAATCAATATTTTCACTAGACATATCTAATATTTCATCTGGATTTTTACTTACTTTTACCATAAGTATATTTCTAAGATGAATTATCATATCTTTTATAAAATTATATATATCTTTTCCACTTAAAACTATATCTTCTATTATTCTCATAGATTTCTCTACATCTTTTTCTATTATACTATTTGTAATTCTTAAAAGATTTTCATTTGTAACTAAACCTAGCATATCTAAAACTTGATTGTATTCTACTTTTCCATCTCCAGTAGATATAACTTGATCTAATATACTTAAAGCATCCCTCATTGCTCCATCTGACATTCTAGATATAAGATTAAGACTTCTATCATCTGCATATACTCCCTGCTGTGATACTATTGATCTAAGCCTTTCAAATATTTCCTCATTTCTTATTCTTCTAAAATCAAATCTTTGACATCTAGATAATATAGTTATAGGTAATTTTTGAGGATCAGTTGTTGCCAATATGAATATTACATTATTGGGTGGTTCTTCTAAAGTTTTCAAAAAAGCATTTACTGCTTCTTGAGTTAACATATGAACCTCATCCATTATATAAACCTTATTTCTTCCTTCCTGTGGAGGATATTTTACATTTTCTATAACTTCCTTTATATCCTCTAATTTTCTTTTAGAAGCGGCATCCATTTCTATTACATCCATTAAAGTTCCATTATTTATTTTATTACAAATTTCACATTCGTTGCAAGGTTCTCCATCTTTAGGATTTAGACAATTTACCGCTTTTGATAATATCTTTGCTGTAGATGTTTTTCCTGTACCTCTTGTTCCACAAAAAAGATAAGCATGAGCTATTCTTTTTTCTATAACTTGATTTTTAAGTGTTACTGTTATATGTTTTTGTCCAACTACCTCTTTGAATGTCTTAGGTCTCCACTCTCTATATAATGCGGTATAAGCCATTACTACCACCTTCTTACTATAAATAATTAAAACTATACACTAATATTATACACTAATATTTTATTATAAAAAATAAAAGGCACTTTTAAAAGTACCTTTAAATTCTTATTAAACCGTGCACTTCGCTTTGTCTATTAACTTATGAGCGTTACCTGTACAGTTAGCTCAAATCAGGTTTATCCACGGCACACGAAAGTGTTCACTTACCGCTGCTTCCTTCCGGATCTGACGGAGTTCATGAATTTCCGTTGCGTGGGACCCAATTATCAACACCACTTTTACAGGCCAGACCCCACAAGTTAAAGTCTAGGCGAAGAATTCAATCCTGCTATAGCGGATTGCAGGTTACAGGGCACCGCTAACTCCCCATCTAGCACGGAAAGATTAAATGGCGGAGAGAGGGGGATTCGAACCCCCGATAGAGTTGCCCCTATACACGCTTTCCAGGCGTGCTCCTTAAACCTCTCGGACATCTCTCCACGAAATCTTATATTCATTATTTTATTGTCAACATAAAGTATTATACTATGAAATTATAATAACTTCAATACTTTAATACAATATTTATTTTGAATAAATGTTATTTTATTAAAATAAATACATTTATTGTATAAAAAATTCTTAGTTTAAAAATTTTTATCACTTTTACCTAATATTCTTAAAAAAATTTGTTATTATTCTACTACATTCATCATTATATAACCACTTAATATTTAAATTACTTTTTAAATAATCATTATTGGTTATGTTTACTACTGATCCACATGCCCCTCCTATAGGATCAAAAGTTCCTATATATAATTCACTTATTCTAGATTGAATTATTGCACTAGCGCACATAGCACAAGGCTCTAATGTTACATACATTTTACACCCTTTTAATCTCCAATTTCCAAGTACATTACATGCTTTTCTTATAGCCAATATTTCTGCATGTGCTGTTGGATCTTTTAACATTTCCTTCAAATTATGACTTTTAGATATAATTTTATTATCTTTAACTATAATAGCTCCAATAGGAACTTCTCCTATTTCTAATGCTTTTTTTGCTTCATCTATTGCATATTCTATATATCTCTCCATATAAAGCTCCTTTATATAAACTTCTTCATAATATTATTCTTCATATATTATAATGTATCTATTTTATATTTAAAATAACAAATGTTGATTCCATATACATGAAATCAACATTTGAATTTTTATAAAATAATTACTTAATTATTAAATCTAAAGCTTGTTTTAAATCACCAATTATATCTTCTACATCTTCAAGTCCTACAGACAACCTTACTAACCCATCACTTATACCTGCTTCTTTTCTTTCTTCTTCCGTATAAGGAGAATGAGTCATTGATGCTGGATGTTGAATTAATGTTTCTGCATCTCCAAGGCTTACTGCTAGGGTAGCTAATTTAACATTATTCATAACTACTTTACCTTCTTCTACTCCACCTTTTAATTCAAAGGAAATCATAGCCCCAGGCAAATTCATTTGTTTTTTGGCAAGTTCATAGTATTCAAAGCTTTCTAATCCTGGATAATAAACCTTTTCAACTGCTGGATGAGCTTCTAAAAACTTTGCTACCTCCATAGCATTGCTGCAATGTTTTTCCATTCTTAATTGCAACGTTTTCATACCTCTTATTATCAAAAATGCTTCAAAAGGTCCTATAACTGATCCTGTCATGTCTTTTATACCAAATAATTTAACTTGATTTATAAATTCCTCTTTTCCAACTGCAAATCCAGCTACTACATCTCCATGTCCATTTAAGTATTTAGTAGCAGAATGTACAACTACATCAGCACCTAATTGTAATGGTCTTTGTATGTATGGTGTGCAAAAAGTATTGTCAACAAATACAAGACATTCTTTATTATTTTCATGAGCTATATCTGATATTTTTTTAATATCAGTAACTTTTAGTGTTGGATTAGCTGGAGTTTCTAGATAAACTACTTTAGTATTTGGTCTTAATGCATTTCTTACCTCTTCTAAATTAGATACATCTACAAATGTAACTTCTACTCCATATCTTGTTAATCCATGATTTAACAATGCAAATGTGCATCCATACAAAGTATCTGATGCAACTACATGATCTCCTACTTTTAAAGCTGACCATAAAGATGCAGATATAGCTCCCATACCTGATGCTGCTACAACAGCTGCTTCTCCACCTTCTAATAAAGCCAATTTATTCTCTACTTCTGTAGCTGTAGGATTACCTAATCTTGAATATATATATCCACTTTCTTCTCCTGCAAATCTCCTACCACCTTGTTCTGCAGAATCAAATATAAATGTAGATGTTTGATATATTGGGGTGGATAATGAACCAAACTGTTTATCTTCCATATGTCCACCGTGTATAGCTTTTGTTGCAAACCCCATTTTCTTTATATTTTCCATATAATAATCCCCTTTCAAATAAATATATATATTTATTTAAAGCAAATAATATACCAATAATAAAAGTATATAAATTATGCATATTATAATAGAAAATATGAGATATTATAAATAATTTTATAATATTTTTCATAGAAAACTGGCAATATTTTTTTACAGTTGTAAATACTTATTTACAGTTGATTCCATACTTTTTTATTTTATTCATTACAGTAGTATGAGAAACCCCTAATACTTTGCCTACTTTTCTTAAACTTTTATATTCATCAACTGCCTTCTGTATAGCACATCTTTCTGCATCTTCTACTATATCTTGTAAAGATAATATACCACTATCATTATTTTTATTATTGTTTAATGTAATATTGCCATTTATGTTGAAATTTTCATCAGTTAATGTGTTATTTAAACACAAGTTCATAGCTCTTTCAATTATATTTTGTAGTTCCCTAATATTGCCTGGGAAATCGTACTTTAATAATTTATCCATAAATTTCTTATCTATATATTTAACATTTTTATTTAAACTCTTATTAAAAATCTTCACAAAATTATCTACTAATAATTGTATATCCTCTTTTCTTTCTCTTAATGGAGGTATTTCTATAGGTACTACATTTAATCTATAGTATAAATCCTCTCTAAATTTACCTTTTGAAACCATTTCTTTTAAATTTCTATTAGTAGCAGCAATTATCCTTACATCTATTTTTTCTTCCTTCGTACTCCCTATTTTTCTTATAGTTCCTTCTTGTAATACTCTTAAAAATTTACACTGAATATTAAGAGGAAGTTCTCCAATTTCATCTAAAAATATAGTACCCTTATCCGCTAATTTAAAAAAACCTTCTTTACCATTAGATTTAGCCCCTGTAAAACTTCCTGCTTCATAACCAAAAAGTTCACTTTCTATTAAATTATCCTGTAAGCCAGCACAATTTACAGTAATAAAACTTTTATTATTTCTTAAGCTTAATTTATAAATAGCCTTTGCAAAAAGTTCCTTTCCTGTTCCAGATTCTCCACAAATTAATACGGTTGAATTTGTTTTAGCAATTGATTTACATATCTCTTTTAAACTTTCAATACAACTACTTTTTCCTATTATTCCTCTAAAGGCTTCATTTTCTTCATCTTTAATAGAATTTACTATTTCAATAGTTTCTTTTAAATCTTTTATTAATATAACAAATCCTATTATTTTATTTTTATCATCTTTAATAGCTCTGGCTGTTGATACATACATTCCCTTTCTATCTTTATTATTAATAAAAACTTGCAAATTATCATAATCTTTTCCCATTTTTAAAGCATCTAATATAAGTTGATTTTGTCCTAATATTTCTTTTATGTGCTTTCCAATTGCATTTTCTTTTAAAGTATCAAATAAATTTTCACAGTACTTATTAAAAACTTCTACATGGCATTTTTCATTTACAAATATTACACCCTCCTCTAAAAAATCAATTATAGTAAATAATTTTTTTTCGTTCTTTTCATAAGGTAATATATCTATCTTTTTTACTCTTACTACTCCTTTTATATTTTTTATTTTATTAATAAGCATGTTCTTATTGTAAGAAATCTTTTTATCTATTTTCACATATATTTTTTTAGGAAATACTTCTAGAGATTTTATATCTATATTTTCCTTATATAAAATATTTAAAATATCTAGCACCATGCCTAAACGATCTTCTGTTATTATTTCTAACTTCATAGAATTCGCTCCTTTTATGGAATACTAAATAATACCTATTAATTTATATTATATCAAATTTAAATTATATTTAATTAATATTACTACTTACAATAATTAACCTGATGCATAATTTTTTAATATCTGTATTATAATCTTTCTTTATCTTTTAACATATTATTTATTTAAAATATTTTAACGCAAATACTATATGATATTTACAATTCTATTTACTATATATTAAATTTTGAATATCTATTTTAAATTACCCCTTTTGTTATTAATGCAGTTAACAAATCCCATTCATTTCAATAAAAAAGTATCTTTTTTCTCCTGATAGCTATACACTTTTTGAACTACTAATATAACTGATAGTATTGTATTTATTAAACAATAAAAGCCATTCATCAACTAAAGCTTTTTATTATATAAATATATAATAAATTATTACACATAAAAAAACACTAAATTATTAAACAAAAAAGCTATAGATTTTACTCTACAGCTTATTTTTTAAAATTAATATAAGTTATCAACCTGCACTAACCATTTGTTAAAATAAATGGCAATATTTATTTAAGTACTTTACATTTATTTTCCCTACATAACTTTTTCAACAAAAGCGGTATATTTTAATACTAAAATAAAAATGTATAAAATTTATAATGTTTTTATGTAAACTACTACCTAAATTTTTTATAATCTTATTGGAAAATAAATATAGTTTTAAAGATGAAAACTGATACTGATTTATATTAAAATTGGTCACTAGAATTGGATAAAATATCTGGTACGCCCGACAGGAATCGAACCTGCGACACGCAGTTTAGGAAACTGCTGCTCTATCCTACTGAGCTACGGGCGTTCATTTATCTTTTAATAGTTTATTACAATTCATGATTAATGTCAAGAATTGTATATATTATAACTTATTTTAGCTATAATTTCAATAATTATAGTTAATACTAAAGTTAATAATTATTTAATTTATGTTACATATTCTGTTATAGTATAATATATGTAAAAGTAGGAGGTGTATATTATGATAAACGAATTTAAAAATATACTTTTAGCTGGCATTGGTTCGGCAGCTTATACCTATGAAAAAGCCTCTAATTTAGTAGATGAATTGGTTAAAAAGGGCAGAATTACTGTAAATGAAGGTAAAGAATTGTCTGAAGAATTGAAAAGAAATATTGATCAAAATAAAAAATATAAAAATTCATCTGATGAAAAACAACTTACAAAGGAAGACATAATTTCTATATTTAATGAGTTAAATTTTGCTAATAAAGATGATTTAAAAAGCATAAATGATAAAATAAAATCACTTGAAAATAAAATTTCTAAACTAGAAAAATAATATTAATAAGCCCAACTAAGGTTAGGGCTTTTATTTATATTATAATATAAATAAAATTTTTAAAGGGGTATTAAAATGTACTTAAATTCCGTGCAAAGGTTTAAAGAAATAATAAAGATATTAGCATTCTATGGCTTTGGTCATATTGTAGATTCTAAATTTAATGAAATTAAAGCTCCAGAAAACTTAAGAAAAGCTTTTGAAGAATTAGGACCTACTTTTATAAAAATAGGTCAAATATTAAGTACAAGACCTGATATATTATCTGAAGCTTATATAAATGAATTATCAAAACTTCAAGATAAAGTACCTGAAAATGATTTTAGTGATATAAACAAACTATTTTTTGAAGAATTTAATATATCTATAGAAGACGCTTTTTTAACTTTTTATAAAAAACCTTTAGCTTCCGCTTCTATATCACAAGTTTATTCTGCTAGACTTCATAATAATGAAGAAGTTATAGTAAAAATTCAAAGACCTGAAATAAAAGAAAAAATGAATATGGATTTAAATATATTAAAAAAAATATTTACCATTGGAAAAATTAAAACTTTTGATACATTAATAGACCCTAAAGAAGCTATAGATGAATTAATAAATGCAACTAACCTAGAATTGGATTTTAATAATGAAAAAGAAAATATAAAAAAATTTAGATACTTTAATAAAAATCTAAAATGCATTTATATTCCTAAAACTATAGATAAATATTGTAGCAGTAAAATAATTACTATGGAAAAAATTAATGGCTTTAAAATAACAGATACGCACTCTTTAGATAAATTAAACTATGATAAAAAAGATGTAGCTCATAAATTAGCCATATCTATATTAAAACAAATTTTTGAAGATGGGTTTTTTCACGGCGATCCTCATCCTGGAAATATTTTTATATTTAAAAATAAAATATGTTATATAGACTTTGGCATAATGGGTACTCTCACACCTGATTTAAAGAAACATTTAAATGAAGCGATGATAGCTATAGCATTTAAAGATGTAGATAAACTTATATCTGTAATATTATCTATCGGAATAAAAAAAGGTTATGTAAATAAAAATAATTTATTTGATGATATAAATTATTTATTTGATATTTACCTTTCTACTCCTTTAAAAAATATAAAAATGTCAACTATGCTTCAAGAAGTATTTGAATGCGCTCGTAATAATAATATTAGTTTACCTAAAGAATTAACTATGCTCATAAGAAGTCTAATTATAATAGAAGGCATATTGGAAAAAATAGATCCTAATATTCAAATATTAGATATTGCTATTCCTTATGTAAAAAATAATGATAAAATTAATCTCTTTAAAAATATTGATTTTGACGAATTAATATTAAATAGCTATAAAACTGTAGAAGATTTATCTAAAATTCCTACTAAAATTGTTCAACTACTCAATAGCATTTTAAATGGTAGATCAAAAATTCAGCTTAATGTCAATAATCTAGATAGATCAATTAATGAATTAAATAGAATGATAAACAGAATTGTATTTGCTTTAATAATATCTTCAATGATAATTGGTTCCTCATTTATACTTAATTCTAATATCGGTCCTAAATTTTATGACATATCTATAATAGGAATATTAGGATATCTTATTGCAGCATTTATGGGTTTTTGGCTTCTTGTATCTATAATAAAATCTGGGAAACTATAACCCATGTATAAATATTTCTTTTAACTTTATTAATTTATTGACATTTATAGCTAATTAAATAATAATTAGCTTATCATACTTTACTTAGAAAGAGGTTTTTTAATGATAAAATATTATAATAGAAAAACTAAAAATTATGATATAGAAAAAATTGCTGGTGAAAAATATTTAAATTGGACTTATTCCTCACCTATAGGCATGAGCCTTTTAGAAATACTTATAAAAAAGAAAATTTTTTCAAAAATATATGGATTTTATTGTGATAGAAAATTAAGCAGTAAAAAAATAAATAAATTTATTAATGATTTTCAAATTGACATGTCTTTATGTAAAAATGAAACTAATAATTTTAAATGTTTTAATGATTTTTTTGTTAGAAAGTTAAAAAAAGAAGCTAGACCTATAAATCATGATAAAAATATTTTAATATCTCCAGGTGATGGCAAGCTTCTTGCATATGAAAATTTAAATTTAAATTCTATAACCGAAATAAAAGGAATAAATTATAGTTTTTATGAGTTAATAAATAATAATTCATTAGCAAAAGAATATGACAATGGAACTTGTATTATTTTAAGATTATGCCCAACAGACTATCATAGGTTTCATTTTATAGATAATGGTATATGCGAAAATTCCATAAAAATAGATGGATTTTACTACTCTGTAAATCCAATTGCATTATCTAAAATACCTAGCTTGTTTTGTAAAAATAAAAGGGAGTATGCTATTTTTCATAGTGAGAATTTTGATGATGTAATATTTATGGAGATTGGAGCAACATGTGTAGGTTCTATAATACAAACTTATAAGCCTAATACTAAAATTTTAAAAGGATCTGAAAAAGGTTATTTTAAATTTGGAGGATCTACAGTAATTCTATTTTTTAAAGAAAACGCTGTAAAAATTGATGATGATATATTAACTCAAACTAAATTAGGATATGAAACATCTGTTATAATGGGTGAATCTATTGGAATAAAATTTAAAAAATATTAAATGATGAGAGTATATAAGAAATTTACCTATTAATTCTCTTTCTAATGTTAAAATTAAAGGTTTTTTTATATCTCTATACAACTATAAGTTTTTATTAATAAAACTTAAATTAGTCTTTTTAATATATTATTCAATGTTTCATAATATTAGATTTTATTGCATAAAAAAAAGACATACTTCGTTATTAACGAAAAATATGCCTACTTCTTGGTGCATCGGGCAGGATTCGAACCCGCGGCCAACTGGGTCGCGCCGTGCAATTTTAAAATATTTTAAAACACCATCAAACACTTATAAATGCCCATTTTATTTTTTAACTAATGTTAATTCAATACTGTTTATTTTAAACTATTGGGGGCAAAAAAAGGGGCAAAATTAATTTAAAAATCTATCCAACTTTTTTAATGCCTTTCCTTTCACCCTATAAAAAGTTGCTCGTGACATTCCAACTTTCATACAAGCACTTGTTGTTGAAAGTTGACTTTCTGAAAAATATAGAAGGTTTATTACTGTTCTTTCATCTTCAGATAACACTTCTAACATAGTTTTAATTTTGTTTATTTTAAAATCTATTAAATTTATTTTTCTTTCTATTTCTAACAATTTCTTATCTTTAATAAACATGTTATTAGCAGTTTTATCAAAAATACCACTTGTTTGTACTCTTTCTGAATAATTTACAGTACCTATACTATCAATATCATTTTTGTAATACTCCAATTCCATTAATAATATTTTCTTTTCTGTTAAGTAATTTTTATAATTCAATAATTCAGTCTTAGCACACATAATATTTCTCCTTATTAGGCATAAAATTTTTCTTGAAAATATTTTTTGGGAACTCTACCAGCTATGGTTATGTAACCCATTTTTTTAAGTTCTTTATTAAGACTAGCTACTATTTTATAAGCTTTAGATTTACTTACTTGTAGCATTGTAGCTATTTCATCAACTGTATAAAACATTTATCGCGTCTCCTCTTCTTCTTAATTGCATTAAACTTTATTAAAGTTATCCTTAATTATTTTTGCTTTTTATAATTTACATAAATTGATTTTATAAAATAATCGGACTGTCCAATTCTGGCTTTTCCTAAATAATCGGACTGGGAAATTTCTCCCTCTCCTAAATAAATAACGAGTCTGCATTTTTGCAGAGTCCTCATAATTATGACTGCTCAAATTTGAGCCTTCTAAAATATTAACATAATATTATTTTTAAATACATATACCACATAGAGCATTTATTTCAGATGTCTTTTTACTTATAATCACTCAAGTGGAATTCCACTTGAGTATGGGATATGCCCAACGCAATTTTGCTCTCGGCTAATTTGATTACTTAAAATTGTGTAGTCCTACTTTAGGATAACAGAAAATTGAAGGAACTTACTCAAAAAAAAGAAGGTTCAAGGTTAGTTACTGCCGACATCATGTTAAAATTTAACTATAGTCACTTTCATTTATTAATGTTGCTTGAGTTTTAAGCACGTTCCCATTTTGGGTATGTGCTATCATCTTCATCAACACTTTGCCGGTAATAGGGTAGTCCGTCAGGTCGACACCCTTGCAAAGAGACATCCATTTTCTATTAGACTTTTTTGTCCAACTGTATCATTGCTATTTCTTTTGCCATATCTAACTTGATAGCGTGGTCTATATACGTAGTTTCATTTCCTTGAGCTGTTGTTCTTTTTTGTACAATAGCTATTTTTTCAACAAATAAATCTAACGTCCTCAAATTTGAGTTGTTTGAAATTTAACTATAGTTATTTTATTATGGATTATTGGTTACTCTTTTTTGAGTAACCAACTGAATATTATTAAGATGGTTCTTAAACTTAATAACAAATCCTTATCTAGTCATATGTACTATATTTCATTTGTAATAAAAAATAATTAACTATTAATTTGTATTTTTCATTTTCTTTTGTAGTTAAATCTCTATTATCAAACATGTCTTGTATAATAGCCATCATTATTAATCTAGCTTTATTTTTAAATCTTTCACTTTTAATTTTTATTTCAAAATTATCTATAGAATCCTTCAAATATCCTTCCGCATTAATTATACATAACTGCAAAAAGTTGTCTTCATCATCATAATCTACCCTTAAATATTCTTTAACCTCTTGTAATGTTATAATATTAATCACTTCCCATACACATATCTTTAGCAAAAGGGAGTGGCAAAATTGTCCACCCCTTTTATTAAGCTATTGGACACTCTACAATTTTAATAGCTTCAGTGTCGATTTGTTTAATATCCTTTCTTACAATTACTCTTACTTTAGTTGAATCGGTATCGAAACCAGCTTCTTCACTTGATTTTACTTCATATGCTTGGCGGTCAAATACAGTTACACCTTCTTCTAAATTTGTAATTATAATTGTTGTCTTATCTCCTGTATCATTATTTTTTAATAACTTTGATGATATTTCAATAATTTCTTTTCCTAAGAATTGATAACCACTTGCTAAAGTTGCATTTTCCTGCATTACAAGTCTACCATCTGTATAAGTAATACCACTTAATAAAGAATATCCATCATTATTTACTATAATTTTAAGTCCTGCTCTTATATCCGGGTCAAATGAATTAATTATATTTTGAATTTTTGTCAATGTTATAGGTTCAGTTAAAGTTTCTTTTTTTAATAATGCATTTGTAACAAGTCCGTCATCACCATTAAAACCATTTAAAATATAATAATTTGTTGTAAATACGTCCTTCTTAGCAATTTTCCTTGATAAATACCCCATAATATCAACTTGCTGATCCTTAACAAATGAATTACTTAAAGTGTAGACTTCTCTCATATCTTTAACGTCATATTTAACTTGTTTGAATTTTGGTTCTTGGCCATCTTTATTTTTATCAAATTCCCCAACGACACTCATAGGTATCATATCCTCTGATACTTCTATAGGTACAATTCCACTTTTAGAACCTACAGGCATAACATTACAATACTTTGATAAATCAACTAAACTTCTTTTCATTTCTATGATTTTATTGTGGAATTCTTCTCCTAAAAGATAACCACCGTTTTCCGCTACACTTGCACCTATTGCTCTTTTTTCTATTTCATTAATTGGTTTTCTAGCAATTATATTTCTAAATACTGTTCTTACTTCTGTGTTTTTATTATTTTTTTCTAGTATTTCAGCATTTAATGTTGAACCCCTTAATTCTCCTCTTGTCTGTTCTTCTTTTTCTATTCTTTTCATCAATGATCTTAGTTGTTCTTTATTTATTTTTTCACCATCTTCATTATCATCATTTAATAACTTATTTATTTCTTCCTTTACAACTTCAATATCTGTATTATTATTTAACATTTCTAATATCTTTTCTAATTTTTCACTCATACTTTTAACCTCACTTTTATTTTTATTTTTTGCATTTTCTAATGCTCTTGTACTAACCTTATTATCTTCATATGCTGGAAATGGGGTTGGACTTATTTCCAATAGTTCAGCTTTTAAAACTGTTCTTACTGGGTATTCTTCATCATAATTCCAACTGTCCTCTAACACGTTCATTCCAAAGCTTGTACCATCTACATCACCACGTTTTATATTTTCTAATATATCTGTTCTACTCTCTGGCATACTAATTTCGAACTTTAAACCTTCTCTAGTATCTTCTAAATTTAATGTATTACTTTTAGTGCTACCTAGAACTATATTGGTATCATGGTTCCATAGTGCTTTAACAGTGTTATATTTTAAAGCGTTCTGACTTATAATTTCATAAAATGAATTGTTTATTAATTGACTTCTTATGTTATATTTAATTATCCCTTTAACTTTATTACCACTAGTATGTAATTGAGCTTCTTTACTCCTCTGTTCCACCTTCTCCACCTCCTTTTTTATTAATTTGATATTGTTTAATATAATTTGTTGGTGCGTAATTTAAACTCATATAATGTTGATGCATTCCCTCATCATCTATAGGTTGTAATCCTTCTTTTATTCTGATTTCATTAGGGCTCAATGCTCCTATTGATTGTAATTCTTTATAATATTTAATTCTTGCGTCCGTATCTCCTCTTAATTCTTCTGACATATCAAATTTAGTAAATAAGGGTTCTTCATCCAAAAATAACTTATCATCCATTTCATTTTCTATTCCGCATAATATTGGACTTATGGTATTTTTATAATAAAGTAAATTTAAATTCTCAACATTACTAAATGTTGCTTTACTTAAATCTCCTAACATGGTACTAGGCATATTAAAAAGTCTTGCTACTTCTTCAACTGAATAAAATTTTTGTGTGTTTAAAAAGTCCATGTCTACAATATTTTTATCTATTGGGCTATGTTTTAATCCTAAATCTAAAACAGCTACTTTTTTAGCATTACTCAATCCACTATTAGCGTCCATCCATGCAGTTCTTATATTTTTTTTAGCGTCTGACGTTAATTGTGCATCTGTATATAAAATATCTCCAACAGTTGTACCGTTACCGTAAAAACTACCTAAAAACTCGTTACTCGCTCTTGCTATCCCTATGCTTTCTCTACCAATATAAACAGGGCTCTTACCCTCGTAACCATCTAAACTAATTCTTTTTAAATGGATTATATCTTTATGGCTTATTTTAAAAGCTTTGCTATTAATTGATATTTGATAATCTAACTTTGAACCATTAGGGCTTAAATTTAAACTTACACTATTAGGGTTTAATATCCATAGTGCATCTATTTTATTACCTATTCCACGATCTATCCATGCATAAGCATTACCAAAAAGCAATAAATTAACTACCATTGTTTTAAAAAAATCAAATTTTGTTATAAACGGATTTGGCTTGTTTAATAACTTATGAATATTATGATTAAATTCTTCTGTCTTTCCTTTACTTGACCTTCTATACACATTTATAGGCAATTTTGCAACACTATTGCTTATTTTGTCTACAGCTGACCATATAGCGGTCAATTCAAGGCTATTTTCTGATGTTATACCTAAGCCTGTCTTTGTATTAGGTTGAGCAACTCCAAATACAGTTTCAAAATTAATTTCTCTTTGTTCTTCTGATGTTTTTTTCTTAGCTTTATGAAATAATCCCATTTTATCCCTCCTTTACATTGAATAATTCTGTTCATAATGTCTTGATATATTTTCGCTTGAGTACGGATCATTAACCAATGCATCACATCTACTTAAAGCCATTATCATTGCAATGATTGCATCTATCTTATTTTTACTTTTTTTCTTACTATATTTAATATTTTCTGCATCATCAGTAACCGCTGTAACATTTCCACTCTGCCATGTTAAACATTTGTTATCTTGAATTATTAGCTTTCCTTCAAGAAGTAATTCTTCAAACCTTCTTATAGCTGGTGACATTGTTTTAAACCCTTGTCTAAAGTTCACTAAGCACTTAATTTCATCTTCTATATTAATCATAGTGCTTTGTAATTTCCATTCATCATATGCAACCTCCTCAAGTATATCTTTATCTTTCAATAACTCTGCTTTTACATCTTTAAGCAAAACATGGCTTGTTTTTAATTCTATTAAATCACCGTTATGAATAAATCTTTTTAATCTTTGTTGTTCTTTATCCTCAAATGTTTCAATAACACCTGTAGCAGTATATATTTGAGGGATTATAATATACTTATCTTTTATTTCATCATAATAACACTTAACATATGCTGTAAAATCCGATACCTGTCCATAATCTAATCCAGCACAACATAAACATTTATTTCTATAATCCATTTCATTAACATTTTGCAACGATTTTTTCCATAGTTGTTGGTTTATGGCATTTTCAACAATTAAAGATACATGTTGATTTAAGTACAATCGTCTGAACGCGTTCTCCCTGCTTTTTACTTGTGTCGCTCTTAATGCTAATAATTGAATGTCCTCTAGTTTTCTAAAATGTCCTAACGCTGGATTACTTTTAAAATATTGTTCCATGTCGTTTATATTACAATTTTCTTCTGCCTCGTATATCCTGTAATAAAAACTATCATCTTTAAATTCTCCATCTTCTATACCTTTAGAATAATTGTATAATTCATATTCAAGGTTGGTATCATCTTTACCGTTTGATGCAGTGGTTATTGTTATTCCTAAAGGTTCATCTAATATACCTTGACCTGTTTTAAGTTTGTCATATGCAGAATTATCTTGTAATTCATGTATTTCATCCATACAAAATGCGGCTGCACAATATGAGTCTAAATTGGAACCGTTACTTGACAAAACTCTTAACGTTATATTTTGGTCTTCTCTGTATATTTCTTTTAAACTGTCTGTTATTTTACACATCATCTTAAGCGGTGTATTTTTAATAAAGTTTTTAATTGTCTTATACAATAATCCAGCCTGTTTTGTAGTATTAGCAGTAATTATATATTCACAACCATACACAGGCTTAAAAAAGAATAAATATGTTAATATTAGCCCCACTATGAAGCTTTTACCTTGTTTACGTGGGCAGTTTATATGGGCTTCTCTAAATCTCCTTAAATCGTCTTTCTTACGTTTAACACACAAAATATCTGTACATATCTCATATTGGAACTTTAAAGGTTTTAATAATTCTCCCTTTTTACCTTTATCAAGGGGCATTTTACAAGCAAATTTATAAAATCTTAATGCTTCTTTACAGTCAAAATAATATTGTTCATTATTCCACTTTTTTTCTTGTTCTTTTATAATTTTATCTATATTAGTTATTATTTGTTTTTGAATTAATTGTTGGAATTTTGGGTTAATCATCTAACCACTTGTTAGCATCAAATTTATCTTCTTTTTCACACAATAATTCATGTAATAGCTTTAATTGAATATTAAAAGCCTTTAAACATTCTCTTAATTCTTTTCCCGCTGGATTTGCTCTTAATGTTCCAGTTACATTTTTAATATACATTCCTTCTTCTTCTAAACATTCTCTTGATTTATTTATCATATCTATTAAATTCAAACAATTGTTAAATATTAATTCTTGTTCTTTATTGTCTAATTTATCTTTATAAAAATTTTTAAACTCTATTATACTTAAAGGTTCATTTGTAAAAGTTAAAAGCTTCTTTTCTAACGTCATATCTTTCGCTTTTCCTTTCTTAATATCATATTCTCTTTTTTTATATAATCTATCATATTCATTACTATTTTGTGGCATTTCAATAACCTCCTTTTTCAAGAACGTCACTTTATAAGCTTGATTTTCTCGTGTGTAATTGGGGAAGCGGTCTAATTCTAAACCATATAAGTTTCTTTATACGGGAGTATCATTTGTCTTAATCCTAACCCCCAACCTCAATAAATCTTTTTATTAATTTTTAAAATTCTCTACAACTATATTATACCAAAAACACGAACATTAATCAATTAAATTATCAATAATGTTCGTGTTTTTATCAATATAAATAAATAATTTTAAATCTAATAGTTATTACAAACTTCTCTTATTGCATTTAAAATCTTTAATAATTCTTCTTTCTTTCTAAGATTAGTTTCTTTCTTGTATTCCTCAATCATATCAAACAATCTATTTAATACTTCTATAAATTCATTATGATTTGTAATTTCATTTTCTATTTTTAATAATTCCATTTTCAACACTCCTTATTCTCTCCAATATTTTTCTTTGAAATATTTTAATCCTTTCGGTGTTGGTTCTAACCCTATTCCTTTACACAATTCTATATACTCCATTAGTACGTATATACTCATATTTACCTCCTAGCACTATACAAATAAACCTTATTAGCGTATAATGTAAGTATGTTTCAATTCGTCGATATTTTCATTTATTGCATATTCTATATTTTGGAATATGCTTTTTTATTTAAAATCCGTTGTCGAAGTTTTTTTGTGGTATTTCTTCACCTGTAATATTTTCATACTCTTGCATTAAATAGCTCATGGCCCTACACAATTCATTGAAGTTATCAATATACTTTTCAAATAAATTAGGTTGCTGATTTGCTACTTCTTCAGCTTTTTTTATTCTCAACAAATTCCTATTCCAGCTTTCTTTAACTTCTTTCATTGTCATGCACACACATCCTTTCTTTTTCTATACACTCTGAAATTTCTTTTATTTCTTCATCAGTAATCTTCATGACTTCCAATAAAAGCAATAAAAAATTAGGCCTAACATCTCCATTAATTTCATCTAAAAACAATTCGTGCAATTGATCTTTTAAATCTATCTCTATATCTAATGCCATTGACATATCACATTTCATTTACATGCCCCCTATTTTATTTGTTCTTGAAGGTCAAGCAATTTAATTATTATTTCTTCCATATATTTTCCCCCTACTTTCATAATTTGTATAAATTTATAGTCATTTGAATATAATCTTTCTGCGTACTCGAATCAGGTACAGGATTTTTCTCCCACATATAGTCATCTAAATAAGGTCGCCCTGAACTGGGGCATCATGCTTATCTTCATTCTATCGTCGCAAAACACGACATTAGCTTTATTAGTATTCTGGCATTAAATTTACCTTTATAGTTTTAATCTTGCCTTACAGATTAGGTCCCATCTATTTCGTTACCTACCTCTTTATCCTAAACTGTAAAGTCCGCTTTCATTTATTATTGTCATTTTCCTACTTTGACCTGCCCCGTCAATTTTACGGGTTAGCTTATCTTCACTATCTACATGATTTCTTAGTGATTGATCCGTATCTTTATATCCTAAACATTTAGCCACATCTTTTCCTATAAACCAAATTACATTTTCATTTTGTATTGTTCTTATTTCTCCAAACTCATGATTTTTAAAAATTTGTAAGTTATTCATACTGTTGTACCTCCTATATAGCTTTTTTCTCTTTGCTTATATCTTCTAACCAGCTATCTAATAGTTCTTTATTTATTAAAAATTTTTTTCCTACTTTGAAAGATGGGAAGTTATTATCACCGTGAGCTAGTTGTAATATTTTATCTCTTCCAATACCGCTATACTCTACACATTCATCTATTGTTAAAGTTGCTTTTCTCTCTTTTTTATTACGAATAGCCTCTTGAATTGCTTCCTTAATAATATCCTTTAATTCTATATTGGTTAAACCCTTAGTTATATCTAATATTTTTTCTTCCATTTTAATTACCTCACCTTCATAATTTTAAAAAGGACATTCTCCTTCTACTTCTATAAACTCATAACCTTTTGTATATCCATAATCTTTATTTAAATCGCTATCTTGTCTATAAAATCTCTTTCGTTTCTGAGAAAAATAAAGTCCTATACCTTTTTCACAAATTTTGCCCGTTGGTCTATTTTTAAATAACATTAATGCTCCATCAAAATCATGCTTTCCTTTTTCTTTTTGTTCATCTGTGTATCTATGCATAGCTATTACATAATCTGATAAATTGGTTATGTCTCCACTACCACAAACATCATACTTAGTAACTATTGCATTTTTTTCATTTGGTTTTCTTGGGTGTGCTACAATATGAATAACTGCATTATACTTAATAGCAAATTTTTTTAAATCTCTTATAAATTGTTTCTGTGCATTCAACTCCTCACTTTCCTTGCATTCAAGGTCTATAGTCATTAAATTATCTAATACAAAACATTTAACATTTTTTCTTTTGGCCAATTTGTTCATGGTTTCAAGTATAGTGGTTTTTGAAGTATCAAAGTCATTAGAATATATAAACAACTTATCATTTAGATAATTCCTTATCATTTCTTTTGCTTTATCACTTGCCTTACTGTATTCCCTTCCTTCCTTATTTTTCAATGAAATCATTTGATCTTTTATTACCATTGTTTGTGTCAACCAATATATCAAATTAGGCCTTGTCAATTCCCCACTAAATATGAATGTTTTAAATCCTTGGCTTATCGGTTCAGCAATACACATTTGGTTTATAATTGTACTTTTACCAGCACCATTATATCCAGTTAATACATTTACGCTACCTAGTACAAAACCATGCATAACCTTGTCGAACTCTTTAATGCCAGTTCTAATTTTTTCAGCTTCATTTATATCAAAATCCGGTATATTTCCTATATCTTCGATATTTTCTATATCAGCTTCTTTTGCTTTCTTCAACTCTTTCAATACTGTTTGTTTATCAAATTTATATAATATTTCATTAATATCTTTAGCCTTATTACTATTCACTGTTTTAACTATATCTGCAGGTATCCTTGGAGCAATTACACTCATACCCTCTATACCTGCTTTATCATTATCAAACCATAATATAACCTCCTTAAATTGTTCTAACCAACTATAATTTACCTCAACCCATTCATAAGAATTTGCCCCTGTTGGAACTGAAACTGAATTTTTATAGCCACTTTCAATTAATGCTAAACAATCTAACTCACCTTCTGTTATAACTAAGGGTTTAGTCATATCTACTTTGTCCATATTAAATAATGTATTTATATTTGTACCAGCTTCAAACCACATTTTACAGCCTTTAGTTGCTTTACCAGCTTTTCTGTATTTATTGGCTATATGCTCACCCAACTCATTCCTATATTCAAATACAATATTGTTATCATGTGATTTTAATCCAACATATTTAGCAGTATCTTTTGAAATTTTTCTTAGTTCTAAATATGGTAATATTGCATTAATATTTTGGTTATACTCTGTAGCTTTTTTAATAGCCCTTCTTTCGCTTTTAAATGGTTCGTAGTCTATATATAAGCTATAGTCCTTTATTATACTTTCAATGGCTTGTATAAAATTCATATGCTTATATTGCTGATAGTGGTCAAATATATCATAAGTTTTGCCACAACTAAAGCATTTAAATCTTTTATTTTTGTTATCAAAACTCATTGATGGATGTTTTTCATCATGTAAAAAGCATAGACATTTATTATTTTTAAAATTTAATGCTAAATCCCTTGATATATTGCCCTTAACTTCTTCACTAGAAATATTGCTTTTAATTTCATCAATAACCTCTTTAATCTCCATGTTGCCCTCCTAAATTGGCCTAAATTCTTCTTCATAGCCTGTATTACTATCATTACTTTGATTTAGGTACTTTTCAAAATTTGAAGCCCTAAACAATGTCTGTGGGTTAAGCCAATCTTCACAATTATTTCCCTCTTTTGTTCTTTTACCTATCCATTCATTACACTTTGTATCAATAACCTTTTTAAAATCATCTATTATAAATCCTTCCAATACTCTAGCATTAATTAATTTTTGAGTAGTTCTCGTATTAGCTTTAAATTTTTTATTAGTTTTCATATTTAAATAATTTATAACTCGCATATATATATTAGTATTTGTATTAGTATTTGTATTAGTATTTGTTGTACCCCGTTTATGGGGTGGGTGTTCCCCCGTTTGTGGGGTGGGTGTCCCCCTTTTTATAGGGTAACCCTGTTCATGGGGTAACTCCATTTTTGGGGTAGGTGTAATATTGCATTTAAACAAATAATATTTACATCCTATTCCTTTTACAGTTTCTTTTTTTATATATCCTTTATCAACTAAAGATTTTATAACTTTTATTAATGTTTCATCTTTTTTTATTTTACTTCTTCTCATTAATTGCTTATAACTGGGATAAGCATACCCTTTTTGTTCATTGTAGTAACTAATTAATGCTATTAATACACTCTGTTCCTGTATGTTTAACTCCTCGTTATCAAGAACATTTTCATTGTCTATTATTGTATATCCCACATTACCACCTACTTATTTCATTAAGCATTGCTTATTTGCCCATTCTTGCAATAATTCACGGTTCACAAAATATTTGGATCCCAGTTTCCATGAGGGAAAATCCTTTCTCTTAAGTAAATCTTCATACATTCTATTTCTACCTACCCCCAACACTTTCATAGCTTCTGTAGGTGTTATTAATATAGTTTTTCTTTCTTCCATAATCCATCTTCCTTTCTTATAAAATTAAAATAATAAAACTATTTTTCATTTGAAAAGAATAATGTCATCACATCCGAATCAAGTTCTTTTGCTATTTTAATCATTAATTTTTTTCTTGGAATAGATTTCTCATTTTCAATTCTACATAAATGTTGTTGAGTGATATTAAGTCTTTTAGCTAAATCTTTTTGGCTTATTCCTTGCTTAACTCTCTCACTTTTTAATATATACATCAATGATCCTCCTAAATTTAAACTTATACTGTATAACTAAACTATAAACGTTTAGTGTTTATAAGTCAATACAATTTTTAAATTTTTAACGTTTAGTGTTTATTTTTTTTTATTTTCCTATATAATATATATTGAGGTGATTTACTTGACTACAGGTGAAAAAATAAGAAAATTAAGATTATCTAATAAAAAAACTATGAAAGAGTTAGCAAAATTCTTAAATGTAACCGAGCAAGCTATTTCTCAATATGAAAGGAACATAAGAACACCGAATTATTCTACATTAGAATCTATCGCTAAATATTTTAGTGTTAAAACTATAGAGCTATTTCCAGAGCAATTAATAAAAGATTCTGTTTGTAGTTTGGATTCCTTATTAAGAATAATAAATAATAAAGTTAAAAATTCAAAAGATATTTCATGGGAAGATATAAAAGGTTTAACTATTGAGGAGCTATGTGAAGTTATGAATTCTCTAAATGACATCGCAAATAAAATAATAACAAAACGACTTTCTAAAAAGATGTGTGAAGATGATATAATTATAAAACAGGTAACTTATATAGAAGAAAATAATACAGTAAAACGTATAAGTATTAATAATGGATTATCCGTAGAATATTATATTGGAAACTCAAATTTATCAAATGAAGTACAAGAAATTTGGGATAATGAAGGAATATATGGAGCTACATCAATAAATATTAGTAAATTAGGCAAAATTATTAAATAATATAGCAACTAACTCTTCTATTGTGGAAAACGTATATATTATTTTAGAACAACTATATGATAAAATAAATCAACTACTTTTAAAAGAAAGGTAGGTTATTCAATGGCTAAGACTGTATATAAGAAAAAGATAAAGAATGGTAAAGAATATTACTTTTATAGATTAAGACATAAAAACCTTTCAAAACCTAAAGATATATATGGCTCTACTGTTAAAGAGCTTGATACTAAAATAAAGGCTATAATTAATGATCTCGATAATAATATTTCTAATAACAAAGAATTTTTTGGTGTGTTTTTTAAAGATTGGTTATATAACACTCACATGACAAATAAAAAGCCTTCTACTAAAGAAAGATATAATAGTGTATTTAAAAATTATATTGAAGATAGTCCTATATATGAATTGAAAATAAAGGATTTAACTCCATCAGATATACAAAATTATTATAATGATTTAATAGCTAAAGGTAAAAGTGTAGCAGCTATAAGAAATTTACATAAATTAATAGCCCCATCTATAAGATACGCTTGTGATAGTAATAGAATCTTAAAAGATTTTTCTAGGGCTATAGTTGTTCCTAAGGATAAAGAGGATAAAAAACTTAAAAAAGTTAGTGCTGTAAAACCTTTTACTTTAAAAGAACAACTTAAATTCATTGAAGCTATAAAGGGGAATGAATTAGAAATGCTATTTCTTACTGCTCTTGATAGTGGATTAAGACAAGGTGAGTTATTTGCTCTAACATGGAATGATATTGACTTTAATAATAAATGTATAACTGTTAATAAATCATTTAAAAGTATAAAGAATATAAAAACTAATAAGTATGAAAATATTATTCAAACACCTAAGACAGATAAGAGTATTAGAGTTGTTCCTATACCGATACATTTAATAGATAAATTAAAACAACATAAATTATCACAAAAAACCCAAAGGCTAAAAATGGCTAACTTATATGAAAATAATAATCTTGTCTTTTGTAATAAATTTGGTAAATACTTAGATAGTGGTAATGTTCTAAAGAAGTTAAAAAAAATACTCAAAGATAATAAACTTGAGGTAAGAAAATTTCATGATTTAAGGCATACTTATGCTACACGATTATTTGAATTAGGAGAAGAACCTAAAACAGTTCAAACTTTACTAGGACATAGTAATATTTCCATTACACTAGATACTTATACTCATGTATTAGATAATTTAAAAGAAAAAGCAGTAAGTAAATTAGATAATTTATATATTAATGCAGGGGCAAAATAACCCTCTTTTTTATATTTAAAGTTATAAGGGCAAAAACGAGGGCAAATTTAAATTTTTACAAAATAAAAAACCGTTAAAACTTAGTAGTTTCAACGGTTCATGGTGCACCGGGCAGGATTCGAACCCGCGGCCAACTGGTTCGTAGCCAGCTACTCTATCCAACTGAGCTACCGATGCAAATTTTACAATAATTATTTTAGCACAAAAATCAATATAAATCAACTTATAAATAAAAGCATTTAACTTTAGAGTTAAATGCTTTGGCGGAGAAAGAGGGATTTGAACCCTCGCACCGGTTACCCGATCTACGCCCTTAGCAGGGGCGCCTCTTCAGCCACTTGAGTATTTCTCCATAGCTTACTACATAAAAATGGCGGAGAGATAGGGATTCGAACCCTAGGTACGGTCACCCGTACGCCGGTTTTCAAGACCGGTGCCTTAAACCAACTCGACCATCTCTCCACATATTCAACCTTGTGACGAAAATTATTGTAACATTATAATTAAATTTTGTCAATATAATTTATACTTTTTTATATTGATACTTATAATATTTTTCTTTTTTCATAAAATTTTATTTAAATTAATAAACTTCAAATTTTATATAATATGTTGATATGTTACGTTTAAAAAATATATTAATTTAATATGTTTTATTACAAAATAAAGGTTAAAAATTTAAAAGTAAAACACTATTAAACTTTACAATAACAGCTTCATAGTGTTTATTTTTTTATTAAATATATTTTTATTTAATTACTTTATAACTTCCTTTCCCCCCATATAGTTTCTTAATACTTTTGGTATTGTAATTGATCCATCTTCATTTTGGTAATTTTCAAGAATAGCTGCAACAGTTCTACCAACAGCCACACCTGATCCATTTAATGTATGAACATATTGTGGTTTTGATTTTAAATTTTCTTTATACCTTATATTAGCGCGCCTAGCTTGAAAATCTTCAAAATTACTACAGCTTGATATTTCAACATATCTGTTATAACTTGGCATCCAAACTTCTAAATCATATTTTAACGCAGCTGTAAATCCTAAATCGCCTTTGCATATTCTAACTACTCTATATGGAATACCTAATTCTTTTAATATCGTTTCAGCATCATTCGTTAATTTTTCTAATTCTTCATAAGATTGTTCTGGTTTTGTGAATTTAACCAACTCAACTTTATTAAATTGATGTTGTCTAATAAGCCCTCTTGTATCTCTACCTGCTGAACCTGCTTCTGATCTAAAACAAGCACTATAAGCCACATATTTTAATGGTAATTCCTCACCTTTTAATATTTCATCTCTATATAAATTAGTTACAGGAACTTCTGCAGTTGGTATTAAAAAATAATCATCTTCTGAAATTTTAAAAGCGTCTTCCTCAAACTTAGGCAATTGTCCTGTTCCTGTCATACTTAATCTATTTACCATATAAGGGGGTAATATTTCAGTATAACCATTCTTTTCTGTATGTGTATCTAAAAAATAAGATATTAGTGCTCGTTCTAATCTAGCTCCTAATCCTTTATAAAAAGTAAATCTTGATCCTGTTACTTTTCCAGCTCTTTCGAAATCAAGTATATTTAAATTTGTGCCTATATCCCAATGAGCTTTAGGTTCAAAATTAAACTTTCTCGGTTCTGACCATTTTCTTATCTCTACATTATCCTCGTCTGTTTCACCATCTGGTACTTTCGGATTTGGTATATTGGGTATTCTAAGCATTATATATTGTATTTTTTCATCTATTTGAGATAAAATAGCATCAAAATTTTTGATTTCATCAGATAATTTTTTCATCTCAGCTACTATATGAGAAACATCTTTGCCTTCTTTTTTTAATTTAGGAACTTTAGGAGAAACTTGATTTTTCTTATTTTTTAAAATCTCAACCTTACCTAAAATATTTCTTCTTTCTTCATCTAATTTTAAAACCTGATCAATTATATTTATATCAAACTTTTCTCCTCTATTACTTAATGCCTTTTTTATTTCATTTGAATTATTTCTTATTCTTTTTAAATCTAACATAGTATTTTATTTATTGGATAATCCAATAAACACTTCCCCCCTTCAAATTTTATAGTTTTCTATATAAAAAAGCCTTTCCTCCCTATAAAAGGGACGAAAAGCTCCGCGTTGCCACCCTAGTTGATCATAAATGATCCTATCTTAATTAAAATAACGGTCACCCGTACTGTTTTTTATCACAGTCCCTCAGAGGTGGATTCACAATATAATGTTATTAACTTACACCATACGTTAACTCTCTTAAAACTTTATACAGCTACTATTCCTCTTCAATGGTTTTAATATTTAATTATAAATATAAATTTAATAAAATTATATAAATACTACAATTATATGTCAATAATATTTATTAATTTTAGGCCTCAATTTACTCATTAATATTTTTACTTGCTATTATATCTACTCCAGTATTTAAAATATTTTTACAAATTACATCTCCAATTTTAATAGGATAACCTACATATAATCTACTTAAAGCTTTAGAACATTCTAACCAAAGTGATTTTTCTATAGGCTCACTACTTTTTACTGGCAATACATTATATTTAGATCCTTTTATTCTAACTAATGAAGTAAAAATATCTTTACTACTATTAACATAATTTTTAGCATAATCTATTCCTAAATTACATTGATTACCTTTTATAGTATTATAATTGGTGTTGTAAAGTGATATTATACATTTTTTATTGCATCCATTACAAATAAATTCTCTAATCACTTTTATTCCCCCTAAAATTAAATTGTATCAAATTCTTTAATTCTGCATGGTGTAATTTTTGAATTCTTTGAATCCTTAACTATATCTGTCATAAATTTATTTGTTTCTCTGGCTAATATTGATGCAACTTTATTTAAACAATAAGCTCCTTGACAACTCCCAAAAGCAGCGCCTGTTCTTCTTTTTACGCCCTCTAATGTTCTTGCTCCTAAAGGCCTTCTTATAGCATCTATAATTTCTCCTTCTGTTACTTTATTACAAGCACATATTATTTTTCCATATCTTTTATCCATTTTTATAATTTTATTTCTTTCCTCTAAAGATAATTCACTAAATTTATAATAATCTCTTCTTTTATCTATAAATTCTTTTTTTAATACACATTTTATATTGTTAACTATAGTTTCTGTAACAATCTTTGCTATATAAGGCGTCATTGTTACTTGTCCATAATGATTCACTATGACTTTTATATATCCCTTGTCTATTAAACTATCGTCTATGACTATACTATCATCATAATAAGGAAATTGATAAAAGTTATTTATATCCATTTCATTTATTTCATCTAATATAGAAAGAGAAATTCCTAATGTATCCTTATAATTTATCTTTTCATATGCATCTACAGCGAAAACCATATTACCCTGAACTGTTGGTACCGCTAAAACTTTTTTTATATCCTCATTGTTACCTAACTTTATCACTATATTATTAAATTCTTTAATTGAATTTTTTTCTATTAGCAAATAATTTAAATTACTTTTTTTATAATTTCTTTTAGTATCCGAATATATACCAAAGTTCTCATCTGGAGTTGTATTTATAACTATATTACAATTAAATTTATTTTTATTAGTTATAATTTTATATCCTTTAGACAATTTTTGTATTTCTAAAACTTCTTCCTCTAATTTAAAATTTACTCCATTATCAAAAGCAACTTCTCCGTAAGATATAGCCAAATCAAAAGGTGCTATAGATGCTGTATTTTTAGAATATAATGCTTTTTTAAAATCTATATTTAAGTTTGGCTCTATTTTTTCTACTTCATCTTTAGTCAATAACTTTATATTTTTTATTCCTCTTTGTAAAGCTTTGTTATACATATTTTCTATATTAGATATTTCATCATCATTTTGAGCTATTATTAATGACCCAGTCCTTTTAAATGGAATTTTAAATTTTTTAGCTATTTCCTCCATTAAATTATTCCCATTTAACTCTAAATTAGCTGCTAAATTATCTTCACATTCTACTCCATCATAAACTACAGATGAATTTATAAATGCTACATCATCTGCTATATCATAATCCTTTTCTATTAAAGCTATATTTAAGCTATATTTTGACAATTCATAAGCCAATGCACATCCAATTATTCCCCCACCTAATATCATCACATCATAATCCATTTTTATCAGCCTTTCTCTACATTTTAATAATGTATAATTATTAAAGATTTATCAGGTATGTTTTTATATAACCATTTTGAATCTTCCATAGATACTCTTATACACCCATGAGATGTTGGAAATCCTAATTTATCTTTTTCTTCTTCTATTATATTACCATTTTTGTCTACAGGTATAGAATGAATTAAATAATTAGCAAAAAATTTAATGTAATATCTACCACCTTGATTATATTTATTACTAAAAAAATATTTTCCTCTATTTGTAATATAAAAAATACCTAATGGGGTTTCTGTATCTTGTTTCCCTATAATCCCTGTTGAACATTTAATATTCTTTATGATTTGATCATTTTTGTATACCTTAATATTCTGATCTATTAAATCTACATCTATTTTATATTCAGTATTTTTGTGTAAAATTCCTTTAAGATTTTCTTTATTTTTTTTAATCCATCCTTTTCTTCCTAAGTTACCTTCTTCACAATATATATAACCATTTTGCTCCTTATAACTAACCACTATATCATCTTCATATAAATAATATAATATTTCACTATTATAATCAAAATTTTTATATACTGGTACCTTATTTTTATTTATATAATAAGTTTTTTTAAAACAAGTATTAGAAAAAAATACTGCCATTTCATTTTTATCTACTTCACTTTTCTCTGTTTCTTTTTGAGTTTTATTATTTAACTTATTGTTTGTACTTATATCCTGTTTTGTATGTATAAAACAAGGTATAAATAATATTATTAAAGTAAATATAACAATATATTTTATCCTTTTAAATTTCAAATTCGATCACTCCAAATATTTTTTATATATTGCTATTATTTACATAAAAATGTTAATTTAATCAAAAAAATAAATAAGAATCCTTGTAAAATACAAGGATTCTTTAAAAATAAAAGTTCTATTTTATATCATTTAATATATCACCTAATTTATTTATATTTTCTCCGTATTTAGTCCAATCTCCATTTTTCTGAGCCTTTATAGCTTCGTCATAGTATTCCTTAGCTTTTTTTAGTTTTGAATCATCTATAGTCTTTACAACATTTTTTTCATTTTTATTATTTATTTTGTTATCTTTAGAATCAAATATTGTCTTTATACCGTCTTGAATATTAGATGATAAAACTAATTTATCATTATAAGATAATATTACTCTTTTCATTTCTGGTATACTACTTTTTCCACTTGCTCTTAAATATAATGGTTCTATATAAAGAAGAGAATTTTTTATAGGTAATATTATAGTATCACCATATTGCACTTGTGAACCTTCTTTATTCCATAATGATAATTCTTTAGATATATTAGTATCCTGATTTATTTTTTGCTTAAACAAATATGGACTATATATTGTTTTATCGGATGGAAGTTTGTATAATATTTTTTTACCATATTGCTCTCCATCCATTCTTGCCCCAAATAATGCTATCATATTATCCTTCTTCATTACATTAAAATAATTTAAAAGTACCATTTCTTCCTTATTTTCTTCTGGTAATTTCATAATTATATAAGGAGCATCATTTATATTAGTTTCTCCTTCAACTTGTTTTTGATCTTTAGATACTTCCCATAAATCTTCACCATTATAAAATACACCAGGATCTTTTACATGATATCTTCCTAATACTTTACTTTGAATATTAAATAGATCCCTCGGATATCTAAAATGATCTCTTATCTCTTTAGGTGCATCTTCTGCTTCTTTAAATATTCCTTTAAATATTTTTGCATAACTTTTAATTATAGGATCTTTTTTATCTGTTATATAAAAATTTACGTCTCCATCTACAGAATCTACCACTACTTTAGCTGAATTCCTTATATAGTTTATATTATCATAAGGTTCTGAATAAGGATATCTATTAGTTGTAGTATAGGCATCTATTATCCAATATATCTTACCATTATATATAACCATATAAGGATCACTATCATAAGTTAAAAAAGGTGCTATTTTTTTTACTCTTTCTACAATATTTCTATTTATTATTATTTTGCTATCCTTTTTTATATCCTTTGATAAAAGAAAATTAATATCCTTTTTATTTATAGCAAACAACACTTTATTAAGAAAGTTCATTTTTATTCCTGCATATCCATTATATTTATTAGTTTTGTTAAAATCTTCTTTTGAATAATCAAATTCATTTATTTTAGTATTTACTATAACATAATCATTAGTTTTTTCTCCAAAATATATCCTAGGATTAGTTAACTTTATATTTGTATTATTATAAGGTGGTATATCTTTTATAACAAAATCAGGTTGCCCTTCACTTGTTACAGAATTTACTTTATTCATAACAGCCCCAAACCCATGTGTGTATATTAAATGCCTATTTTGCCATGTATTCGGATTTAAAGCCTCTGTGTCTATTTCCCTTGCAGCTAAAAATACTTGATTATATTTTCCGTCTATATTATATCTATCAATATCTACATCATTAAAAGTATAGTAATATCTTATTATTTGGACTTGATTATAAAATTCTAATGTTGGCTTAAAAGAATTTATTCTTATATTATCTATACTAGCTTTATTTTCTACAATATCTTGCTTTTTTAAATCATTTTTAATATCAAAATTTCTTATTTCAATATCATCTAATGCAAAAGCTTTCCTTGTTAACTCTATATTATTTTTTATATATGGTTGTTCTAAAGTTTTTTCATTAGATTTAACTATAAAATTTTGTACTAATAATGATGCTATATTTTGTGATACTATCAAAAATACAGTTATACCTATACATATACTTACTGGTTTAAATTTTCCCTTTAATATACTTAATAAAGTAACTATAGATGAAATTAATGTAACCACTACTATTATTTTATAAAATAATAAAGTAGCATGAATATCAGTATAACTAGCACCAAACGCTACTCCATTATTGCTGTAAACTAAATTCCACATTTTTATTAAATGTCCAAAAGATATAAATAAAATTATAAGACCCGATACAATAGCTAATTGTTTTCCGGCAAAAGATTTTATACCATAATTTATATTTTTAAAATTTATATCCTTTTTACTTTCAAATTTACACTTAGCCTCTAAAATAAAATAAGTTATAAATGTTGTTATAACTAAAAATAATAGTAATGAAATTATAACTTTATATAAAGATTCAAAAAGCGGTAATTTAAATACATAAAAAGAAACATCTTTAAAAAATATAGGATCTTTTACATTAAAATCTACAGAATTATTAAATTGTAATATTCTGTACCAATAACTACTTGAAAATATATAAGCTAAAAATATAGATATTATAAAATTAAAAATAAAAAATAATTTTTTCCCATAACCTTTTTTATTCAAATCTATATTTATCTCTCTTTTATTTTTGCTCATCATAAGACTTTTATAATACATCCATATAGATATAAAAAATATTATAAATATAGGAAGCATTAAAATAATTATAGATTTTATTCTAGTAAAATATATTGGTAAGTAATTCACTTCTTTAAACCATTCTACATTAATTATAAAGTTTATTATTTTATTAAAAAATGCTATAATCAAAATTATTATGAATAACGGTATAAACAATGCTTTTTTATTTTTCACTTTATCACCTACCATTTCTATTTAATAACCTTCCAATTAGAGAAAATTTTGTTTCTATGGCTCCTTTAGGGCAAAGTTCTTGGCAACAAAAACATCTTATACATTTTTTCATATTCCAAACTGGTATTTTTTTATCTTTCTTTTTTATCATCTTTATAACCTTTGGTTTTTCAGGACATACTTCAGCACATCTACTACATCCTATACATTTTTGTTTTATTAAATTAGGATCTGGTGCAATAATATCCTTTAAAAAATTTGTAACTTTAGGATTTATAAAATAAAAATCCCCACCTTCTCTACAAAGTTTAAAATCATCTACAATCATACTATCGATTTTTTCACCTAGTATCTCTATATCCTTTAAAAAAACACTTCCCCAATTATTATCATAAGCCTCTTTTAATACAGGAATTTCTAATGGATTATTATATCCTATTATTTTGACAGCAACTGAATCTACTGCTGTAAGACTATCTCCCATTATAATTGTATTAAGATTATATGGAGTTCCACTTTTAGGTCCATTCCCCTCCATCGCTATAATACCATCCAGTATAGCAAAGTCGGTTTGTAATAATGTATTTAAGTCCAGTAACATTTTACAAAAATTATTTGCATTAGGCATCCTTGTATGCCAAGTAGCTTTTAAAGTTCCTGGTATACATCCAAACTGATTTTTTACTGCACCAGTAAAATAAGCCATAGCATGAGTCTTTAGCTTAGGTAGCGTTATTAATATATCGGTTTCATAAGCTGCTTTTGCTACAGTCCAAGATCTACATAAAATAGAATTATCACAACTTACATTAATAGCTTCTTTAAAATCTTTAAATGTAACATTATATTTATTTGCTACATCAAGTAATCCAGATTTTTCAGCTGCCTTTTTAGAATCTCCAAATCCCGGTGAATCTCCAAAGGATATGTCATTAGAATAATCTCTCAATATTCTTATTACTGCCTCAAAAACTACACTATTAGTTACTACAGGCGAACCTTGATTTTCAATACTAAGCATGTTAGGTTTTAAAAGTACTTTACTATTATAAGGTATAAGCTTTTTTAAAAAGGAGTCACCTCCTAAAAGTTCGAATCCATTTCGTATAGTTTTTTCTACTTTCTTCAAATCATATTCATTACATTTTAAAAGAGCTACTTTATCCATTCTATTTTTCCTCATCTACTAAATAATTTTTTTTCTTTAATTCTTCTATTATTTTATTCATTATACCTTCATCATCTGAAGATATTGTATGCAAATGAATTCCTCCTGTTAGTATTAATAATGGTTCTGCTTTATTTTCTTTTATACTTTGAATAAAATTATCTATATCATACATAGATTTAATCATCAACATAGCTTTTATTTCTCCATATACTGGATGTTCCACTAACACATCTTCTACTATTCCACCAAATTTAATTATTATTTCTAACTCATTTTTTATATCTTTACTATCATGACATACAGCTATAATTTTTTTTACTAATTTTTTATTTTCATTAGGCATTAAATATCCTTCAGGCGTTGCTATTATATTTTTACCAGCCGCTCTTAAAATAGCTATATCTTTTACTATAACTTGTCTTGTAACTCCTAAAATTTTTCCTATTTCATTACCTTTAATGGGTTTATCATTTTTTATTAATATCTTTTCAATGCTTCGTCTTCTCTCTATTGAGTTCATAATATCACCACCTTATTAATTTAAATTATCACTATAGATTAATAGATTTAATTCTTTATTTATAATATTTTCATTATGATGGTTTTTAATTAAATATAACATTTCTTCACTATATTTATTATAATCTTTTAAAATACAATATCCCAAATAAGGATGATTATAATGAGAATAAACTGATTTAAAATTTTGAAATCTTTTTATACTAGAATTTGTAATTTTATCTAAAATTACTATTATACCTTTTTTTATAATATTAACTTTATAATCTATTTTGCCTATATCATGCAACAAAGCTACTTTTATAAACTCATTTTTAGTAAGATTATACTTACCTTCTTCGTATAATTTTTCAATATCGTAAGCTACTCTTATAGAATGTTTTTGTTCACTTATAGATAATTTACTGAAAATTTCTAATTCCTCATCATCTAAATGCATATTTATATAAATTATATCGTGAAATTCTAATTTAGCAGTAGCACCCCAATAAAATTGTTTAATTCTATATACTATTTTATTAAACCTCCTTATTTAAATAATCTTATATTATTAGTTTACAATAAATTTGTTTCTTTTTAAATGTATATAAAAAAATAAGATACTTATGAATCATCATAAGTATCTTATTTCTAATGGTGGAGATAAGGAGATTCGAACTCCTGACCCCCTGCTTGCAAGGCAGGTGCTCTCCCAACTGAGCTATACCCCCAAATGGTGGACCTTCAGGGACTCGAACCCCGGACCTACCGGTTATGAGCCGGTTGCTCTAACCAACTGAGCTAAAGA
>OKWK01000221.1_pt1 | contig 42985 bp, 42 predicted proteins | sample 1607181 | NCBI WGS metagenome assembly OKWK01 (sample SAMN07501053, study PRJEB24779) | human gut metagenome | isolation source: stool | host: human infant | place: USA: Pittsburgh, PA
TTTTATATAATACACACAAAGGAGTGTGAGTAATGGAAAAAACTTTTTCAATTTTAACTCTTGGCTGCAAGGTTAATCAATACGAATCAGAAGCCATGAGCGAAATTTTTGAAAAGAGAGGCTATAGAGAAGTTGATAACGATGAATTTAGCGATGTGTATATAGTAAATACTTGCACAGTTACAAATTTATCAGATAGAAAATCAAGACAGTTTATTAGAAAATCAAAGAAAAAAAATCCAGATTCAGTAGTTGCAGTTGTAGGTTGCTATTCACAAGTTAGTCCCGACGAAGTTAAAAATATTGAGGGTGTGGATGTTGTAATTGGCACAACTGAAAGAAATAAAATTGTAGACTTAATTGAGGAGTCAAAAGCGTCTCACGAAAAAATAAATATTGTTAAGGACTTAAAAAATGTCCGCGAATTTGCCAACACGACAAATTTTGACAGCAACAACAGGACTCGTGCCTACATGAAGGTACAAGATGGTTGCAACAGATTTTGCACTTACTGCATAATTCCCTTTGCCAGAGGACCAATTAGGTCAAGGACTATTGAAGATTCAGTGAGAGAGGCAAGAACTCTTGCAGACCGTGGCTTTAAAGAAATTGTCTTGACAGGCATTCACATTGGATCTTTTGGCATGGATTTAGGTGACATGAGATTAATTGATCTAATCGAAAGTATTGCAGAAGTTGATGGCATTGAGAGAATAAGATTATCTTCTGTTGAGCCAATAATTATTACACATGAATTTATGAAAAGAGCAGTGAAAACTGGAAAACTCTGTGATCATTTCCACTTGTCCCTACAATCTGGCTCCAATAATATTTTAAAGGCAATGAATAGAAGATACACTCGCGAAGAATACATTGAAAAGGCAAATATTATAAGAAAGTATATGCTTCACGCAGGTCTTACGACAGATATTATTGTTGGCTTTCCTGGCGAAAGTGAAGAGGACTTTGCTGATTCTATGAACATTGTAAAAGAAGTTGGCTTTTCAAGAATTCATGTCTTTAAGTATTCCAAGAGAAAAAATACTAAGGCAGCCCTCATGAAAAATCAAATTGACGGAAATGTGAAAAAAGAAAGATCAGAAAAATTAATTGCCCTTGGAGAAGAATATCAAGAAATTTTTGAAAGAGAAAATATGAAATATCCTCAATCAGTTTTATTTGAAGAAGATCATGAGGGCGAGTATTACGGCTACACAACAAATTATATTAGAGTCAAGGCAAAAAGTGAGATTGACCTAAAAAATAAAATAAAAGAGGTAAAAATTTTAGATACAGGCGAAATTGCAAACTGCGAAATTATTGGTGATTAAATGTTAAAAATAAGAGCACACCATCTCTTGTGCACAGAAAATTTTGTGGGCGAGGGCTATAGTGATGACTTTTCAAAAAATTTGACTGAAGTTATAAAAAAACTTAGAGAAAATCCAGAAGTTATGCTAATAAAAGACCTAGATGATATTTGTAAATGCTGCTCAGAAAATCTTGGTAAAGTCTGCGAGAGTGAGGAAAAAGTAAAGGCTTACGACGAGAAAGTTTTAAAAATCTTAAAATTAAGAGCAGATGAAAAATATTTTTGGGAGGACCTTAGGGCTTTATCTTGTGATATAATATTTAGTAAAGACAGGCGAGAAGAAATTTGTAGAGCTTGTCAGTGGAATGATTTATGCAAAGAAGTTGAAGCAAAAAGGAGGTAGGAATGGACTGTTTATTTTGTAAAATAATTAGTGGAGAAATCCCTTCAGAGAAAATTTATGAAGACGAACTTGTCTATGCCTTTAAGGACATAGATCCACAAGCACCAACACATTTTTTAATTGTGCCAAAGGAACATATTGCATCAGCAGATGACCTTGATGAAGGGCACAAGGAATTAATTGGCCATGTATTTTTAGTTGCAAAAAAACTTTGTGCTGAAGCGGGACTTACTAAGGGTTACAGAATTGTTAATAACTGCAAAGAAGATGGAGGTCAAAGCGTTGATCACCTTCACTTCCATGTTCTTGGTGGAAGAAGTCTAAATTGGCCACCAGGTTGATTAAAATTAAATAAGAATTTTAATGCTACGAGTTTTTCTTGTAGCATTTTTTTTCGAATTTTTTGGAAAAATATTTATCTTTTATTTTAAAAGTTTGCAAGGAGGTTAAATGAAAGGTAAACACTTTGACATTTTTGTCCATAGGAAATTTTAAAAATTTTTTATATACTATAATCAAGGTGGATAATAATAGGATTTATATATAGAGAAGGAAGATGACTTATGAAATTAGGATTTGTAGATGTTGGCGGTGGCACTCGTGGCATTTATGGTGCAGGAGTTTTTGATTACTTAATGGAAGAAAATATTAGTGGGGACTACTTTATTGGAGTTTCAGCAGGAGCTGCAAATGGCGCTTCTTTTTTGGCAAAGCAACCCAGGAGAAATTTTGTCTTCTACAACAAATATGCCTTTAGAAGTGAATACATGAGCTTTAAAAATTATTTAAGGACGGGTTCATATATTGACCTAGATTATATTTATTCTGATTTAAGTTCATCTAAGGGCGAATACCCCCTTGACTATAAGACAATGAAAAATAATCCCATGGAATTTGAAATTGTAGCTACAGATGCAAGGACAGGAAAGGCAAAATATTTTAAGAAATCTGATCTCGTAATAGATAATTATGATCCAATAAAGGCTTCTTGTTGTGTGCCAGTTTTGTGTCAGCCTTATAAAATTAAGGGTGTGCCCTACTTCGATGGTGGCTTAAGCGATCCAATTCCCTTTAAAAGAGCCTTCCAAGCAGGCTGTGATAAGGTGATAATAGTTCTTACAAGGCCAAGAGATTATTTTAGAGAAGTAAGAAGGGATAAAAAATATGTAAGACTTTTGAGGAGAACTTATCCAAAGGCAGCCAAGGCCTTTGCAAAAAGATCTCTCGTCTACAATGAAAGTCTAAGAGAAGCCATTGAGCTTGAAAGGGAAAATAAAGTCATAATTCTTGCACCAAGCTATATTGGAAATTTAAAAACTCTTACACAAGACCATGATCAACTAGAAAGTCTTTACGAAATGGGAAGAAGGGACGCAAAAAATATTCTGACTTTAGAAAATATTAGAAGAGAATGATTTAAAATGAAAATAAGAAGTTTAAAAGAAAAAATAAATTTGAAGAAAGAAAGTTCTAGAAATAATAATTTAGATGATAATGATGAACTGGTAAAAAATAGATTAAAAAAAATTCAAATTGTTGCCCTTATTTCTTTTGCATCAATTTTAATAGTTTTGATTCTCACACGAAGTGGCAATGTCAGCATAAATTCTATTACAAAAAAAGCTGCTGGAAATCCCAAAAAGGCAATTATAACTTTAATAACTCTCTTTGCGGTAAAAAGTTTAACTATAATAATTCCGCTGCCATCACTTTACCTTGCCAGCGGTATGTTATTTGAGCCAATAAAGGCAGTTCTAATAAGCTATCTTGGACTTGCAGTGACATTAACCATACCCTTTGTTCTTGGAAGATGGTCTGGAACAGAAGAAATTAATTACATCAAAAAGAAGTATCCAAAGATTGAAAAAGTAATTGAAATGCAAGAAAGAAATGAATTTTTGGCAAGTTTTATTATTAGACTTATTGGTTGGTTTCCATGTGATGTCCTAAGTTTTTATTTTGGTGCTTGCAAAACAAATTATATAAAATACATAACGTCATCACTTTTGGGTGCATCTATTGGCGTAACTACAAATACTTTACTTGGCGATGTAATCCTAAATCCTCTTTCATGGCAGTTTATGGCCATGTTAATCACAAAAATTTTGATCTCCGTATCTGTAGTAGGTATAACTTATCTTGTCAATAAAGATAAAAATCCTAAAAAGCAAAAATATTATTGAAGTTTTGGGATTTATAGAGTATAATAAACCTACATTGGCCGCAAGGCTACTCTTTTCTACGAGAGGAGGTTAAAAAATGTCCGAAATCAGGGTTGGTGAAAATGAATCTTTAGACAATGCTCTTAAAAGATTCAAAAGACAATGTGCCACTAGTGGAGTTCTCAAAGAAGTAAGAAAAAGAGAACACTACGAAAAACCAAGTGTTAGAAGGAAGAAAAAATCCGAAGAGGCACGCAGAAAAAAACACAGATATTAAAGAGGGTGTTCTTATGTCTCTAAAAGAGAGACTCATGGCTGATTTAAAAGAAGCTATGAAAAGTAAAGATAAACTTCGAAAAGATGTTATCACCATGGTTCGTGCAGCTATTAAACAAAAAGAAGTAGATGAACGAGTAGAGCTTGATGATTCTGATATTTTAGATATCATTTCAAAACAGCTTAAAGAAAAAAAATCGTCAATTGATGAATTCAAGAAGGGTAATAGGGAAGATTTAGTTAAACAAACTAATGATGAAATCGAAATACTACTTAAATACTTACCTGAGCAATTATCAGATGAAGAATTAAAAGAAATTATAAAAAAAGTAATTGACGAAAATGAAATAACATCAATGAAGGATATTGGAAAATTAATGAAAAATGTAATGCCTTTAATCAAGGGCAAAGCAGATGGCAAACAAGTTAATCTTATAGCCAAAGAATTATTAAATTAAAACTCGGGGTTTAACCCGGGTTTTTATTTTTTGTAAATTTTTATTTTTTTATTTTCTATCTTATAGAAGTGAAAAAAGAAAATTGCTATAATTAATTATAGAAAATTCTTTTAGGAATATGTTTTAAATTTATTTTATAAGAATTTTGAAGAGAATATCTTTTAAATGAACTAGGAGGGCACAATGAAAGAGAAAATGTTTTCATTATTTTTAGTTGTAACTTTATTTTTGACAAGTTTTAATCCAGTTTTTGCCCTCGGATCGGAGATTAATGGAAATGATGAAAACTCGACAAAAGAAGATCTTCCAATAGTTACTGAAAAAGTTCCAGAAGATAGTGCAAAAGATAAATATGTAAAAATACTTTTTGTACCAGAAACAAATTTAATTAATAATGTTCAAAATTATGGAACTATTAAAAATGAAAATAATGAAGAAGTGGCTTTAAGAGATGAAGTTTACAATGGAGAAACTGCTAAGGCCAAAGCTTTTTATGCCCTAAAGTCTGCAAAATGGTCAGATTTAATAAATTATAGAGAAAATGGTAAAAAAATTTTTCTTAAATTATGGGTTGAAAATAAAGACAAGAAAGAGAATTGGGACAATTATTATCCAGATTATTACAATTATTTTCCAGACTTAAACAATAGTGATGGCGAAAGAAATACTTTTAAAGTATTTGTAAGTCTTCCAGAAAAAGTTAAGGAAGAAAAGAAAGCTTATGAAAATACTTCCTATGTATTTCACATTAATGACTTTTATTACGAAATTATAAAAGATGGACTTTCAAGGAAGATAAATATGGACATAGCTCCTATAATTAATAATGGCAGGACAATGCTTCCATTAAGAAAAGTGGCAGAAGTTCTTGGCGCAAAAGTTATTTGGAATAAGGACACAAGAACAGCTTTCTTTAAAAGATCTGGACAAACTGCCTCAATTCAAATCGACAACAATAAAATTATACTTTCAAGTGGCGAAGTAATTGAAATGGAAGCAAAGCCTTTAAATATTCAAGACAGAATTTTTGTGTCCCTTGTCAATGTTGCAAAAGTTTTTGGACTTAATAATGGCAACAAAGATGATGGAAAAGACAATGACATTGAATGGGATAATGAGGCGAGGACAGTTACTATTTATGTAAAATAAATTAGAAGAGAAGGACCCACTGGTTATTCTTTTTCTTTCAAGGGAAGAATTTTATTTTTCTTTTGCTATAATTAGATTGAGGTGTTAAATGGTTTATTTTATTATTTTACTTATTATTATTTTGATAATTCCACAATTATACTATAAAAAATCAAATAATTTAAGGCAAAATGAAGGCATAGATTTAAAATGTGATTTTATTTTTAATGATTGTGATGATTTATCTAAGATAGAGGATTCTGAAAACTTTGGAAATTTTAAAGATTTTTATCATCTTTCAAATTGTAAGAGATTAAAAGTTAAATCCTATGATGATTTTATCCTTGATGCAGGGTTTTTCCCTGTTGATAATCCAAAGGCTCTTGTTCAAATTATTCACGGTGCCTTGGAGCACAAGGAAAGGTATTTTCCTTTAATTAAAGACTTAAATGAAAATAATTACAGCGTCTTTATTTCAGATAATAGGGGTCATGGGAATTCTCTTAGTGAGAAATATTCCTTTGGCTACATTGATGGAGTTGAAAAAGTTGTTGATGACAACATTGCAATTACAAGGGCTATTAAAGAAAAGTTTCCAGATGAAAAAATATTTTTAATTGGTCACTCTCTTGGCACAGTTTTTGGAAGAATTTATCTTGAAAAGGCTGATGAATTAATTGATAAGTTAGTTTTATCTGGTCCACCAAACTTTATTCCAGAAGTTAATCTTGCAATTTTTCTTGGAAATTTCATAAATTTTTATTTTGGAGAAAAGAGAACAGTTTTTATCCTAAAAAAATTATACACTGGCGACAAATTAAATTGGGACTGGTTAAGTTATAGTAAAGAAAACATTGAAGATGCGAAAAAAGACCCCCTTATGCCAAAAGTTTTTAAAAATAGAGGATATCTTACTGTATTTGAAGGAGTAAAGGAGCTTCACAATTTAAAAAATTTTAAATGTAAAAATCCTGAACTTAATATTTTATTTATTGCTGGCAAGGACGATGTAGTTATTGGTGGAGAAAGTGGATTTAAAAATTCTATTGATGCTTTAAATAAAGTTGGCTATAAAAATATTGAGTCTAAACTTTATGAAAATATGAAACACGAAATTTTTAGGGAAAAAGATAATCAAAAAGTTTTTAAAGATCTGGTGGACTTTTTAGATTAATAATTTTTATTAAGATAAAAGCTGATGCAAAAAATGCATCAGCTTATTTTTTTAAAATAATTAAATTAATCGAAATTTAAATCGTCAGTGTCCTCATTATCATTCATAAAATAGACTAAAAGTTCGTTTGCCTTATCAAAGTCATCTTCAGAAACATAAATGCCCTTTTCGTAAAGAGAAAATCCAGAGATTAGTCTCATATAATCGCCTTCGTCTTTTACAAAATAGGGGATGGAATTGTCCTCTAAGAAGGCACAAATTTCATCAAATAAAAGTTTATTAGTTGAAGTAACAAGTTTTACGTATTCAATGTCTTTTTTCATAATATCACCTAAAAAGATTATACCATTTATTAGATGAAAAAAAATTTTGTTAAAAGATTTTATAAAAAATTAGTAATGAACAAGACTTTAGCACTTTTAACTATTTAAAAATCATTGAATTTGTGATACTATTTCTAGTATATAAAAAAAGGAGGAGCGTATGTCAAAACAAAATGAAGGATTTTCATCAATCCTTGGATTTATTATGGTTGCCATTGGCCTTGCCTTAGGTATTGGAACTTTGTGGAGATTTCCTTACGTAGTTGGTGAAAACGGTGGAGCAATTTTTATATTTTTATATATTTTAATTATTTTAGTAATAGGAATTCCTCTTATGACTTGTGAAGTCACAATTGGTTATGCAACTGGGAATGCAGCAATAGATGCCTATAAGACACTTAAACCAAATACAAAATGGTATTTGGCAGGATATCTTCACACATTAGCGGCACTTATTATTGTTGGTTATACTTCTGTTATTTATGCTTGGATAATAAAATATATAGCTGGTGCAGTTAGCGGAGATTTTATTGGTCTAACAAGTGAGGGTATTCAAAGTTATTTTGATTCTTTCAATGCCAATAAGCCAATTGTGTTTTTATTCTTTTTAATTAATTTTATCTTAAATGATGCAGTAATTATTTTAGGAGTTCAAAAGGGAATAGAAAGAGTTTCAAAAATATTAATTCCTATTTTATTTGTAATCATGGTTATTATAATTGTCTTTGGTTTAAGACTTCCTGGAGCAATGGATGGAATTACATTTTTATTTAGACCAGATTTTTCTAAATTTTCTATGAATTCTATTATTACTTGTCTAGGTCAAGCTTTCTTTGCCCTTGGACTTGCTATGCTTGGTTCAATGGTCTTTGGATCTTATATAAAAGAAAAGGACGAAAATATTTTTAAAGACTCATCAGTAATTTGTCTAGCGCTTGTATTTGCAGGAATATTATCTGGACTTATGATTCTTCCTATTGTATTTGCAACAGGACTTACACCAGGAGAAGGTGTTGGACTTACATTTTTAACTCTTCCACTTGCCTTTAATGTTGTTCCTTTTGGAAGAATCCTTTCAATTTTATTTTACTTTGGATTCTATATTGCAGCTTTTACTTCATCAGTTGGAGTATTAGAAGCAATTGTTGGTCAATTTATGGAAAGATTTAAATTAGAAAGAATTAAAGCTCTTATGCTTGCCAGTCTTATAATAATTGCAATTGCAGCATTATCTATTTTTTATGACCCAGCCTTTGCCTTTATTGACAATGTTGAAAGTAACTACATTTTAGTAATAGGCTGTCTATTAATTGCACTTTTCTCAGCAAGAGCTTGGAAGATGGAAAATTTATTAGAAGCAGCAAATATAAAAAGTCCATTTGTAAGAACTTGGATGAATGTAAGTATAAAGTATATTTCACCTATTGTTATAGTTATAATATTCTTTAGTCAATTTATAAAATAATTTATAAGAGTATAAAAAATGCCTGATTTAATCAGGCATTTTTTTTGTGAATTTTTCTTAAAAAAATAGACAAGAAAAAAAGACCCTCTCTGGGTCTTTTCTTTCATTACATGTTCTTAGAATAGAATTCTACGATTAATTGGTCTTCAATTTCTATTGGAACATCTTCTCTATTTGGTAGAGATACTAAAGTTGCTTTAAAGTCTTCAGCCTTAGAGATGTAAGGGAAGTTTACAACAATGTTAGTGTTGTAGTTTTCTTTAAATAAATCAACTTTCTTTCCTTTAGCAGATAATGCGATTACATCACCAGCTTCACATCTGTAAGAAGGAATATTAACTTTCTTTCCATTTACAGTTAAGTGGCCATGAGTAACCATTTGTCTTGCTTGTCTAATTGAAGATGCAAAGCCCATTCTGTAACATAAACTGTCAAGTCTTCTTTCAAGGAATGTTACAAGGTTAGGACCAGTTTGTCCTGCTGCTCTTTGAGCTTCTTTAAATAGATTAACAAATTGTCTTTCAAGTACACCGTAGTATGCTCTTAATCTTTGTTTTTCTAAAAGTTGCTTACCATATTCAGTAAGTTTTTTATCGCTTCTTGCAGTACCTCTTGTAGCTCTTTTCATTGCCTTTGGGTGACCGCATACATTTAGTCCAAGTCTTCTTGATTGCTTGAACTTTGGATCCATCATTTTTGCCATTTTTTATCAAACTCCTATAAATTTTCGCCGCGATAATTTATAAGCCGATAGCATTATACTAGAAATAAAGCTCTTTGTAAAGAAAAAAATTAAAATGAGAAAACTTTTATGTAGCGACAAGAATTTTTTGTCAAGAAAGCCTTGTTTTGATGAAAAATTTTTAAATAATTATGTTATACTTTAAATAGAAATAAAGAGATATCTTTCGGTTAATTTTAGGAGGATTTATGAAAAAAATAGAATTTGTAGATACTATTCTTCGTGACGCACATCAATCACTTATGGCCACAAGAATGACTTATAAAGATATGGAGCCTGCACTAGATAAGCTAGATAAAGTTGGATATAAGGCTCTTGAATGTTGGGGCGGAGCTACCTTTGACTCATGTATTAGATATTTAAATGAAGATCCATGGGAAAGAATTAGAAATATTAAGTCTCACTTAAAAAATACTAAGACTCAAATGCTTTTGAGAGGTCAAAACCTTTTGGGCTACAAAAATTATCCTGATGATGTGGTAGAAAAATTTGTTGAACTTTCTGTTAAAAATGGAGTAGACATAATAAGAATTTTTGATGCCTTAAATGATTTAAGAAACATTGAAACTTCACTTAAAGCTACAAAAAAAGCTGGAGCAGAAGCACAAGTTGCAATTTGCTATACAACTTCAGAGGTTCACACAATAGAATATTTTACAAATCTTGCAAAAGAAGTAGAAAAGATGGGAGCAGATTCAGTTGCCATAAAGGACATGGCAGGGATTTTAACTCCACCTGTATCAAGAGACTTAGTGAGGTCACTTAGAAAGGCAATTGACATTCCAATAGAACTTCACACTCATGAAACTACTGGTTGTGGCTCAATGACATATTTAAAGGGCGTTGAAGAAGGCGCAGATATTTTAGACACAGCACTTTCTCCATTTTCTGGTGGAACAAGTCAACCTCCTACTGAAACTCTTGCAATAATTTTAAAGGAAGCTGGCTATAAAGTTGATTTAAATCTAGATATCTTAAGTGAACTTGCACCTTACTTCCAAGAAGTAAAAAATAAATATTTAAATAATGGAACTATGAGAGTAAAAATGCTAACAGTTGATCCTAAGGGACTTATTTATCAAGTGCCAGGTGGCATGCTTTCAAATCTTAATTCACAACTTTCTGCTGCAAAACAAGAGCATTTATTTGATAAAGTTCTTGCAGAAGTACCAAATGTTAGAAAAGACATGGGCTATCCACCACTTGTTACTCCAATGAGTCAAATGGTTGGAACGCAAGCCTCCTTTAATGTTATGACAGGCAAGAGATACAAGATGGTTCCTAATGAAATTAAGGATTATCTAAAGGGACTTTACGGAAAGAGCCCTGTAGAAATTGATGAAGCCTTTAGAAAATCAATTATAGGCGATGCTGAAGTAATTACCGATAGACCTGCAAATCACCTAGAACCTGCTCTTGATAAATATAAAGCTGAAGTAGGAGATCTTGCAAGGACTGAAGAAGATGTATTAACTTATGCACTATTCCCACAAGTTGCAAAAGACTTCTTGGCAAAAAAATACAATAAATAATTTTAAAATACTATTGGACATCTCTCCAATAGTATTTTTTTGCAAATAAAATTTTTTTGTTGTATATTATTTTTTAATAAAAGATAAATGGAAAGGATGATAAAATGGATTACAAAAATTTTGTAGTTGATGATTATATAGAAAAGTACGCTGAATTAATTTTAAAGATTGGATTAAAAATTAAAGAGGGCGATAGACTTGTCATAAGATGCCCCATAGAAGCAAGGGACTTTGCCATTATTTGTACAAAAAAAGCCTATGAGCTTGGTGCAATTGAAGTTGTAATGGACTATAGAGATCAAGAAATTTCAAAGTTAAAATACAAAAATGAAAGTATAGAAGTTTTAACTGATGTACCAAAACACAAAATAGATAAAGAAAATTATTACATGGAAAAAAAGGCAAAGTATCTTTCAGTTACCGGTTCTGACCCAGATGCTTTTAAGGGAATTGATTCAGAAAAATTATTTAAGGCAAATATTGCTACATCAAAGGCATTAAAGGATTTTTCTGAAAAGATGATGGCAAATTATGTATCTTGGATTGTAGTTGGAGCAAGTATTCCTTCATGGGCAAAAAAAGTTTTTCCAGAATTAGAAGAAAAAGAAGCAGTTAGAAAATTGTGGTATGAAATTTTTTCTTCAGTGAGACTTTTTGAAGAAGATCCAGAAAAGGCTCTTGAAGACCATGTAAATAACTTAAATAGATATTGCAAATTCTTAAATGAAAATAAATTTGAAAAACTTCACTACAAGTCAGAAAAGGGGACTGACTTAGAAGTTTTCCTTCCAAAGGGATATATCTTTGCAGGAGCTGGCGATGTAAATAGTGACGGAGAAGAATTTATTGCCAATATGCCTAGTGAAGAAGTTTTTTCTGCACCAAGACTTGATGGAGTAAATGGAAAAGTTTATTCAACAATGCCCCTAAATTATAATGGAAATTTAATTGAAGACTTCTATTTAGTTTTTAAAGATGGCGAAGTAATTGATTATGATGCAAAAAGTGGAAAAGAATATTTAAAAAACATTATTGAAACTGATGAAGGTTCAAAGAGACTTGGAGAAGTTGCCCTTGTATCTCATGACACACCAATTTCTATGAGAAAAGTTTTATTTTACAATACACTTTACGATGAAAATGCCTCTTGCCACTTTGCTTTGGGAAAATCATACCCTTCATGCATAGAAAATGGAGAAAAACTTTCTACTTGTGAATTAAAAAAACTTGGCATGAACGATTCTATAACTCATGTGGACTTTATGGTTGGAGATGCCACAACAGAAATAATTGGCGTTAAGGAAAATGGAGAAGAAGTCCAAATCTTTAAAAATGGAAATTTTGTAATTTAATAATTTATTTTAAGCCAGATAAATTTGTCTGGCTTTTTAATTTTTTTAGAATTTGTAAAGGTTTTCTGTTAAAATGTAATTAAGAATAATACTATAAGAATTTTATTATAGATGAGGAGGAATTATGTACTCTTGCACAAAAACTTGTACACTAACTGGACTTAATGGTTATCCAGTAGATGTTGAAGTTGACCTTTCAAACGGAATGCCAAAAATTATACTGGTTGGACTTGCAGACACTGCAGTAAAAGAATCAACTGAAAGAGTAAAATCGGCAATAAAAAATTCTGGCTTCGACTTTCCAAAAAAGAGAATTACAATAAATTTAGCTCCTGCAAATTTAAGAAAAGATGGAACACAGCTTGACCTTGCCATTGCAGTAAGCCTTTTGAGCTGCGATGAAAGTTTAGAGCTTGATTACAGTCCCTATACATATATGGGTGAGCTTGCCCTAGATGGAAAGATAAATAAAATTCAAGGGGCTCTACCTATGGTAATATCCATGCGTGAAAAGGGCTATAGAAAATTTATTGTGCCTTACGAAAATCGCAAAGAATGTGCCATAGTTAGTGATGTTGAAATTTATCCAGTAAAAACTTTAGAAGAAGTAATTTCTTTTATAAGAGGTGAAATTGAAATTGAAAGATGTCAAGGAAGTTTTATCAGGGAAAAGGTTTCTTATGATGTTGATTTTTCTGACATTAAGGGACAAGAAAATTTAAAGAGGGCTCTTGAAATTTCTGCCTGCGCTAAGTCAAATATTTTAATACTTGGTTCACCTGGTTCTGGAAAGACCATGGCAGCAAAGAGATTTCCTACAATCCTTCCAGAGCTTGACTTTGAAGAGGCAATTGAAGTTACAAAAATTTATTCCATATCAGGTCTTTTAGATGACAATGCACTTATAACAAAACCACCTTTTAGAGCACCACATCACACAGCATCAGCAGTTTCACTTATAGGTGGAGGGCAAATACCAAAACCTGGAGAAATTTCTCTTGCCAATAAGGGAGTATTATTTTTAGACGAACTGCCAGAATTTTCAAAATCAGTTTTAGAAGTTTTACGTCAACCAATGGAATCAAAGGATATAATAATTTCTCGTGCCAATGCAAGTGTTAGATATCCTGCAGATTTTCAGCTTATTGTTGCATTAAATCCTTGCCCTTGTGGCTATCACAATTCAAAGACTCACGACTGCAATTGCTCGCCTTATGAAATTCAAAGATATCTTTCAAGGATTTCCCATCCACTTTTAGATAGAATTGACATTCATCTAGAAGTGCCGGAAGTTAATTATAAGGAAATTTCTTCTGAAAGATCTGGTGAAAGTTCTGAAGTCATAAGAGAGAGAGTAAAAAATGTTAGAGAAATTCAAAAAGATAGATTTAAAGATGAAATTTTTAAATACAATTCAGAAATTCCTGAAAAGAAATTAAAAAAATATTGTCATCTTGATGCTAATTCTGAAAAAATATTGGAACTTGCCTTTAAAAAATATGGAATGAGTGCTAGAACTTATAATAAAATTTTAAAAATAGCAAGGACAATTGCAGACATGGATGGCTGTGAAAACATTAAAGAAGATTATGTCTTGGAAGCTATTCAATATAGAACTATGGATAAGAAGTTTTGGGGTAATTAAATGAAGGAAAGAGACTTATTAATTTTTTTAAATGGAATAAATTTTTCCAGTGAAAATTCTCTTAAAATTTTAAATTATCTTTTGGATAAAAACATTCCTCTTGAGGATTTTGATAAGGTTGAATATTTAGAAGAAAAGATCTTGTCTAAGAGAAGTTATGACAGGCTAATAGATAAGACCCCAGATTTTGAATTAATAATTGAAAAAATCAATGAAAAAATCACTTCAATTGGAGTTGAAATCATTACGATTTTGGACGATGACTACCCAGAATCTCTTAGATATATTGAAGATCCTCCATCTCTTTTGTATGTCAAAGGTAACTTAAATATTTATAATCCTCTTGCCTTTGTTGGTGCGAGAAGTCATTCTTCTTATGGCAATATGGCTGTAAATAAAATAATTGATGCCATCAGCTCTTTTGATTTTACTATTGTAAGTGGTATGGCTTATGGAATTGATTCTCTTTCTCATAAGAGGGCTTTATTAAATAAATTAAACACTATTGCAGTTTTAGGAACGGGAATTGATGTTGTATATCCTAAGTCAAATAATGCTCTTTATGAAGAAATTGCAGAAAAGGGTGCCATAATTAGTGAGTTTCCTCTTGGAACTTCTGCGAATAAATTTACTTTTCCCATGAGAAATAGAATTATATCTGGTCTTTCAAAGGTTGTAGTGGTTGTGGAAGCAAAGGACAAGAGTGGCAGTTTAATTACAGCAAGACTTGCTGCGGAACAGGGCAAGGAAGTTTTTGCGGTGCCAGGAAATATTACCTCAATTTATTCTGTTGGGACAAATAAATTAATAAGAGATGGTGCAATTCCTCTTGTTGAAGTAAAGGATATTTTTGATTATTATCCTGAATTATCTAAAAATAAAGTTATTGAAGATAATATAGACTTAGATGCAGAGGAACTTTTAGTCTACAATTTGATAGAAAAGGGAATAAATAATACTAATGATATTTGCATTAATTTAAAGAATGAGGTATTTTATATAAATAAGATTCTGACGAAATTGGAACTAAAGGGAATTATTGAAAGAATATCTATGAATGAATTTCAGATTTTAAAATAGATTTTAGGAAGAAGGAGATGATATTTTGGCAAAAAATCTTGTAATTGTGGAGTCACCAACTAAGGCTAAAACAATAAAAAAGATGTTGGGAACAAGTTATAATGTAATAGCTTCTGTTGGCCATGTAAGAGATTTACCAAAATCCAAACTTGGTATTGATATAGAAAAAGATTTTGAACCCCAATATATGAACATATATGGCAAGGGTCCTTTAATAAAAGAGATAAAAGCTGAAGCTAAAAAAGCCAACAGAATTATTCTTGCAACCGACCCCGATAGAGAAGGTGAAGCAATTTCTTGGCATCTTTCACATATTTTGGGCATGAATCCAGAGGATAAAAATAGAGTAACTTTTAACGAAATTACAAAAGATACAGTTAAGAGAGAAATAAAAAATCCAAGGGCAATAGACATGGACCTAGTGGATGCTCAACAAGCTAGACGTGAACTTGATAGACTTGCGGGATATAAAATTTCTCCACTTTTATGGAAAAAAGTTAAGGCTGGTCTTTCTGCAGGTCGTGTTCAATCTGCTGTTTTAAAATTAATTTGCGACAGAGAAGATGAAATAAATAATTTCATCCCTGAAGAGTATTGGACTATTCAAGCAGACTTGCGTGCAGGAAGAAAAAAACTTCTTGCAGATTATTACGGAGTAAAGGAAAAGGGCAAGGCTAAAAAAATTGATTTAAAGACAGAAAAAGATGCAGATAGAGTTTTAAATGATATTGACAGAGATAAATTCCTTGTTGATTCTGTAAAAAAAGGAAAGAGAAACAGAAAATCGCCAAATCCTTTTACAACATCAACTATGCAACAAGAGGCTTCTAGAAGAATAAATTTTTCTACTAAGAAAACCATGATAGTGGCACAAAGTCTCTATGAAGGTGTGAAACTTCCAAAAGAAGGTTCCGTTGGTCTTATAACTTATATGAGAACTGATTCTATTAGAATATCAGATGAAGCTAAAAATGCTTGTCTAAATTTTATAGAAAAGAGTTATGGAAAGGAATATCTTGGTAGGAAGAAGACAGCTAGCAAAAAGAAAAGTGAAAATGTACAGGATGCTCACGAATGTATTAGACCAACTGATGTAACAAAAACTCCTTATTCAATTAAGGATTCACTTTCAAAGGATGAGTTTAAATTATATTCATTAATATGGAAGAGATTTGTGTCTTCCCTAATGTCAGATGCTCTTTATAACACAATTTCTTCAGATATTTTATCAAATTCTGAAATTTTTAGAGTATCAGGCTCAACTTTATATTTTGATGGATTTTTAAGAGTCTATGAATATTCAAATGAAAAAAACACTGACCTTCCTCCACTTGAAGAAGGACAAATTTTAAAGCTTAAAGAAATAAATAAGGAGCAACACTTTACAAATCCACCTCCAAGGTATAACGAAGCTTCTCTTATTAAAGAACTTGAAGCCTTGGGAGTTGGAAGGCCTTCCACTTATGCACCTACAATTTCAACTCTAAAAAGTAGATATTATGTAGTGCTTGAAGAAAAAAAATTTGTGCCTACTGAACTTGGTCACACAGTTAATGAAATTTTGGTAGAAAATTTTGACAATTTAGTTGATAAAAAATTTACTGCAGAAATGGAATTTGAACTGGATGAAATTGCTGCAGGAAGAAAACAATGGAAGGAACTTGTAAGATCTTTTTATGGTGATTTAAAAAAAGATTTGGATAAGGCCTATGAAAATATAGAAAAAGTTGAAATAGAAGATCCAGTAACAGATGTAATATGTGATAAATGCGGCAGAAACATGGTTATAAAAATGGGAAGATATGGAAAGTTTTTAGCTTGCCCAGGTTTTCCAGATTGCAGAAATACAAAGCCACTAGTAGAAAAAATTGGTGTTAAATGTCCAAAATGTGGCCATGGGGAAATTGTTGTAAAGAGAAGTAAAAAAGGTAGAATTTTTTATGGTTGCGATTCTTATCCTAAATGCGAATTTGTGTCTTGGAATAAGCCCATTAATGAAAAGTGTCCAAAGTGCCATAGTATTTTGACAGAAATGAAATCTAAGGGCAAAAAAATTATTAAGTGTAGCAACGACAAATGTGATTACAGGAGATAGGCTGTGAACAAATTTTCTTTTGAAATTAAGGATATATTTGGAGAAAATTATTGTAGGAAAAATTTTATAGCTCCTGCTAGAGAAGAGGGCAATAGTCTTGTCTTCTACTCTATACATATTGATGATATTTTAAAATATAACCTTGAACAAAAATTACAGAGAGAGGTAATTTTAGAAGAAAGTTCTAAAGAAAAAGTTTTAGAAGAATTAGATAAAATTTATAAAGATGAGAAAAAAGATTTTCTTTTAGAAGACATAAATTCAAATTACGAAGATTTACTAGTAATAGGTGATGAGGAAAAAGAAGATTCCCCAGCAGTTCGTTTGCTAGATTATATTTTAAGAGAAAGTATCGAGAAAAACGCTAGCGATATTCATATTGAGCCAAGATTTGAAAAGATTGTTGTTAGAATAAGAATTGATGGAGCTTTAAACAAATTAATTGAACTTCCAAAAAAGATTTATCCTAACCTTGTAACTAGAATAAAAATATTATCTGGATTAGATATTTCTGAAAAGAGGCTACCTCAAGATGGTAGATTTAGTTTTACTTTTTCGGAGGAAAAAATAGATATTAGAGTTGCAACAACACCAACTGGAAATGCTGAAAAAATTGTACTTAGAATTTTAGATATTCAAAGAATTTCATACACACCAGAAGGTATTGGTCTTCTTGGCAAAAATTATGAAAAAGTTATGAGTTTAATTAGTCAGCCATCAGGTCTTATTCTTATTTGTGGTCCAACATCTTCTGGAAAAACTTCAACCTTATATACACTTCTTAGAAAAATTCAAAATGAAGAATTAAATATAATGACAATAGAAGATCCAATTGAATATAAAATTGACGGAATAAATCAAATTGAAGTAAATCCAAACACAGGGCTTTCCTTTGAAAAGGGATTAAAGGCAATTTTAAGAATGGACCCTGATAAAATTATGATTGGTGAAATAAGAAATGAAGACACTGCACATATAGCAATCTCATCTTCTATAACTGGTCACTTAGTTTTATCAACCCTTCATACAGAATCGTCACCTGCATCAATTGGAAGACTAATTGATATGGGAATTGAACCTTATTTAATTTCAGCTGGCTTAATTGGAGTAATTTCCCAAAGACTTATAAGAAAACTATGTCCTCATTGCAGAGAAAAAATAAAAAACACAAATCCTTTAATTGACAGTGAATATATTTACAAGGCAAAGGGTTGTAGTAAATGCAATGGAGGATACAAGGGAAGAATTGCTGTTTTTGAAATTATGATTATAGATAGTGAAATTCGCGACATGATTAGCAGAAAAGAAAATGTAAAAAACATAAAAAACCTTGCAATAGAAAAGGGTATGAATACACTATCTAGTGAAATTTTAAAATTAATTGAAAAGGGCGAAACGAGTTTCGAAGAGTTCTATAAAAATATCCATACCGTTGGTGAATTATGATTTACAAATACAAGGCCTTTAAAGGCAGTGAAAAAATAAAGGGAAATATTGACGCCACAAGTATAAAAGATGCCAAGGAAAAATTAAAAAGAGAGGGACTAAGACCAATAAAAATCGAAGAAAATATTGAGTATACTAATTCCTTAGATTTTAATAGAAAATTTAAAAATGAAGATTTATACATTCTATTTAGAGAACTTTCTCTCTTAATAAGTTCGGGGATAAGTTTAGAAACTGCCTTTGAAATTTTAAGCTCAGAATTTTCTAAAGATAAGGGTAAAATTCTAAATAGTCTAAGGGATAATTTGAGAAGTGGGACTTCTCTTTCTGAATCTGTGGAGGCGACAAAAGCCTTCCCCAATTTAGTAGTTAATATGATTTATGTTGGGGAAAACACATCTAGTCTTGGAAAAATCTTCAACTCCTTGTCAAATTATTACATAAAAAAGAGAGAGACAAACTCAAAAATAATTGAAGCCTTGGCTTATCCAATAATTCTACTTATTACTTCTGTTTTTGTAATTAATTTTTTGATTATAAACGTAATTCCTAGTTTTGGCGAAATTTTTTCTGCTAATGACAATTTGTTGCCACTGCCAACTAGAATATTATTAAATTTTTCAAACTTTATGTATAAAAATTATATTTTTGTGTTTTTAATTCTATTAATTATCATTGCAATTATATTAATTTATCACAGAAAAAATCCAAAGACATTTCACAAGTTATTTTTAAAATCAAAATATTATAAAATGACAAAAAGTTTAAAATTTACTTTTAATATGGATCTATTACTAGGAGCGGGGCTAACAGTTGATAGAAGTTTAGATATTGTTTCATCAATGGAAGATAATGTGGTTTTAAAGGAGAAATTTCGAGAAATTTTATTTGATATAAAATCTGGAGAATCTTTTTATAAGAGTGCAAATAATGTAAAAATATTTCCAAAAATTTTAGTTTCAATGATAAGAGTAGGTGAAGAATCATCAAATTTAAAAGAGGTTTTTGGAATAATGTCTGGGTTTTATGACGAAGAATTAAATTCTTATAATAAGAAATTTTTTGGGATTCTTGGTCCAATTTTAATAATTTTTATGGCATTGATAATTGGATTTATAGTGCTATCAATTGCACTTCCAGTTTTCGATATGGTAAATCAATTTTAGGAGGCTTTTATGAAATTAAAAAAAAGACAAAGAGGTTTTACGCTTATTGAACTTGTAATAGTAATAGCAATTATAGCAATTTTAATTTCGATTGCAGCTATGAAGTACAGCACAGCAAATCTTGCAGCTGAGGCGGCAGCCCACAATTCTAATGTAAAAGTTTTAAAGAGTGCAGGAATTTTATATTTAATTGATCATCCTGATGAAAAAGGAACAATTATTGTAGACAAGTTGGGACCATATATTGAAGGAGGAAAAATTCCAAAACCTGCAAAACATTATAAGGAAGCAACAACTTTTTCTATTGAAGCAACTGCAGACGGAGATGTGGAAGTAAAGCCAGGAATGATAAAAGTAAATGGGAAATCTTTGGAATTAGATAATGGAAAATAAAATTTATAAAATTTTTATAGGCTTTTTGATTTTTATGCTGGGAGGTTCTTTGGCATCCTTTTACCATGTCTTCGTCAGCAGAAGAGAAAAAAATGAAAATTTTTTATGGGGCATAAGTCACTGCGACTCTTGTCACAGAAATTTAAAGTTTTATGAATTAATACCAGTCTTTTCTTATATTTTTCTTGGCGGAAAGTGTAAAACTTGTGGAGAAAAAATTGGGAAAGATAAATTTTTTGCTGAAATTTTAATTTCAAGCCTCTCAGTTTTTGCTTTTTTAAAATATGACTTGTCTATCCAAAGTTTTTTACTTATTGGAATAATTACAGTGGCAACTTTTATTGGAATAATAGATTACAAAACTGGATTTATTTATAATCTAGACCTCTTAATAATTTTAATTTTTACTTTACTTTTAAAATTATTTCTGGGAGAAAGTATTTTTAATTCATTAAAATTTTCCCTTGGCATGGGAATGATTTTTTATGCCTTATATAAATTTACAGGAATGATGGGATTTGGTGATGTACTTTATTCCTTTATTATGGGGATTTTTGCAAATAATTTATTAGGCGCCTTTTTAATATTTAAAGATGCCTTTGTAATAGGAGCAGTTTTTTCTATAATTTTAATTTTATTAAAGAAAAAGAATTTTAAAGATTCAATCGCCTTTGGACCCTTTATTAGCATAGCAATTATTATTTTCATATTGTACAGGTGAAACATGTTTCAAAAAAATATTACAAAAATTATAATTAATGACGGTTTAATAAAAATAAATACAAATAAGAAAGAAGAGTTAAATATTTCCTTGCCCTATAAAGTTTTTAGGGATGGTGAAATTTTAGATTATCATCATTTTTACTATAAGTTTAGTAAAATTTTAGAGAAAATAGATTTTGAGAAGAATGATAATTTAATTTTAATATTTGACTCTTCTTCTTTTATTCACATAAATTATAAAATTCCTGAAATCGATGATAGTGAGATAAAAGATTTTCTCGCCTTAGAACTTGAAGATTATGGGGATTTTGATTTATCAGACTATGAAATTTTTTACGACTATGAAAAAGAAAATAAAATTTTAAATTTATCCATTGATTTAGTTCCTAGGAAATTAATTTTAAAATTAAGGGAAGTTTTGGATAAATTAGAAATAAAAAACTTTGAAATAATTCCAGAAGCACAGTCCATAAAAAAAGATGGAAAATTCCTTGAGATTAATCCAAGATATATAAAATTTATGTCTGTAAAAAATAATCTTGTAAATTTCTATAAAAAGATTTACGACGAGAATATAGAAAAATTAATTGATGACAACAATTTGGAAGAAGAAAATGCAAGTAACATAATAAACCTTCGATATGACCCAGAAGAAACAAAAATTGACGAGGATTTTTTGTTTAGATACATTAATTATTTTATAAATCACATAAAAGAAATGGAAAATTTTTCTAAAGGTGAAGAAGTATATTTATTTGGAAATATTTGCGATTCAAAGGAAATTAAAGATGCACTATCATCCTATAGCAATTTAAAATATAAAATATTAGAAGAAGATATCCATAATAAAGCTTCTATAAAAAGAGAGAAAAAAGAAAAAAATATAAAAAAAAAGAAAAACCCAATAAATTTGATTCTTGCCCTTGCTATGGCGGCTATAATAATTTTTAATGTCCTATATTATTTTGATCTAAAAAAAGAAAATGAAATAAATTTAAAGGATATTAAAGATGTAAAAAATGAAGAAGTAGAAGAGATTGATACATCAAGTGATAAATTTCAAGAGAGAAATAAAATTTTTATTGATAAAATTTCTGAAATTCAAAAATTAGAAGATAAGGATTTAATTATTACAAATTATTATTTTGACAATGGAAAGATGACAGTTAATGGAATTGTTAAAGACGAAGACTATTTTAACAAGGTCTTTTCTGACATAAATATTTTAAGTAAAAATTTCTATAAGGAAAATGGATTTTATAAATTTGAAATACAGATAAAATAATTGTAAAATTCTATGGGGTGTTAAATTTGGAAATAGGAAAATTAAAAACTGAATTGTTAGAAAAATATATTTTCAACAAATTAAGTTCAAATAGAGAAGAAGTAATAGTAAAAAGTGGAACTGGACTAGATTGTGCTGTTATGGATTTTGCTGGAGATTTAATTGTAGCTTCAACAGATCCAATAACAGGGGCATCAAAAAATATTGGTTCCCTTGCAATTAATGTTTCTGTAAACGATGTAAGCTGCCAATGCGCTGATCCAGTTGGTCTTTTAATGACAGTTTTAATTCCACCAAATGCTAGTCTTGAGGACTTAAAAGAAATTATTGAAGATGCTAATAATACAGCAAAAAAATTAAATGTAGATATAATTGGAGGTCACACAGAAATAACTGATGCAGTAAATAAAATTTTAATTTCAACAACTGTTTTAGGAAGGGTTAATAAAAAAAATATGCCAGATATAAAAAGTATTAAAGCAGGGGATGTAATTGCAGTTTCTAAATATGTAGGTATAGAAGGCACAAGTATTATTTGTAATGAAAAAGATGAAGTTAAAGAAATTTTATCTCAAAAAGAATTAGAATTTGCAAAATCTCTTTCACAGGATATTTCTGTTCTAAAAGAATCAAGACTTGCTTCAAAATATGGAGTAAAGCATATGCATGATATAACTGAAGGAGGTCTTTATGGCGCACTTTGGGAAACAGGAGTTGCTCTTGGTCATGGTCTAAGAGCTTATTATGATGATATACCATTACTTGATGAGACAAATAAAATTGCAGAATTTTATGGAATTGATCCAATGAGACTTATTTCAAGTGGAAGTATGCTCATGATTTTTGATAAAGATAAGTATAAAGATTTTAAAAATGAAGCAGAAAAAAATGGAATAAAAATAAGTGAGATTGGAGAAGTTACTGAAGAAAAATCCACTCAAGTAATAGCTAATGACCAAATATTAATTCTTTCTGAACCAGGTTCTGATGAGCTTTACAAGGTAATCGACTAAATATTACAATTTAGTTACAATGTTGACAAATTAGTTAATCATATATAAACTTTAACTAGGTGAATTAAATGAAAAAAATTATTAAAATATCAATTTTGTTTATATCAATGTTAATTACTCCAGTTTTTGCTGCAAATACTTTTAATGTAAGTATAGGAAATAAAGACTACAAAGTAAAAGAAGCAGGAGTACTAATTAATGAAGATTCATTAAAAACAGATTTTTCTCCTTATATAAAAGAGGGAAGAACTTTTGTACCAATAAGAGAAATTACAGAAAAACTTGGTGCCGATGTAAAGTGGAATGGAAAGGATAAAAGCATAAAGATTACCTTAAATGGTGATGTTATAAATATGCAAATTGACAATTCAAAGGTTACAGTTAATGACAAAAAAATTGAATTAGACCGTGCGCAAGCACCACAACTTGCCTTATATAGTAAGCCAAGAAAAGAAACTAAAACAATGGTACCTCTTAGATTTATATCTGAAACTTTTGGTTACAATGTGGATTGGAATAATGATGAAGTAAGAGCAGAAATCAGCACTGAAAAAACAAATTCCATAGTTGAAGATAATAAAAATAAGGACAAAAACAATAAGAAAAAAACTAAAAATTCAAAAAACTCAAAAGTTAATTCAAAATCAATTTTTAATGACAATTTTTTCCAATCAAACGTTGAAAAAAAAGAAACTAAAAATATAAAAAATCAAATCAATAAAGGTAATGAAGACAAAATTTTTGAAGAGGCAGATCTTGACCTTAAAGAAAAGAAGAATAGAGTTATAAAAGATAAGATTGAAATTAATGGCAAGCTAAATATTGTAATAGATCCTGGTCATGGTGGTAAGGATTCTGGTGCAGTTGCTGTCGATGGTTACACTTATGAAAAAGATTTAAATTTATTAGTTGCAGAAAATTTAATGGAAAAATTAAATGAAAATTCTGAAATTAATGCAAGAATCACAAGGACAAGAGATGAATACATTAAATTATTAGATAGAGCTTCTGTGTCAAATGATAACAATGCAGATTTATTCTTGTCAATTCACTTCAACAGCTCTGATAATTCTAGTGCAAAAGGTATAGAAGTTCTTTATGCATCTGAAAAGAATATTGCAATTAAAGATACTGTTCAAAAGCATTTTGCTAATTGTTTACAAAAGGCACTTATAAGAGAAACTGGAGCAGTGGACCGTGGAATTAAAAACACACCAGCTATAATTGTGTTAAATAAAACAAAAAATGTTTCCGCCCTTGTTGAGTTAGGATTTTTGTCAAACGAAAGTGATTTAGAAAATATTAAGGATCCTGACTACATTGATAAATTAGCTAAAGGCATCTATAATGGTATAGAAGACTACATGAATAGCTATGTTATTAAATGAGAAAGGGAATTATGAGAGAAGATAGACAAAACGACGAAATAAGAGAAATTAAAATAAGACCAAATTATCTGGAACACCCAGATGGTTCGGTCTTAATTGAATGTGGAGATACAAAAGTTATTTGTACAGCCATGATTGAAAATAAAGTTCCAACATTTTTAAGAGGGAAAAACAAAGGCTGGCTATCAAGTGAGTATTCTATGCTTCCTGGGTCAACACCAACTAGGAAAGTAAGAGACATATCTAAGGGTAAGCTTGATGGAAGAAGCAGCGAGATTTCAAGATTAATTGGAAGATCACTCAGGTCTTCAATAGATTTAGATAAAATTGGCGAAAGAACAATTTGGATTGACTGCGATGTAATATCTGCTGATGGCGGAACTAGAACAGCATCTATTACAGGGTCTTACATTGCCTTAAAAATTGCAGTAAAAAAAGCACTAGAAAGTGGAAAATTTGAAGAAGATCCAATGAAATCTAAAGTAGCTGCAATAAGCGTGGGAAAAGTAAATGGAATAAATTTAGTTGATTTAGACTTTAAAGAAGATTCTAATGCCGATGTTGATTTAAATGTTGTCATGAATGACAAATTTGAATTAATTGAAATTCAAGGAACAGGTGAAGGAGACACTTTTACCATTGATGAATTAAATGAATTTTTAAAGGGTGCAAAAAGAGGCATAGAAGACATATTTAGATATTTTGAAATAGTGGAGCAGTATATATGAGAAAAATTGTTTTATCGACAGACAACAAAAATAAGTTAAGAGAAATAAGAGAAATTTTAGAAGATCTTGATGTAAAAATTTATGGAAAGTCTGATATAGATGGTATGGATTTTGAAGTTATTGAAGATGGGGACACCTTATATGACAATGCTCTAAAAAAAGCTTCTGCCATGGCAGAAAGAGTTGACTGTGCAGTCCTAGCAGATGATACAGGTTTATTTGTTAATGCCCTTGCTGGCGAACCAGGAGTTCACTCTGCAAGATATGCATCAGAACATGACGATAAAAAAAATAGAGAAAAACTATTAAATAATCTTAAAGATAAAGATGATAGAAGTGCATATTTTAAAACTCAGATAATTTTAATTGACGAAGAAAAAAATATTATTCCTATAGAAGGAGTTTGTCCTGGAAAAATTTCTCTTGAAGAAAAGGGAGAAAATGGATTTGGATATGACAGCATCTTTATACCAGAAGGTTTTGATAAAACTTTTGCTGAGATGAGTCACGAAGAAAAAAATAAAATTAGTCATAGATCAAGAGCTTTAAAAAATCTTCGAGATAAACTTTCTAAATTGTAAAAATTTATTGACAAAATATATATGTTTTGTTAATATATATTTATTGTTCGTGGTGGGTATGGCCTAGCTGGTTAAGGCGTCAGATTGTGGTCCTGAAGATCGTGGGTTCGATTCCCACTATCCACCCCACAATATTAGAAGTGCCTGGCACTTCTTTTTTTTGCTAGAGTGGCGGAATTGGCAGACGCACCAGACTCAAAATCTGGCGGTCGCAAGATCGTGTGGGTTCAAGTCCCACCTTTAGCACCAAATTTAGTGTATCACTAAATTCTTTATGTAAAAGAATTGTGATACACTTTTTTTTATTTTATTTCTAAAAGAATTGTTATAAAATAAAATCAGCTTAAAAATTTTTAATAAGACATTTAAATACTTTACAAAAACTTAAAATTTTATAAGATTATAGATAAAAAATTATGGGTAAAAAAGCTATAAGTGGAGGAGGTCAATTTGAAAAATTTTAAAAAATATTTTTATATTCTTCCTTTTTTTATGCTGGCAACAAATTTTGTTTACGCAGCTAAGGAGAATAGTTTAGCAGAAAGTATTTTTTCCAATGATTACATTTTCACAATCTTACTTATCGTTGCAATAGTTGGAGCTGTGCTTGAAATTTTGACTCCAGGTTTTGGCCTTGGTGGTATTATTTCTATTGCTGCCTTTGCAATTTTCTTTTGGGGCAATATTTACATGGGAAATACTAATTGGTTCGAGATTTTATTATTTGTCTTGGGACTTTTACTTCTTGTCTTTGAAATAATGATACCAGGTTTTGGCGTTGCAGGAATTAGTGGAATACTTGCAATTTCTGCTGCCATAGTTTTATCAATGAAAGATATTTACTTTGCTATTTTTTCTCTTGCCATTGCCCTTGTAATAGCTCTATTTTTAGGCTATGCACTTTTTAAAAAGGGAATTGATTCAGAAGTAATAAATAGACTTAGACTTTTTACTGAAAGCTCAAGTGAAAAGGGCTATGTGGGAGTGAAAAGTGAAGAAGTAAAACTTGGAGATGTACTTATAACAAAGACAGCATTAAGACCAACTGGTTATGCAAATTTTCATGAAGAAAAAATAGAAGTTATTTCAGATGTTGGTTTTATTGGAAAAGATGAAGAAGTTAGAGTAGTAAGAATTAGCGGCGCAAGAGTTTTCGTCGAAAAAAATAATTAGGAGGATTTATGAATTTTTATCCCTTTGGAAGCATTATAGTTATAGTCTTAATTTTAATATTTGTATCCATATTTTTGTCCTTTGTTCCTATTGGACTATGGGTGACAGCATTTTTCTCTGGTGTAAGAATTAAAATTTCAGAACTTATTGGCATGAAACTTAGAAGAGTTAAACCTTCAAGAATTGTTAGACCTGCTATTAAGGCAACAAAGGCTGGTTTAAATCTTGAAATTGCTAGCCTTGAAGCTCATTATCTTGCAGGTGGTAATGTAAATACTCTTGTAGATGCTCTTATTGCTGCTCAAAGAGCAAATATTCCTCTACAATTTGAAAGAGCTGCTGCAATTGATCTTGCCGGTAGAGATGTTCTTGAAGCTGTACAAGTTTCAGTTAACCCTAAGGTTATTGAAACTCCAAATATTTCTGCAGTTGCTCAAGATGGTATTGAAGTCATTGTAAAGGCGAAGGTAACTGTAAGAGCAAATATTGAAAGACTTGTAGGTGGTGCAGGTGAACAAACTATTATAGCAAGAGTTGGAGAAGGTATTGTAACAACTGTTGGTTCATCTCTAAGCTATAAGGCTGTTTTGGAAAATCCAGATTCTATTTCTAGAGTAGTTCTTGATAAGGGTCTTGACTCTGGTACTGCTTATGAAATTTTATCAATTGATATAGCTGATGTTGATGTTGCAAGAAATATTGGTGCAAGGCTTCAAACTGATCAAGCTGAAGCAGATAAGAGAATTTCTGAAGCTAAGGCAAGTGAAAGACGTGCTATGGCCCTTGCTCGTGAACAAGAAATGAAGGCTGAAGTTGAAGCTATGAGGGCGAAAGTTGTTGAAGCTGAATCCCAAGTTCCTATTGCCATGGCTGAAGCTTTAAAAAGTGGTAATTTAGGCGTCTTTGATTATTATAAAATGAAAAATATAAATTCTGATACCGATATGAGAAATTCTATATCAAAAATTTCTGATAAAAATCCTAAAAAGGACAATAAATAATGAATCCTATGCTTAGTATTTTTATTGCAATAATTTCTCTAATGCCTGCAATTATTTTCGTAATCTTTTTTAAGATATTGCTTACTATTTTAAATAGGGGCAAAAAAAAATTTAAGGAAGATTTTCATGAAGATGGAAGAGATATTAAAAACTCTAAAAATCTAAATAGAGATAGAAGATCAGACGCAGATACACTGGCAAATGAGATAAAAAGAATAATCAAAGAAGAGAGAGAAAAAGAAAAGAATAAAAAGAATTCTAAAGATGAATCTAAGAGAAATCATAAAAATATTTTAATAGACAAAGACCCAAAACTTTCTCAAAGAAAAGTAAAGGAAAAACTTTTAGAAGAGAAAAAAAGTAGGGAAGACAAAACTTCTGATGAAAATTTGTCTGAAACTTACAATCTTGAAAACACCTACAATCTTTCTGAAACATATAATTTGGAAAAAGATGGTGGAAAGATAATTGACAGTGAATTTATAAAAGAATGTGAGTCAGATCAAGTTTTTTACGATGATGAAGACCTAGATAAGAATATTTTTATAAATTTTTTAGATTTTGGCGAAGAAGATTTGCCGAAAATTATTGTTTATAAAGAAATTTTTGACGAGCCTTTAGGTCTTAGATAAATAGTGGCTTGCTTTTCATAATCTATGGAAAAGTAAGCCTTTTTGTGGTATTATAATAGTCTAGTTTAAGGGGGTATATATTTGGCAAAAGTGGAAAGTTCCATTGATATTAATGACATTAATTTATTGTCAATTGTCTTTGGCAAATTAGACGAAAACATTGGTCTCATTGAAAAGGAATTAGATGTATCTATTAAATCAAAAAATGATAAAGTTTTAATATATGGCGAAGAAGAAAAAGTTGAGGACGCCACACTTTTACTAAAGAATTTAATTGAAACTGCTAAAAAACAAAAAAGTTTAAGTCTTTCAGATGTTAGATATTCTATTTCTCTAATAAAAAATAATGAGAAGAGACCAGTGTCTGAACTTTTAAAGGACACTGTAGTTTATACTTCTATGGGTAAGCCCATAAGGGCAAAAACTTTGGGTCAAAAGAGATATATTGACGCTATAAATAATAACGACATTGTATTTGGAATTGGACCTGCTGGTACTGGTAAAACATATCTTGCCATGGCAGCAGCAGTCCGTGCCTTTAAGTCAAAGGAAGTCAATAGAATTATCTTAACTCGACCTGCTGTAGAAGCTGGAGAAAACTTAGGATTTTTGCCAGGAGATTTGCAAAATAAAGTTGACCCATATTTGAGACCACTTTATGATGCTCTCTTTGAAATACTTGGACATGATACCTACAACAATTTATTTGAAAAGGGACTTATTGAAGTAGCACCTCTTGCTTATATGAGAGGTAGAACTCTTGATTCTGCCTTTGTAATACTTGATGAAGCCCAAAACACAACTAATGAACAAATGAAGATGTTTTTGACTCGTCTTGGCTACGGTTCTAAGGCAATAATAACAGGTGATGTTACACAAATAGACCTTCCTCGTGGCAAACAATCAGGACTTAAAACTGTACTTAGAATTCTTGCTGGAGTTAAGGGAATTGGAATAACTTATTTAAATAAAAATGATATTGTAAGACATCCTCTAGTTCAAAGAATTATTGATGCCTACGAAAAATACGAAAAAACTAGAGAAAAGGCAGAAAAAGTAATAGAAGATAAAAAGTCAAAAAGTTGGGAAAAATAATGGAAATTTATTACGACGATAGACAAGATGATATAAAAATCACTGAAGAAATAAAAAATTTAATTGAAAAATCTATTGCTGCTGTTTTAAAAATAGAAAAATTAGATGAAAATGTTGAAGTTTCAGTTTCCTTTGTTGGTGATGATGAGATTAGAGACTTAAATAGAGAATACAGAGGCGTGGATAAAAGCACAGACGTCTTATCTTTTCCTATGGACGATGAATTTATTATAGACAATAGAATTCTCGGAGATGTTATAATAAATACTAGAAGAGTAATGGAGCAAGCTGAAGAACTTGGTCACTCCAATGAGAGAGAACTGTCCTATTTAACAGTTCATAGCATTCTTCATCTTTTAGGGTATGATCACATGGAAGATGAGGATAAAAAAGAAATGAGAGAGAGAGAAAAACTCGCAATGAAGGAGCTTTCTATTTACAGGTGATTTTATGAAAAAAGGACGATTTATATCTTCATTTAATTATGCAGTCCAAGGAATTATTTCTGTTCTAAAGACAGAGAGAAACATGAAGTTTCACTACCTTGCTGCTCTTGGAATAATTATTCTATCTCTTTTTTTTGATATATCATCTACAGAATTTTTGTTGATGTTATTTTCTATAACTCTAGTGGTTTTTGCAGAAATGATAAATACTGCAATTGAAAGGACAATTGATTTAGTTGTTCAAGAGTATAATCCTATTGCGAAATATGTAAAGGATGTATCAGCTGGAGCAGTTTTAATTACTGCAATAAATGCTCTTGTCGTTTTTTACTTAGTTTTTTATGACAAATTTGCTTCCTTTGGAGATTTACTTTTATTTAAGATTAAGAACATGCCAAATCATTTGGCCTTTGTGTCACTACTAATAATAATTATAGCTACAGTTGGGGCAAAACTTTTAATGGCAAAAAAAAGTGGAGGTACATATTTTCAAGGTGGAGGACTTAGTGGTCATTCAGCAGTATCTTTTTGTGCAGCCACAATTATTACTATGATTGCAGAAAATTCTCTTGTGACACTTTGTTCCTTTGGACTTGCATTTTTAGTTGCTGAAAGTCGTGTGGAAGGAAAAATTCACAAGGTTTCTGAAGTAGTGGTGGGTGCTATACTTGGAGTATGCGTTGCAGTATTTGTATTTAAGGTAGTTGGTTAAAATGGAATATAATAAATTAATTGAACTTGCTATAAAAGCAAGAGATAATATGACATATACGCCTTACTCACACTTTAATGTGGGTTGTGCAGTAGAGATGGAAGATGGCTCAGTTTATACTGGTGGCAATATTGAAATAGCATCTTATTCTCCTACAAACTGTGCAGAGAGAACTGCAATTTTTAAGGCAGTATCAGAAGGCAAAAGAGAAATAAAAAAAATTGCCATAGTTGGGGACAGTGATTACACTTTTCCTTGTGGAGTATGCAGGCAAGTTATTCGTGAATTTTCAAAAAATCCTGAAATAATAATTGCAAATTCTACTGAAGATTACAAAATTTATGGGATGGAGAAAATTTTACCCCATTCCTTTGGTCCAGAGGACCTAATGGGAGATGAAAATGATAGATAATAATTTTAAATCTGGATATGTATCTGTAGTTGGAAGACCTAATGTTGGTAAATCTACATTATTAAATGCAATAATTGGTGAAAAAATTTCTGCAATATCTTCAAAACCACAGACTACAAGACAAAATATTACATTTATTCATACTGATGATGATTCACAAATCATATTTTTGGATACTCCTGGTATTCAGAGACCAAAAAATAAACTTGGCGAATTTATGTTAACTGAATCAAAGGAAAGTATTGATGAAGCTGATGTAATAACTTATATAGTTGATACTTCAAAAAGAATTGGAAAAGCCGAAAGGTCAATTATTGATATTTTAAAGGAATATGAAGGAAAATTGCCAATAATATTACTTATAAATAAAGTTGACACAATAAAAAAAGATGAACTTCTTGAAATAATTTCTATGTATGCCGAGGAAGAAATTTTTAATGAAATCATTCCAATTTCTGCTATGAAAAATGATGGAGTTGATATTTATATTGAAACTCTAAAGAAGTACTTAAAACCTGGTCCAATGTATTATCCAGAAGACATGATTACAGATAAAAATGAAAGATTTATTGTAGCAGAAATTATAAGAGAAAAGGGCCTTAGATATTTAAACGAAGAAGTTCCTCATGGACTTGCCATTTCAATTGAAAAATTCAAAAAAAGAGAAGACAAAAATATATATGACATAGAAGCAAATATTTATGTTGAAAGGGATTCTCACAAGGGAATTTTAATTGGGAAATCTGGCTCAATGCTTAAAAGAATTGGTACTGAAGCTAGAGAAGATGCCGAAAAACTTTTAGATGCCAAGGTGAATTTACAAATTTGGGTTAAAGTTGAAAAAAATTGGAGAGAAAGAGACAATTTGGTAAAGAGATTTGGCTACGACAAATAATTATACTTTGGGGATTGTCTTAAATGAAATGGGATTTGGTGAAAGCTCTAAAATTATTAGAGTATTTACTAGAAATTATGGCAAAGTATCCATTATGGTAAAGGGTGCAATGACACCAAGATCGAAGAATTTAAGTGTTTCTCAAGTCTTTGGTGTAAATGAATATTTTCTAAAAAAAGGACAAAACTTTTTTTATATAGGCGATGCTAAAATTGTTGAATCTAATTTTAAAATTAGAGAAAGTTATGATAATTTAATTTATGCATCATTTCTCCTTGAGATTTTAGAAAAATCATCAATTGGAGGAGAAGCAAATAAAAAAGTCTTTGATCTTATGAGAAAAACATTAAGTTATTTCAATTATACAAAGGATCCAATTTCCCTTGCACTTGCCTTTGAACTAAAATATCTTTCCTTCATTGGTTACAGACCAAAACTTGAAGCCAAAGAAAAAGCCTACTTTTCCATAAGAGAAGGAATTATTGATTTTCAAGATCCCTATTCTTTTTCCTTAACAAGAAGAGATTTGATTTACTTAAAAAAAGTTCTATATGGTAAGCTTGAAGAAATAGAAAATATTGAAGAAATAAAAATAATTGATGAAAATAGAAAAAAATATTTGCATAATATTATTATAAAGTATATAAAATACAATTTAGATATAAGCAGTTTTAAGTCAGACAAGCTGTTTAATTAAGGAGGAAAAAATGTATTTCCAAGATTTAATTATGACATTGGAAAATTATTGGAAGGAAAAGGGTGCAATTATAATGCAACCTTATGACACTGAAAAAGGTGCAGGAACTATGAATCCAAATACTTTCTTGAGATCTCTTGGTCCTGAAGAATGGAAGGTAGTTTATGTTGAACCTTCAAGAAGACCTGCTGATGGTAGATATGGTGAAAATCCTAACAGACTTTATCAACATCATCAATTGCAAGTTATTTTGAAACCATCTCCAGAAGATGTTCAACAACTTTACCTAGATTCACTTTTTGCAATTGGTATTGATCCAAAAAAACACGACATCAGATTTGTGGAAGACAATTGGGAATCTCCTACACTTGGTGCTTGGGGTCTTGGTTGGGAAGTTTGGCTTGACGGAATGGAAGTAACACAATTCACTTATTTTCAACAAGTTGGTGGAGTTAACTTAGATCTTGAAAGTGCAGAGCTTACTTATGGACTTGAAAGAATTGCAATGTATCTTCAAAATGTTGAGTCTGTATATGATATTCAATATAACGAAAATATAACTTATGGCGAAGTATTTAAGAAAAATGAATACGAACATTCAAAATATGCCTTTGAACTTGCTGATGTAGATATGCTTAGAAAGCTATTTGATATGTATGAAGCTGAAGCAAATAAAGTTATTGAAGATGACATAGTAATTGATGCTTATGATTATACTTTAAAATGTTCTCATGCCTTTAACTTATTAGATGCAAGGGGGGCTCTTTCTGTCTCTGAAAGAACAAGTTATATTCAAAGGGTTAGAAATCTTGCAAGGTTAGTGGCAAAGACACACCTAAAACACAGAGAAGAAATGAACTATCCCCTAATTAATAGAGGTGAAATAAATGAATAATTATTTACTTGAAATTGGAGTTGAAGAGTTGCCTTCAAGATTTGTCAACATGGCAATTGAGCAACTTAATGAAAAATCAAAAAAATTATTAATAGAAAATGAAATTGGATTTGAAGATGTAAAAGTTTATGCAACTCCAAGAAGACTTATCCTTATAATAGAAGGTCTTGATGAAAAACAAAAAGACATACAAAAAGAAGTTAAGGGACCTTCAGTAAAAATTGCCTATGATGATGACAAAAAACCTACAAAACCTCTCTTAGGTTTTATGAAATCACAAAACATCACTGAAGATGATTTAATTATAAAAGAATTAAAGGGTACAGATTATATTTTTGCCAATATCTCATCAATAGGAAGAAAAACATCTGAAATTTTAGCTGAGATTATGCCTTCTCTAATTAGAGATATTAATTTTCCAAAAAATATGCGTTGGGGCGGAAAAAATATTAGATTCGCAAGACCAATAAGATGGATTGTTTCACTTCTTAATAATGAAGTTGTTCCTTTTGATTTTGAAGGAATTCCTGTTGGAAATAAAACTAAGGGTCACAGATTTTTAGGTTCTTCAGACATTACTATTGACGAAGTTAACAATTATGAAAAATTACTTGAAGAAAATTATGTAATTTTAGATCAAAATAAAAGGCGCGAAATCATAAAATATGAATCAACAAAGATTGCAAAATCTCTAGGTGGAGAAATTCACAAAAACGAAGATTTACTAGAAGAATTAACTTTTATAGTAGAATATCCAACTCCAATTAAGGGAAGCATTAAGGAAAAATACTTAAGTCTTCCAAAGGAAGTAGTAACTACTACAATGATTGATCACTTAAGATTTACACCAATTTATTCTCAAGATGGAGAACTTCTTCCTTATTTTATAACTGTTAGAAATGGAACTAAGGATTATGAAGACATTGTAATAGCTGGAAACGAAAAAGTTCTAGGAGCAAGACTTGAGGATGCTAAATTCTTCTATGAAGATGATATTTCAAAGCCTCTTGAAGATTATGTTGAAAACCTAAAGGGAGTTTTATTTAACGACAAATTAGGTTCTATGCTTGAAAAGGAAAAGAGAGATGGAGTTGTTGCAAAGAAAATTGCCAAGTCACTTTCTTTTGCAGATGAAGCAATTGAAGCTCTTGATAGAATTTCACACCTTTCAAAAGCTGATTTAACAACAAAAATGGTAATTGAATTTACAGAACTTCAAGGTGTAATGGGAGAAATTTATGCTCTAAATTCTGGGGAAAAGGAAATAGTTGCTACTGCTATTAGAGAACAATATCTTCCAAAATTTGCAGGAGATGAACTTCCAAAGTCAAGTGTTGGTTCAATTTTTTCTCTTGCAGATAAAATTGACACAATAGTTGGTCTTTTTGCTATTGGAGAAATTCCAACAGGTTCTGCAGATCCTTTTGCACTAAGGAGATCTGCTATTGGTATTATTAACATTATAAGAAATACTGGTTGGAAATTTAACTTAAATGAAGTAATTGAAACAAGTTTATATGAATACATCAATGATTTAGGACTTACTTTTAATCATGAAGAAGTTATAAATAATATTAGAGAATTTTTCTTTGGAAGAATTAAGACAATGCTTCAAGAAGAAGGCATTCGATACGATATTATTGATGCTGTATTAATTCCTGAAAGTGAAATTTACAATATATTTGAAAAGGCAAAAGAATTAAATAATTGGTTTAATGATGATAGGACAAACTTTGTTGACGCCTACAATAGAATTAACAACTTGACTAAAAATGTTGATTTTACAGAAATCGATGAAGATCTTTTAAAAGAAGAAGAAGAGAAGAATCTTTATAATAAATTCGTAGAGTCAGATGATAAATTTAAAGACGCCCTTTCTTCTGAAAATTACAAAGGAGCCATGGATCTATTAAATGATTTAGTTCCATCAATTGATTCTTTCTTCGATAGCGTAATGGTAATGGCAGAAGATGAAAATATTAGACAAAATAGACTTGCACTAATAAATAGTATTGAGGAAAATATTCAAAAAATATTAAAAATCGAAAATATTGTAGAATAGGTCGGTGTTTAAATGAAATTCAGCGATAGGCAGACTGAAATTATTGAAATTGTAAGAGATGAGGGTCCCATTACAGGCGATGAAATTGCAGAAAAATTAGGTTTGTCAAGAGCGACTATTAGATCAGACCTTTCAGTTCTCACTATGATAAATATTTTAGGTGCTAGACCAAAATTTGGATATTTTTATACTGGAAAATCTATTATTTCACAACTTTCTGAGGATTTAAAAAAATTAAAGTTAAGAGATTATATGTCCCTTCCTTTTTCATGCGACCAAAAAACTTCCGTATATGATGTAGTAGTAGGTCTTTTTATGGAGGATCTATCTTCTATGTTTATTACAGAAGATGGATTTCTTGCTGGAATTGTTTCAAGAAAAGATTTAATTAGATTTATGATTGGAGATGCTGATATAAAAAAGACTCCAATAAGTATAATAATGACCAGAATGCCTAATGTTTTTTACGTTGATGTGGAAGATAGCGTATATAAAGCTGCAAATTTAATTGTAACAAAGGGAATTGATTCTCTTCCCGTTGTAGAAGTTAAAAATAATAAAGATCTCGAGGTTGTCGGCAGATTTACAAAGACAAATGTCACTAGACTTTTTGTAGATGTATGTGACGGAGAGATAATCTAGGAGGAGAAATGAATAAAGACGATAAACAACTTACTATTTTTGTTATCTCTGATTCAATTGGAGAAACTGGTGAATTAATTGCAAAAAGTTCGGCGAGACAATTTGAGTCAGAAAATTATGAAATTATTAGATATCCTTATCACAATAGTATTGAGCAAATTAAGCCAGTTCTTGAAAAAGCTTCAAAAATCCACAATAGTTTAATAGTTTACACAAATGTAGTAAAGGAGACTAGAGAATTTATTGAAAGAAAAACTCATGAGCTAAATCTTCATACAGTAGATGTTATGGGTGAACCAATGCGTCAAATTCAAGATATTTTAGGTTATGAACCTCTTAGAGAACCTGGTCTAATAAGAAGACTTGATGAAAATTATTTTAAGAAAGTTGAATGTGTTGAATTCGCTGTAAAGTATGATGATGGAAAGGATCCTCGTGGTGCAAAAAAAGCGGACATTTGTCTTGTTGGCATTTCAAGAACTTCAAAGACTCCACTTTCCATGTATCTTGCAAATAAATTATATAAAGTGGCAAATATTCCACTTGTTCCTGAAGTTCCTGTACCTAAGGAAGTTTATGAAAAGGATGTGGATAGAGTAATTGGGCTTATCGCAAATCCTGAAAAAATTATTTCTGTAAGAGAACAAAGACTAAAATCACTTGGTCTTACTTCAGGTGCTAAATATGCAAATTACGATAGAATAAGGGAAGAACTAAATTATTCAAAACAAGTTATGGAAGAACTAGGTTGTTTTGTAATAGATGTTTCTGATAAGGCAATTGAAGAAACTGCCGAAATTATAATCAATCATATGGAATCTAGGATGTGATGATATGAATCTTCGAGTTGAGAGAGAAAAACTTGAACATAAAATGCTATTTGATTTTGCGACATTTGCAGATTCAACTTTGGGAAGAAATGAAAGAGAAGAAAAATGCAATCTTAGAACTGAGTTTCAAAGGGATAGAGATAGAATTATTCACTCAAAAAGTTTTAGGAGATTAAAACACAAGACTCAAGTATTTATTTCTCCTGAAGGCGATCATTTTAGAACAAGACTCACTCATACTCTTGAAGTAAGTCAAATTGGAAGAACAATAGCTAGGGCATTAAGACTTAATGAAGATTTAGTTGAGGCTATTTCACTTGGTCATGACTTGGGACACACTCCCTTTGGTCACTCTGGTGAAGCTGTTTTAAATGAATTAAAAAGTAGTGGATTTATTCATGGAGAGCAATCACTAAAGGTAGTAGACTTTTTAGAAAGATCTGACAAGAGGATTGGACTAAATTTAACAGAAGAAGTTCGTGATGGGATTTTAAATCACTCAGGCTCTAGCGAAGCTAAAACTCTTGAAGGTAAAATAATAAAATTTGCTGATAGAATTGCCTATATAAATCACGACATCGATGATGCCATTAGAGCTGGCATAATTTCCTCCGATTCACTTCCAAAGTCTCTTACTGATATCCTAGGACACACGTCATCTGAAAGAATAAATACTATGATTATTGGCATAGTAAAAAATTCCTATGGCAAGCCTATTATTGAAATGGAAAAAGAGATTTATGAAGCCACAATGGAACTTAGACAGTATATGTTTAAAACAGTTTACATGGATTCTATTGTCAAAAGTGAAGAAGTAAAAATAAAGAGACTACTAACTGAGCTATATAATTATTACATGGAAGATTTAAGTAGAATTCCTTGCAATCATTTGAGTCTATATAAAGATAGGGAACACAGTGACGAAGATATTGTTTCAGATTATATAGCAGGTATGACTGATACTTATGCCATGAAACAAATTAAAAATATTTTTATACCGAAGGGATGGAGCATTTAATTGTATGTTATAAATGACAATGTTCTTGATGAAATAAGAGACAGAGCAGATATAGTTGATTTAATTGGAGAATATGTTGATTTAAAAAGGTCAGGTTCTAACTATATGGGACTCTGTCCTTTTCATTCTGAGAAGACTCCTTCCTTTTCTGTTTCTCCATCAAAGTCAATCTTCAAGTGTTTTGGCTGTGGAGTTGGCGGAGATGTCATTACCTTTATTATGAAAAGGGAAAACTTAAACTTTCCTGAAGCTGTAGAATTTTTGGCTGATAAATATAATGTAAGGCTATCTGAATACAAAGATGAAAATAAAGAAGCTAAAGAAAAAAGAAATAGGCTTTACGAAATAAATCGAGAAGCAGCAATGCACTTTTTAAATAATTTTAAATCCTCGCAAAAGGCACAAAAGTACTTAATAGATAGAGGATTAAATGACAAGACAATAAGGTCTTATGGACTTGGCTATTCTAAAGATTCTTGGACAGATCTATACGATCACTTAATAAAGCTAGGATACAAAGAAGAAGAACTTTTGGAGCTAAATTTAATTTCAAAAAGCAAAAATGGAAATCATATAGATAGATTTCGTGACAGAGTTATGTTTCCAATTATAAATAGAAATAATAAGGTAATAGGATTTGGTGCTAGGGGCTTTGGTGATGCTAAGCCCAAATATTTAAATTCAAAAGAAACACCAATTTTTCATAAGGGTAGCAATCTTTTTAATATGAATATTATTTCTAGAGAATCAAGTCGAGAGAGAATTATATTAGTTGAAGGCTATATGGATGTTATTTCTTTATACAATAGTGGTATAAATTATAGTGTAGCAAGCCTTGGTACATCTCTTACTGAAGAGCAAGCAGGTATAATTAAGAAGATGGCAAGAGATATATACATTTGTTATGACAGCGACAAAGCTGGTATAAACGCAACTACAAGAGCAATTGATATATTTCTATCTAAATCTTGTAAGCCTAAAATCATTGAACTTGGAGCTGACTTAGATCCAGATGACTTTATAAAAAAATATGGAATTGAGGGCTTCGAAAATAAAATCAAAGAAGCTGTTTCCTATATCGACTTTAAAATAAAAAAACTAAGGGAAAATTTTAATTTAAAAGATTCTGAAGGTCTTAGCAATTTTACTGTTGAGTCTTCAAAAATTTTATCTGGCATTAAAAATCCTATTGAAAGGGATATTTATGTAAAAGAATTCTCGAAGAACTATAATATTTCTTATAAAGCAATTGAAAATTATATAAATTATTTAAATAGAAATAAAATTAATAGTGCTAAAAAAGAAAAGTTCAAGCTAAAGAAAAATACAAATGTTGTGAAAAGTTCTAAAACTAAAGCACAAGAGGAATTATTATCTTATTCTTTACTTGATAATGATATTTATACTTATATCAAAAATAAAGTTCAAGTTTATTATTTTACCAGTTCAATGACAAGAGGTGTTTTTGAGGAGATTCCTAGGATGTTTGAAGATGAAATGGAAATACCTGAATTTTTAAATTTATTGGAAAAAAATAGACTAATAGATTTTAATTTTAAAGAAAATATTTTAGAAATAATTAAAAAAATCAAGGTAAATGACAAAGTTGTCGATGAATTAATTACAACTGTAGAGAAAAATTATCTCCAAAAGAAAAAAAATAAAATCTTGGAAAATATTGAAAAACTTCAAGGGGAAGAAAGTAAAAATCTCTTACTCGAAACTTTAAATGAACTTAAAGAGATTAATCTAAAGTTAAGCGAGTTGAAAGAGGAGGGCAATTATGAGTGAAAATAAAAAAAATATGGATTCTGTTGAATCAATAACAGAGCAGCTTTTAAAAGATGGCAAGAAAGATGGAAAGCTTAGTTATGATGAGATAGGCGATGCCTTTGAAAAGATTCAAATAGATTCTGATGATATAGATGAATTATATAAAACTTTTGAAAAAGAAGGTATCAATTTAGTTGATAAAAAAGATTTAAAAGATGATGAAGATGAAGTTGATATTTCTAAAGAAGATTTATCAGTTCCTAAGGGTGTAACTGTTGATGATCCAGTTAGGATGTATTTAAAAGAGATTGGAAAAATTTCTCTACTTACGGCTGATGAAGAAGTGGAAATTGCAAAGAGGATGGAAGCAGGAGATGAACTTGCTAAAAAAGAACTTGCTGAAGCGAATTTAAGACTTGTAGTTTCCATTGCAAAGAGATATGTTGGAAGAGGCATGAGCTTTTTGGATTTAATTCAAGAAGGAAACCTTGGACTTATGAAAGCAGTAGATAAATTTGATTATACTAAAGGATTTAAATTTTCAACTTATGCTACTTGGTGGATTAGACAAGCTATTACTAGAGCAATTGCAGACCAAGCAAGGACTATAAGAATTCCAGTTCATATGGTTGAAACTATTAATAAACTTGTTAGAGTTCAAAGACAACTTGTTCAAGATTTAGGACGAGATCCACTTCCAGAAGAAATTGCCGCTGAAATGAGTTTAGATGTAGAGAGAGTTCGTGAAATTCAAAAAATTGCACAAGAACCAGTTTCTCTTGAAACTCCAATTGGTGAAGAGGAAGATTCACATTTAGGTGATTTTATTCCTGATGATGAAATTTTATCTCCACAAGATGCAGCTACATTTACTCTTTTAAAAGAACAACTTAATAGTGTTCTTGAAACCTTAACAGATAGAGAAAAAAAGGTTCTTACACTTAGATTTGGACTTGATGATGGAAGAGCCAGAACATTAGAAGAAGTTGGAAAAGAATTTGATGTAACTCGTGAAAGAATTAGACAAATTGAAGCTAAGGCATTAAGAAAATTACGTCATCCATCAAGATCAAAGAAATTAAAGGATTATTTAGAATGATAAATTTATCGAGTAGGCTAAAAAAAATTGCAGAACTTGTAGATTTTGGCGCAACGGTAATTGATGTGGGCACAGATCATGGATATGTGCCCAATTTTTTATGCGAAAAAAAGATCTCAAGGGACATTATTGCTACAGATATTTCAAAAAATTCTCTGGAAAAATCTATTGAACTTACAAAAAAAATGGGCAATGAAAAATTTATAAGAAATATTCTTGCCAATGGAATTGTAAAAGAAAACCGAGACAATATTATTATCGCAGGTCTTGGTGGCATTCAAATTGCAGAAATTATTTTTAATTCAATTGAAATTTCTAGGTCCGCAAAAAAATTGATTTTACAGCCAATGCAAAAGACAAATATCTTGCGAAGAGAATTAAATAATATGGGCTTTGAAATAATTGATGAAGAAATTATTTTTGAAGATGATAGGTATTTTGAAATTATTATTGCAAAATTTAATGGAAAGAAAAAATCATTAGATGAATTAGATTTCTATTTCTCAAAAAGTTTAATTAATAAAAAAGATAAGGTTTATTTAGCTTATTTAAGTGAAAGAAAAGTTGAACTTGAAAAAATTTTAAACAAGATAAATAAGGATAATAAACGTTCAATTAAGAGAAGAGATGAGCTTATAAATCTTTTAAAAAGAACAGAGGAGGCTATAGATGAAATATCAAATTAGTGAAATTAAAAATTACATGGAAAATTGGGCAAGAAAGGACTTCCAACTTAGCTGGGATAATTCTGGTAGTCAAATTGAATTTAAGGGCGATACAGAGTCTGTAGTTCTTGCTTTAGATATATCTGATAAAGTCATCGACAAAGCAATAAAAATGAATTCTAAGCTAATTATAACTCACCATCCTATGTTTTTTTCTGGGGAAAAAAGAATTATCCAGGGAACTTATAGGGGAGACAATATAATTAAGCTTATAAAAAATAATATTTCTGTATTTTCCTATCACACTTCCATGGACATAGCTTCTGATGGTGTAAATGACACTCTCTTTGAAAAATTAAATTTAGTAAATAAAAAGAATTTTACCCTTGAAGAAGAAAAAGAAATGGGTTTAGTTGGAGAATTTGAAAAAACTTATTCATTGGAAGAACTTCTAGAATTTTTAGAAGAAAAATTAGATGTAAAAAAAATTAAAGTTTATGGAAGAGATAAGAGAGAGATAAAAAAACTTGCAATCCTTGGAGGTTCTGGATCTGATTTTGTTTCTGCTGCCAAAAAAGCTGGAGTGGATGCCTATATTACAGGAGACATAAAATATCACGATGGACAAAGAGCTTACGAAGAAGGAATAATTTTAATTGATGTGGGGCATTTTTATTCCGAAAAAATTATTCTTCAAAAAATAGAAAAAAGATTAAAGGAAAATTTTAGTGATTTAAATTTTTATATTGAAGAAGAAAATAGCTTTGAGCTTGAAATTTAAGGATTTTAGTGGTAAAATATTTTAGTAAGTAAATTGGTCAACTGCACAAATGTGAGGAAAGTCCGCGCTCCATAGAGCAGGGATGCTGGCTAACGGCCAGTGGGGGCGACCCCAAGGCAAGTGCAACAGAAATATACCGCCCTAGGGTAAGGTTGGAAAGGCGAGGTAAGAGCTCACCAGATCATTAGTGATAATGATGCTATGTAAACCCCATTCGGAGCAAAACCAAATAGGAATAACAGATGTTGCTCGCATCTGCCGGTAGGTAGGTTGCTAGAGATTATAGG
>OKWK01000226.1_pt1 | contig 42237 bp, 33 predicted proteins | sample 1607181 | NCBI WGS metagenome assembly OKWK01 (sample SAMN07501053, study PRJEB24779) | human gut metagenome | isolation source: stool | host: human infant | place: USA: Pittsburgh, PA
GAATGCCGACACCGCCACCCACGACACACATGCACCCAGCAAGGACCATGCAACCGACGTCATGCCGACACCTCCCCGAAGGCAGGGACCTCAGCGCCCAGATTTCGCAAGTCCTCGATGTCGCGGCGCGTCCACTTACGCCGTCCGTAGATCTTGGCGCGCAGGGTCGAGGTGGACAGGCACAGGGCGTCCGCCAGGTCAGAGTGCTTCCAGCCTCGTTCGATCATGAGATGCCTCGCGGCCCGCGTCGTCGCAGCCTGAGGCACAGATAGTTGACTCATGCGAGTGATGATGCTCAAATTGAGGACAAATTACAAGCACGTAGTTCCTCGCGGCGTGTCACACGAGATGATTTCAATGCGATATGACCCAAAATGTGTTACATATGTGCCATGAGCACGATGACACTTCCGAAGCCGAAGGCAGCCCCCGCAACGACTGCCGCCGAGATCGTGGCCGCTAACGTCCGCATGGCCTGCGCGCGCGTCGGATGGAACGCGTCCGACCTCTCACGCGCTATCGGCATGGCCCGCAACGCAGTAGGGCTCAGGTGGCGAGGTGAGCGTCAGTGGCAGCTAGAGGACCTGGATATAGTCGCCAAAACGCTAGGAACGACGCCGTGGGACCTCATGACGCCAGCGCCGGGTGATCATTGGTCCCCTGGAACGCCGGAAGCCCCGGCCGGTGGGGCCGGGGCTTCCAAGAAGCTCCTGCGGTTGGACTCGAACCAACAACCGTCCGATTAACAGTCGGATGCTCTGCCATTGAGCTACGCAGGAATCGCGCTTGGCGCGGAAAGAACTTTAGCAACCGTTCACGGCCGCGTCGAATCGGCACCTGAGGCTAAGACCGCCAGATTCCGCCATTATCTCACGGTGTGGGCAGACCCACACCATCACGGACCTGACGAAGCAGGGCCTGAGCAGCCTCACGCTGCCCCGTATCCAGACTCTCGAGCGCCGGATCAAGCACCGCGTACAAGCTCCCGTCGCCACGGCGACGGATCGAGGCTGTCACGCGCAGCCCATCGGGCAGGGTCTGGCTGACGTAGTGGACAATGGCACGCTCAACCTGCTGTCTGACCACCCGCCCGAAGGCGGACTCGTCGACGTCCACACTCTCCCAGCCGCCGCCAGGCCTCCCCTGGCGCAGGGCCGCCGGCACGCGCAGCAACCGTGCCCGCCTCTCATACAAGACATGAAACGAGAAGCAGCGCTCCTCGGCATCCCACCGCGCCCGAGTCACCTGGTCCCAGCCCGTCAGCCCGTCCCAGCACCATGGTTCCGCGGCGCCTGCGGCCTTAACCTCGGGCTCGGCCGCGGCAGCACCGCCCGCCGCGGCAGCACCACCGGCAGCCCCAACCTCGACCTCATCCCCGGCAGCACCGCCGGCCGCAGAGGCCTCCGCCGACCCGACCTCAACGCCCCGCAGACCGTCCTGGCACGCCACGAGCCAGCGCCGACCATCCGCCGAGACCGGTACAGCCGCAAGCAGACGAGATTCTGCCGCAACCTCCGCGACTACCTCAGCAGGCAGGGCAAGGTGAGAAGAGCGAGAACGACGCAGCCATGACATGGCCGCAGGCTACAGGCACCAGGCCCGCCCCGGCGCCCCCTCCCCCTGCTCACGACACCTATCTTGCATAGTCTTACATTAAGCCGTTACATTCATACATGACACGGGTCCGCCCCTGCCTCGATTCGACGGCGAGTCACGGCGCCCCGTCCGCGGTCCGTCTGCGTCGTTGTCATCTAACGCCGCACCACGAGCTGCACCGACTCGAAGGAGATTTGAGGTGCCTCAACGCATCACCTTGGCCAGTATTGCCGAGCAGGCTGGCGTCTCGACGGCGACCGTCTCCCGTGTCCTCAACGGCAAGTCCAACGTCGCTGAGGTCACCCGGCGTCAGGTGCTCGTGGCCCTGGACCTGCTGGGATATGAACGTCCCGAGGCCCTGCACCAGGCCTCACGCGGGCTGGTCGGGCTGATCGTGCCCGAGCTGTCCAACCCGATCTTCCCTATGTTCGCCCAGGAGATCGAGCAGCTGCTGGCTCCCAGCGGCCACACCCCACTGCTGTGTACCCAGAACCCTGGTGGCACCACCGAGGACGAGTACATCGAGATGCTCGTGGACCGTGGGGTCTCCGGCATCATCTTCGTCTCCGGCCGCCACGCCGACACCTCCAGCGACGTCACCCGTTACCAACGCCTGCGCGAGCGCGAGGTCCCCCTGGTCACGATCAACGGCAACGCCCCCACGATCAAGGCCCCCGGCTTCACCACGGACGACCGCACTGCCGCGCGCATGGCGGTGGACTACCTCATCAGTCTGGGCCACCGCCGAATCGGCCTGGCCATGGGCCCCTTGCGTATGGTCCCCGCCCAGCGCAAGCGCTCGGGCTACGAGGACGCCATGCGTGCCGGTCTGCCTGGCGAGCCCCTGCGGACCGTCGAGGCCCTGTACAGCTATGAGGGCGGCGCCGCAGGCGCCACCCGGCTGCTGGAGCAGGGGTGCACTGCCATCGTGTGCGGCTCGGACATCATGGCCCTCGGCGCCATCCAGGGTGTGCGTGCCGCAGGTCTGTCGGTCCCCGGCGACGTCTCGGTCATCGGCTACGACGACTCCCCGCTCATCCCCATGACCAACCCGCCGCTGACCACGGTGCGCCAGCCGGTGACTGCCATCGCCCGCTCGGCCGTGACAACCCTGCTGGCCGCGATCGCCGGCGAGGACGTCCCGGATGGGGAGATGTTCTTCTCCCCCGATCTCATTGTCCGCGGCTCCACGGGCCCGGCGCCCAAGGAGTAGCGAGGCCGCCGCCTAACGCGACCAGCTGCGGGCCAGGCGCGCGCCCATCTCCTCCAGCCGACGGCGCACTGCCTGCTCTCCCTCGCTGTGCCAGACGCCCATGGTGCCCGCCCCCATCTCCTCCAGGCTGTAGGAGGCGCTCACACCAGCCACTGCCAGCTCACCGCGCGGCACAAGAGCGCGGCCGCTGACCAGGGCTACCGGCAGCGCCCGCGCCGAGGCAGCCTGGCCCACGACGGAGGTCAGCGAGTCCGCCAGGACGTCGTAGACCTCTCCCGCTGCAGTCACGACGAGATCAGCGTCCTCCACCCTCGCCTCCAGGCCGAGCAGGTCCGCCATCACTCGCGTGCCGGGCATCGCCCGCGCGCCGAGCGCCTGGAGGAGGAGGGCAGCCCCACCGCCGGCCCCACTGCCCCATGAGGTGACGCTGAGCGTGCCCGGTGCGCTCCTTTCGGCCCCAACCACTGGCAGGACCCGGCGCACCGGCCCACCGACCCCGGAGCGTTCGGTCAGCTGCGTGAGGAGACTGCTGGCAGCCGCGCAGGCATCCCGGTCACGTTCCTGCGCCTGCTCGGCTCCCAGGGAGGTCACGGAGACCAGCCCCTGTCCGGCGCCAGACAGTCCGCCGAGCGGGACGTCGTCGGCCAGGGCGAGCAGGAGCCGCCGCTCCGCGAGCATCCGGGCGGCCTGCTCCACTCCCCCGAGCCCGTCGACGAGGCCCGCCCCACCGTCGTGGACACCGCTGCGCGCCAGGCCCACGACAAGCAGGTCGTCGGGTGCGCTCGCCCTCACGGCGGCAGCCAGCACCTGGCCGAGGCCGTAGGTGGTGCCCTCCATCGCCTCGCGCGCAGCCTCCTCGCGGTCCGCCGGCAAGGCCGTCAGGCGGGCTGCGTCCAGGAACCACGTGGTCCCGGAGCCCGACGACGGCGCAGCCGCGTCACTCGGTCTCTTTGCCTGCGGCGGGGCGAGCCTGAGCAGGTCCACCTCACGGACCTGGCCAAGCGGCCCGGAGGCCTGCACAGCCAGGCGGCCAGTGACCAGGGAAGAAGGAAAGACCGCAGCGCTGCCGGCAGCGCCGTCGGCCATCGGCAGGAGCGCCAGGCGGTCCTCGGGCCGCTGGCTGCGCCATCCCGCTGACAGGGCCTGGGCCACGGCGTGAGCAGGCAGGCCCGTCCCCGCCGTGGTCACAGGCACGCCCCCGGGCTCGGGATACATCCCACCCGGTGCAAGAAGGACGCGCACGCGCTCAGCCCTTGGCCGGCTCGTCCACGGCCCCGCCCAGCCGCGCCAGCAGGAGCGCCTCGGCGGTAACGATCTTCTCCAGGTCACCCAGGTGCATGGACTCGTCCTCGCTGTGGGCACGCGTGTCCGGGTCCTCGATGCCGGTCACCAGGACCTGAGCACCGGGGAAGGTCTCCTGGAGGGTGGAGATGAAGGGGATGGAGCCACCCTGGCCGATGTCCACGCAGTTCTCGCCGAAGGCCGTGGACAGCGCCCAGTGGGCCGCACGGCCGGCCGGGGTGTCCGAGGACCCGTCGAAGGCGGGACCGGCCTCGCCCTGGGAGACGGTCAGGCGCGCCCCGAAGGGCACCTGCTGCTTCAGGTAGGCCACGAGCGCGGCCTGGGCCGCGGCAGGGTCCTGGCCAGGTGCCAGACGCATTGAGATGCGGGCGGTGCAGGAGGGGGCCAGGACGTTGCCGGCCAGGTGGAGGGGCGTGACGTCCATGCCGATCACCGTGATCGTCGGCTTGGTCCACAGCCGGGCGGTGAGGTCCCCGGTACCGGCCAGCTCGACGCCGTCGAGCACGCCAGCGTCGGCGCGGAAGGCCTCCTCGGGGTACTCAGGGAAGTCAGGAGCAGCCTGGGCACGGGAGACCAGCCCCGGCACGGCGACGTCGCCCGCCTCGTCGTGCAAGGTGGCCACCAGGCGGCACATGGAGGTCACGGCGTCGAGCACCGGGCCGCCGTACTGTCCCGAGTGCAGGGCGTGGTCGAGGACGTCCAGCCGGGCGTCGACCTGGGCCACGCCGCGCAGCGAGGTGGTCAGCGCCGGCACACCGACCTTCCAGTTGGAGGAGTCGGCCACGACGATGACGTCAGCCTCCAGACGGTCGCGGTAGGCAGCCAGCAGGTTCTCGAAGGAGGGCGAGCCGACCTCTTCCTCCCCCTCGATGAAGACGGTGACCGAGCAGGGAAGGCCCCCGAGGAGCTCGTCCAGCACCCGCAGGGCGTGGACGTGGGAGATGACGCCGGCGCCGTCGTCGGCCGTACCGCGTCCGAACAGGCGGTCGCCGCGGCGCTCGGCAGTGAAGGGATCAGCCTGGGCCCAGGCGCCGGGGTCGCCCACGGGCTGGACGTCGTGGTGGGAGTAGAGCAGCACGCGCGGGGAGCCTGCGGGCCCCTCGCGGTGGGCGAGCACCGCCGGACGGCCAGGCACGCCGTCCGGTCCGTCGACGCTCACGACCTCAGCCTCCAGCCCCACACCCCGCAGCAGGCCGGCCACGTGCTCGGCCGAGCGCGCCACCTCCGCCTGGTCGTGGCTGGAGGCCGAGACCGAGGGGATGGCGACGAGGTCGACTAGGTCGGCCACGACGTCGTCGAAGGAACGGTGGACGGATGCGCGTACAGCGTCGACTGAGATCATGGTTTTCAGCGTAGCGCGACCGAGCCGGTAACCTAGCGGCGTGAGTCTGTTCAAGAAGGAGAAGGCCGCCGAGCCCGCGCCGGAGGCCGAGAGCACCAAGCCCGGTGGCAAGGGACGTCCCACGCCCAAGCGCAAGGACGCGCAGGCCCGTGGCGTCCACCCCGTGGTCCCCACCGACCGCAAGGCCGCCAAGCGTGAGGCCCGCGCCAAGCAGGATGAGGCCTGGGAGCGCCAGCGCCGCGCCATGGTCACCGGGGACGACCGCTACCTGCCGGTGCGGGACAAGGGACCGATCAAGCGCTACATCCGCGACTACGTGGACGCCCGCTTCAGCGTCGGCGAGCTCTTCCTGCCCTCGACGATCATCCTGCTGCTCGTGGTCATCGGCTTCCAGGCGGTCTCACGCTCGGCGCAGGCGGCTGTGGGCACCTTCTACCTCATGCTCTTCATCTACGGTCTCTTCCTCATCGCGATCGTGGACGCGGTCATCTGCTGGCGTCTGGTTCGCAAGCGCCTCATCGCCAAGTTCGGCGAGGCTCGCGTCAAGGAGCAGGGTGTCATCTTCTGGTACGTCTTCTCCCGCTGCTTCAACCTGCGGCGCTGGCGTCAGCCGGTTCCTCAGGTGGGACGCCGCGAGTACCCCTCCTGAGCCCGCTCCGCCTCGTTTCCCGGCCCGGTTCTCCGCCGACAGCGGAAGCCGGGCCGACGACGTCCCTGGCCCTGTGACCGAGGACTCGCCCCGGCGCCTGCTCCCCTAGGCTGGAGCCATGGTTGCTTACCGTCATCTTGGCAGCTCCGGCCTTCGCGTCACGGAGATCACCTACGGAAACTGGCTCACCCACGGCTCGCAGGTCGAGGCTGACACGGCGACGCAGTGCGTCCACACGGCCCTGGACCTGGGCATCACGACCTTCGACACCGCCGACACCTACGCCAACACCAAGGCCGAGGAGGTACTGGGCAAGGCGCTGGCCGGCACGCGCCGTGACGGCGTGGAGATCTTCACCAAGGTCTACTTCCCGATCCAGGACAAGGGCGCTAACGACTCCGGGTTGTCGCGCAAGCACATCCTGCGCGGCATCGAGGGGTCGCTCAAGCGCCTGGGCACCGACTACGTGGACCTCCTCCAGGCCCACCGCTACGACGACGCCACGCCGCTGGAGGAGACCATGCAGGCATTCGCCGACGTCGTGCGTTCGGGCAAGGCCCTGTACATCGGCGTCTCGGAGTGGACCGCCGAGCAGATCCGGGCCGGTCAGGAGCTGGCCACCCAGATGGGATTCCGCCTGGTGTCCAACCAGCCGCAGTACTCGATGCTGTGGCGTGTCATCGAGGACAAGGTCGTGCCCACCTCCGAGGAGCTCGGCATGGGCCAGGTCGTGTGGTCCCCGATGGCTGAGGGCGTGCTGTCCGGCAAGTACCTACCCGGTCAGCAGCCTCCGGCAGGCTCGCGCGCCACGGACGAGCGTGGCGGCAAGGACATGATCGCGGGATGGATGCGCGACGAGGTCCTCACCGCGGTCCAGAGCCTGCGTCCGATCGCTGACGAGGCAGGCCTGACCATGCCGCAGCTGGCGATCGCGTGGGTCCTGCAGAACCCGAACGTCTCGGCCGCCCTGGTGGGCGCCTCCCGGCCCCAGCAGCTGGAGGAGAACGTCAAGGCCTCGGGCGTGCGCCTGGACGCGGACATGATGGCCGCGATCGACCAGGCCCTGGGCGACGTCGTCGAGCGTGACCCGGCGCTCACCCGCTCCCCCTCACGCAAGGCTGACGAGGAGCTGCGCTGACCTGTGACGCGAGCGGGTAGCTTTGCGCACGAGCGAGGAGCCTGGCGTTCTTCACTCGGAGGCAAAGCTACCCGTTCGGCCCGTCAACGCCTGCGCTGCGGCCAGAGCGAGTATGACCGCACCGGCTGCCACAGCCGGCAGGTTGGCGTAGTGGAGGTTGGCCCCGAGCGCACCCGTGGCCACCGAGCCGAGGGAGACCCCCAGGACGTTGCAAGTAGCAGCCACAGTCATCAGGCTCGTGACCCGTCCGGATACAGCCACCGCCTCGATACGCGTGTAGGAGGTTGCCAGGACCGTGCCCACGCCCGCTCCCATGATGAGGATCATCGCCAGGGTCAGCGGCGTGCCGGGAACCGCCGTGAGGACGGACGAGCAGATGAGCACCAGAAGGCCACCCAGAGCCGTCCTCGCGAGGACGCCGGTGCGCAAGGAGGGCGCCACCATGCCGGCCAGCGCCGAGGTGATCCCCATCGAGCCGTAGATCGGGCCGGTCAGCCCTGGGGTCCCGTGAGCCGTGTGCACGGCGGTCAGCGCCGTCTGGGTGGCGCCAAAGACCACGCCCACAGCACCGATCGTGAGCAGTACCGGTGCCAGCGCCACCCACGGCGTACGCGCCTGCGCCTGCGTGGAACCGGCCCCGCCGTGGTGGTGCGGACGAGACAGCGCCGGGCGGCGGGCGAGCCACAGGGCGAAGGCTCCTTCACCCAGCACGGTGAGGACCAGCAGGGACAGGGCCGCCCCCTCGGCCCCGAGCAGCGTCACCAGCGCCCCGGCCGCGACCGGCCCGACGACGAAGCTCGTCTCATCCGCGGCCGTCTCGAAGCCCAGGCCGAGCCGGATCGTCCGCAGGGCACGAGCAGGTACGGCGTCCGCACGAGCAATGGCCGACCAGCATGCACGCGCAATCGAGCCTGCCTGAGGGTTCGCACATCCGAGGAGTGCCGCGAAGATGAGAATGAGGGCACTTGACAGGTCCGCATACAAACAGGCGAGTACCCCGGCCAGAGCCAGTGACTGCACCACGAGGGCGCAGGTGAGCACACGCACCGCACCAATCCGGTCCACGAGGCGGCCGACGAGTGGCGCCCCAGCGGCAGTCCCCAGGCCCACGGCCGCGACTGTCGAGCCGGCCAGGGCTAGGCCTCGGCCGGAGGCGGAGACGATGAGGAGCATGCCCAGCTGGTTCATGGCCGCTGGCAGCCGGCCCAGAAACCCCAGGGCAAGGAAGGAGCTACCGGCTGCCTGCGCAAGAGCACGCAGGGGCGATGGGGTTGGGTGGTCGGGTGCAGGCGGCTGCGCGCCGGGCACCTGAGAGAAGGGGGCTGAATGAGTCACTGATGTTCCCAGGGTCGACGACGTCGGACTACCAGCCCGACCTCACAGGTAGCCTCGTCTCCCACTCATGCGCCGTGGCGCGCGGCCATGGTAACCGTTCAGCGCGGGCGGCGCATGGTCGCCAGCGCCCGGTTGATGCGGCCCGGCCAGGCCGGACCGTTGTAGATGAAGGCGGTGTAGGCCTGGAGCAGGTCCGCACCGGCGTCGAGCATGAGCTCGGCGTCCATGATCGAGGAGATCCCACCCACGCCGATAATCGTTGGCCCTTCGCCCAGGCGCGCGCGCAGCCGGCGCACGACCTCCAGGGAGCGCGGAAGCAGCGGCGCCCCGGACAGGCCTCCCTCCCCCAGGTCGTGGTCGATGGTGGTGTTGGTGGCGACCACGCCGTCCAGGCCCATGTCGGTCACGAGGTCGGCGACGGCGTCGACGTCCTCGTCGGCCAGGTCCGGGGCTATCTTGACCAGGAGGGGCACGTGACGGTGAGCGGCAGCGTCACCGGCCTCCCGCACGGCCTCAAGGATCGGCCGCAGGGACTCCACGTTCTGCAGGTCGCGCAGACCCGGGGTGTTGGGGCTAGAGACGTTGACCACGAGGTAGTCGGCCCAGCGCGCCACCGCGGCCGCGGAGTAGCGGTAGTCCTCGACGGCGTCCTCCAGCGGGACCACCTTGGTCTTGCCGATGTTGGCCCCCACGACGATGCTGCGCCCGCGCACCGTCGAGCGCAGCTCGCGCAGGCGGCGAGCGGCCTCGTCCGCACCGGAGTTGTTGAAGCCCATCCTGTTACGCACGGCTCGCGTAGCCGGGTACCGCCACATGCGGGGCTTGTCATTGCCAGGCTGGGCCTGGGCGGTGAAGGTGCCGACCTCGATGAAGCCGAAGCCGAGGGCGTCCATGCCCACCACGGCCTCGCCCTCCTTGTCCATCCCGGCAGCCAGTCCCAGCACGCCGGGAACCGGGCGGGCGAAGGGCCCTCCCTGACCGGCAGAGGGCACGGGGATCGTGGGTCGGCGTCCCCAGGCCTGGCGCACGACGTCCCGCACGAAGGGCAGGCGACCGGTGAGCGCGACGCCCTTGACGCAGACGTCGTGGATAACCTCGGGGTCAATGCGTGTCAGGACGGTCTTGTACAGCAGGTCGTAGAGCACGGGGTCAGGATACCGGGGGCCACGAGGCTCATGCGTTACGCCGGTGGGATACTGGCACGGCCACGAGTGAAGAGAGGCGAGAGACCGTCATGAGCCTGGACGTCGTGCTCAAGTCCGTCCGTGAGGAACCCAGCGCCGAGGACGGGTACCGGGTGCTGGTGGACCGGTTGTGGCCGCGAGGGGTGTCCAAGGAGCGCGCAGCACTGGACGAGTGGTGTCAGGAGATCGCTCCGTCTGGCGAGCTGCGTCGCGGCTTCCACCACGGCGAGATCAGCTGGGAGGAGTTCCAGGCGCGTTACCGCGCCGAGCTGGCCCAGCCCGAGCGTGCCGAGGCTGTGGCACACCTACGCGGCCTGGCCGAACGCGGACGCCTCACCCTCCTGTACGGCACGAGGAACGGGGACCAGCGCTCCAACGCGCCGGTGCTGCGCGAGGTACTCCTCAGACGTTGAAGCCCAGCGCCCGCAGCTGCTCGCGCCCCTCGGGCGTGATCTTGTCCGGGCCCCACGGCGGCAGCCACACCCACTGGATGCGGACCTTGTCCACGATGTAGGCCAGGGCCTGGGACGCCTGCTCCTCAATGACGTCGGTCAGCGGGCAGGCTGCCGTCGTCAGCGTCATGTCCAGCACCACGGTGCCGTCGGGCTCGATGGCGATGCCGTAGAGCAGACCGAGGTCAACGACGTTGATGCCCAGCTCCGGGTCGATGACGTCGCGCAGGGCCTCCTCGATCGCGGCGACGTCGACGTCGGAGAGCTGGGCGGGGGCGTGCTGGGCCGCCATGGGGTTGTCGGCCGGGCCGGCAGGTGCGGTGGTGGCCGGGCTGCCGGCCGGGTTCTCGGCTCCGGGCGCCGGGGCGCCGGTGGGCTCGCTCATGCGGTCTCCTTGGGGTTGTCAGGACCGATCCGGTCCTCGTCAGTCAGTGGTGAGGGCAGGTGAGGGGACGCCTCAGCTGGCCGGTGCGCCGTCGGCCTCCACCTGCGGAAGGACGACGCCGGAGCGCGCCAGGGCGTCCTTGAGGGCCATCCACCCCAGCAGCGCGCACTTGACGCGGTTGGGGTACTTCGAGACCCCCTCGAAGGCCGCCCCGTCCTCCAGGGCGTCGAGCACGGCCTCGTCCACGCCCTTGCCGCGTGAGTGCATGAGGGCGTCGAAGTCCGCCTCCAGGCGGGCGACCGTCTCTAGGTCCGCACCGTCGACCAGGTCGTGCATGACCGAGATCGAGGCCTGGGAGATAGAGCAGCCCTCCCCCTGCCAGCCGACGGCCGCGATGGTGCCGTCCTGGACCTTGACGTCAAGAGTCACCTCGTCCCCGCAGGTGGGGTTGACCTGGTGGGACTGGCCGTCAGGGGCGTCGAGCGCGCCCGCGCCGTGGCGCTCACGCGAGTGGTCGAGGATGACCTGCTGGTAGAGCTGGTCGAGGTCGTTCATGCTCACCTGCCAAAGTAGGAACGGACGGAGGCGACCGCCTCGAGGAAGCGGTCAACCTCCTGGGGCGTGGTGGTCGGCCCGAAGGATACGCGCGAGGAGGCGTGCACCCCGAAGTGGGCGTGGATGGGCTGGGCGCAGTGGTGGCCGGTGCGCACAGCGACCCCGGCAGCATCGAGCACCTGGCCGACGTCATGAGGGTGGACGCCATCGACGACGAAGGGCACCACGCCGAGCCGGTCGCGGGTATCGGTCGGCCCGAGCACGCGCACGCCGGCCACGCCCGTCAGGCCGTCCAGAAGACGCCCAGTCAGCACCTGTTCACCGGCGTGCAGACGGTCCAGGCCCAGCCGTGACAGGTAGCCCACCGCCGTCGTCCACGCCGCGGCCTGGGCCAGCGGCTGGCTGCCGGCCTCGAAGCGGGCGGGACCGGTCATGTAGGTCGAGGACTCCATGGAGACGACCTCGATCATCGAGCCCCCGGTGAGCACCGGTGGCATCGCCTCCGTCAGCTCCTCGGTGGCCACCAGCGCGCCGATGCCGGTCGGCCCGAGCATCTTGTGGCTGGACAGGACCATCGCGTCCACACCGGCAGCGGACAGCGCCGCGAAGTCCAGCGGGAGGTGGGCCCCGGACTGGCAGGTGTCCAGCAGGACGAGGGCACCGACTGCCTTGGCTGCCGGCAGGATCACATCCAGCGGGGTGAGCGCTCCGATGACGTTGGAGGCGTGGGCCACAGCCACCACGCGGGTGCGCTCGGTGATGACGTCCACCGTGCCGGGATCGATCCGGCCCTCGGGGGTCAGGTCCAGCCACCGCAGAGTGGCACCCGTGCGCGCCGCCAGCTCCTGCCAGGGCACGAGGTTGGCGTGGTGCTCCGCGCGCGAGACGACGATCTCGTCGCCCTGGCCCAGGCGGAGCCTGGCCGAGGGGTCATGAGCATCCGCTGCCGCGCCCCCGCGCCCGGCCGGGCGTCCCAGGCTCGCGTGCCCGATCGCCAGGGCCACGAGGTTGACTGCCTCGGTGGCGTTCTTGGTGAAGACCACCTGACTGGCCCGCGCTCCCACGAAGGCGCCGACCGCCTCGTGAGCCTCCTCCCAGGCGGCAGTCGCCTCATCGGCGATCTGGTAGGTCGAGCGGCCCGCGGCGCCGTTGGACATCCGCAGGAACTCGGCCTCACGAGCGATGACGCAGGCTGGCTTCTGGCTGGTGGCTGCCCAGTCGAGATAGGCCAGCTGCCCGCCCGAGCGCGCGGGACGCGCCAGGTACGGGAAGTCCGCACGGACGGCGGCGAGCTCGTCCGCGCTCAGCGGCTGCGGCGGCCTCACCTGCGCGGCAGACGGGACGGAGGATGCAGAGTCAGTCATGAGGGTGCCTCACTTGAGGAAGCGGTCGTAGCCCTCGTTCTCCAGGCGCTCAGCCAGGTCCGGGCCACCCTCCTCGGCCACGTGCCCGTCAACGAAGACGTGGACGTGGCTGGGCTTGATGTAGCGCAGGATCCGCGTGTAGTGCGTGATGAGGAGGAAGCCGGCGTCGGAGGAGTCGTGCAGGCGGTTGACGCCCTCGGAGACGATGCGCAGCGCGTCCACGTCCAGGCCGGAGTCGGTCTCGTCCAGGACGGCGAACCGGGGCTTCAAGAGCTCCATCTGGAGGATCTCGAAGCGCTTCTTCTCGCCTCCCGAGAAGCCGGCGTTGACGTCACGCTCGTTGAAAGCAGGGTCCATGCGCAGCTTCTCCATCGCGCCGGAGACCTCGCTGACCCACTGGCGGACCTTGGGGGCCTGGCCGTCGATGGCGGTCTTGGCGGTGCGCAGGAAGTTGGCCACGGACACGCCGGGGACCTCAACCGGGTACTGCATGGCCAGGAACAGGCCGGCGCGAGCGCGCTCGTCCACGCTCATGTCCAGCAGGTTGACGCCGTCGAGCAGGACCTCACCGTCGGTGACCTCGTAGTCGGGGTGACCGGCGATGGAGTAGGCCAGGGTGGACTTGCCCGAGCCGTTGGGGCCCATGATGGCGTGGACCTCGCCGGAGTCAACCGTGAGGTCGACGCCCTTGAGGATGGGCTTGGGGCCGTCGTTGGTGGCGACCTGGACGTGGAGGTTCTTGATCTGCAGAGTGCTCATGCTCGTGTGCTCTTCTGTTGCGGGTACGGGGTGGTCAGGTGCGGCTCAGGCGGTGGGAGCCTGCTCGCGGGCGGCGATGACGCCGGTGAGCTCCAGCTCCTTCTCGATGGCGCCCATGAGGGTCTCCTCGACCTCAGGCACGCCGATCTCGGCGACGATCTCATTGAAGAAGCCGAGCACCACCAGGCGCCGAGCCTCAGCCTCGGGGATGCCGCGGGCACGCAGGTAGAACAGCTGGTGGTCGTCGAAGCGCCCGGTGGCCGAGGCATGGCCGGCGCCCTCGATGTTGCCGTTCTCGATCTCCAGGTTGGGGATCGAGTCCGCCTTGGCGCCCTCGGTGAGCACCAGGTTGCGGTTGAGCTCGTAGGTGTCCGTGCCGCGGGCGGCGGCGCCGATGAGGCAGTCCCCCACCCATACGGCGTGGGCATTCTCGCCCTGCAGCGCGCCCTTGTAGGTCACGCGGGAGTAGCAGTGCGGCTCGGTGTGGGCCACGTAGGGGCGGTGCTCCTGGTGCTGGCCGGCGTCGGTGAAGTAGACGCCGTAGGCCTCGGTACGCCCGCCCTCGCCAGCGAAGCCGAGGTCGGAGGAGATGCGCACGTCTCCTCCCAGGCTCACGACGACGTGCTTGAGGGTGCCACGCCCCTCCACGCGCACGCGGTGGTTGGAGGCGTGGACGGCGGCGTCGTCCCAGTTCTGGATGGTGACGAGGGTCAGCTCGGCCTCGGGAGCGACGACAACCTCTACCCCCTGCGTGTAGGCGGCAGTGCCGGTGTGATCCAGGACCACGGTGCCGCGGCTGCCCTTCTGGGCGGTGATGAGCAGGTGGCCGGCAGCGGGGTGGGCGAAGCCCTCTTCGCCGGGGACCTCGTGGCCCGTCACGCTCACGCGCACGGCGCGCTCGAGCTGGGCGCCAGCCTGGAGGGTGACGGCGGTGGCGGTCTCGAACGCCACCCAGGCGACGACGCCGGTGCGGTCCACCGGGGCGCCGACGGTCCCCAGGCGCTCGTCGGTGCGTTCCAGGCTCTCCACGTCCACGCCCTGCGGGGCGTCGACGGCGACGGTGACCGAGTCCGTCGCGCTTCCGGCACGCACGGCCTCCAGGTCGAACAGCGGGCGGAAACGCTTCATGGGCGTGAAGCGCCATTCCTCCTCGCGCCCGCGTGGCACCGGGATGTCAGCCGGGTCGAAGGAGGTAGGGCGGTCCGCACGCGAGGCGACGTAGCGCCCCTGAGGCGCTGCGGCGCGCCCGTGAGAGTGGGCGCCGTCCAGGCTCGCCTGGGAGTGGTCAGTGGACAGGTCGGGCATGAGGTGCTCCTGTGCCGGGTACCCGGCGGATCGAGTGGAAGGTGGTGTGCGTGGGGCGGGCTGCGCCGTCGGCCTCAGCCGACGGAGTTCTCCATCTGCAGCTCGATGAGGCGGTTGAGCTCCAGGGCGTACTCCATGGGCAGCTCGCGGGCGATAGGCTCGACGAAGCCGCGCACGATCGTGGCCATGGCCTCGGTCTCGGTCAGCCCGCGCTGCATGAGGTAGAAGAGCTGGTCCGCGCTCACCTTGGACACGGTGGCCTCGTGGCCCATCTCGACGTCGTCGGTACGCACGTCGACGTAGGGGTAGGTGTCCGAGCGCGAGATCTCGTCGACCAGCAGGGCGTCGCACAGCACGTTGGACTTGGAGTGCCGGGCGTTCTTCATGATCTGGACCAGGCCTCGGTAGCCCGAGCGCCCGCCGTGGCGGGCCACGGACTTAGAGACGATGTGGCTGGAGGTGTAGGGCGCCATGTGGACCATCTTGGCGCCGGTGTCCTGGTGCTGGCCCTCGCTGGCGAAGGCGATGGACAGGGCCTCACCGCGGGCGTGGGGGCCCATGAGGTAGACGGCCGGGTACTTCATGTTGCGCTTGGAGCCGATGTTGCCGTCCACCCACTCCATGGTGGCGCCCTCGGCGCAGGTGGCGCGCTGGGTCACCAGGTTCCACACGTTATTGGACCAGTTCTGGATGGTCGTGTACCGCACGCGGGCGTTCTTCTTGACCACGATCTCCACGATCGCTGAGTGCAGGGAGTCGGTGGAGTAGATGGGGGCGGTACAGCCCTCGACGTAGTGGACGTAGGAGTCCTCGTCGGCGATGATGAGCGTGCGCTCGAACTGGCCCATGTTCTCGGTGTTGATCCGGAAGTAGGCCTGCAGCGGGATCTCGACGTGGACGCCCTTGGGCACGTAGATGAAGGAGCCGCCGGACCACACCGCGGTGTTGAGGGCGGCGAACTTGTTGTCACCAGCCGGCACCACCGAGCCGAAGTACTCCTGGACCAGCTCGGGGTACTCGCGCACCGCGGTGTCGGTGTCGACGAAGATGACGCCCTGCTTCTCCAGGTCCTCACGGATCTGGTGGTAGACGACCTCCGACTCGTACTGGGCCGCCACGCCCGCCACCAGCCGCTCGCGCTCGGCCTCGGGGATGCCGATGCGGTCATAGGTGGAGCGGATGTCGTCGGGCAGGTCGTCCCAGGAGCTCGCCGGCTTGTCAGTGGAGCGCACGTAGTACTTCACCGAGTCCATGTCCAGCTCGGACAGGTCCACGCCCCAGGTGGGCATGGGCTTGCGCTCGAAGATCTCGTAGGCCTTGAGGCGCTTGGCCAGCATCCACTCGGGCTCGCCCTTGATGGCGGAGATCTCCCGCACGACCTGCTCGTCAAGACCGCGCTTGGCGTTGGCACCAGCCTCGTCAGAGTCGTGCCAGCCAAAGTCGTACTGCGTCGAGATCGAGTCGATGATCTCGTCGTCGGAGACGCGAGGCTTGTCGGTGCTCGGTGATGTCATCGGGTTCCTTCCGTTCGCTGGGCCCGTGGGCTTCGCGTGTCTGCTGCTGCTCGTACCGTGCGCTTGCGCAGGACGGGCATCGCGATGGGGACGTGCGTGGTGCACACGTGGTCGCCGCCGGCGAGGGTAGCCAGACGCTGCACCGGGACTCCAATAAGGCGGGCGATGGCCTGGGTCTCGGCCTCGCACAGCTCGCCGAACTGTCCAGCGACGTCACGCACCGGGCAGTGGCCCTGGCACAGCTGGACGGCATAGGAACCGTCTCCCACGTCGCGGACGGTGGCGGCGTAGCCGTCCAGGGTCAGGGCGTCCGCCAGGGCGCGAGCGCGGTCCGAGGGATCCTTGCCGGCGGCCTCGACCACCGGCATGTAGCGGCGTTCCAGGTCGCGTCCGCGCACGGCCGCAAAGGAGTCGATCGCCTTGTCCCCGGCGACCTGCTGGAGGTAGGACAGGGCTCGCGTGGCGATGTCGGAGTAGCCCTCGGCGAAGCTCGTCCTCGCTTTCGAGGTGGCCACGTAGTGGCGAGCCGGACGGCCACGCCCTCGCTTGCCGCAGGCAGCGGCCGCGTGGACCTGGATCTCTCCGCTCTCCTCCAGGGCAGTGAGGTGGCGACGCACCGCCGCAGGCGTCAGGTCCAGGACCCTGGCCAGCTGAGCTGCGGAGACCGGCCCCTTCTCGACGATGAGGTCAAGGACCCGGGCCCGGGTCGAGTCGTCGTCGACCGTGCTCATGACCTCTCCTCTCCTCCTCGGGCGGCGCACCTAGGCCGGACGGCCTACGCACTGTCCTACTTTAACCAAGATCAGCCTTCCGATATTCCCAGGACGCGAGGATCGGTCAATCTCGGTAAGTGGGATCCAGCACGCATACCGGTCAGAGGAGTGGCCTATGCCGGGCCCAGCACGGTGACGACGGCGCACGGCGCCGGTCGGATCGTTTCTTGCACTGGCTGCGTTTCCGGCAGACGCACGACGCTCGATGGGGGTGGGAGCGAACCTCATTGGTTCGCTCCCACCCCCATCGAGCGGTCACATCGGGCATGGCCCCATCGGAGCACTACCCGAGCGCGCCGAGGCCGCTTGGCGTCAGCGCACTGGAGCCTGAGACAGCTGCACCTCGTTCCATGGCAACGGGTCCGGGATCACTCCGCGGAAGACGCCGTCCTCTCCGTCATCAAAGCCGGTGAAAGCCCACTGTCCGTCTGCCATGTCAAAGACCTGGCCGGCGTACAGGTGCGTAGGCTCGACATAGCGGGCATTGTCCACATCCCACGGCCCCAAGGGCCCCTCCCCCTCGGCGACCCACACCGTTCCGTCGCACGCAGCGGCCTGCATGTCACGCCCACAGGAGAAGACCAGCAGGTGCTTGCCGTCCACGAAGCGCGACTGACTGACCTCAAGCTGACCGAACTGGCTGGGCTCAGTCAGAGGCTCGAGCACCTCCCAGTGGTCCAGGTCATCAGACACGGCATGGCCGATCACACCGGCGTGCAAACGATCCACACCGGCACGGCGCGCCGTGACCAGCATGTGCCAGCGCCCCTCGTGTTGGAAGACATAGGGGTCCCGCCACGGCTCGTCCCACGGGTAGGAAGGGTTCCACTTCTCGTACCAGCGTCCGTCAGCCTCCACAGGCTCGGCGCAGGCGCGGGTGAAGGTCACCCCGTCCTGGGAGTCAGCCCAGCCAACTCGCTGAACCATCCCTCCTTCGCGACGGGAGATGCCGGTGTAGAAGAGACGGATCGTGCCGTCATCCTTGACGACGGCCGAGCCGGTCCAGGTCGCCTGGTCATCGAAGGCAGGGCCATCAGAGTGAACCAGGGCATCGGGCAGCAGGGTCCAGTTGCGAGCATCTGAGGACACCGCGTGCCCAATCGATGCCCGCCAGTGACGCCGGTCCGGGTTGTGCAGCGCCTTCGACGCACGCAGAAAGAACAGGTGGTACAGGTCTGCGCGACGAGCGATCCAGTGGTCCCACATCCAGTGGTCAGCAAGGCTGAAGGCCATCTCGGTCTCCTTATCCGGGTTGCAAGTGTCTCAGCCCTTGACGGCCGTACCGGCCAGAGACTGGACGAAGGAACGTTGGAAGATGATGAATAGCACCAACATCGGCACTGTGATGAGCGTGCCGTAAGCCATGATCTCGCCCCACACGGGGTTGAGCTGGAAGAAGTACTGCATTCCTACGCTGACCGGGCGCATCGCCTCCTCCTGAACCACCATGAGCGGCCAGAGGTAGGAGTTCCACGCCGGCAGCATCATGATGATGGCCACCGTGGCGAAAGTCGGTCCAGACAGCGGGACGACGATCTTGCGATAGATGGTGAACCAACTCGCGCCGTCCACGCGCGCAGCCTCGTCGATCTCCTTGGGAATGTCTCCAAAGTGCTGCGAGAAGAGGAAGATCGCCAGCGCGTTGGCAATGTAGGGCAGGATCTGGACCTGGTAGGTGTTCAGCATCCCCTGCTTGACCAGGAACCCGTCCACGACCCACTGCAGCGACGGCAGCTTGGCCACCCAGAAGACCAACGGCACCGCGATGGTCTCAAAAGGCACCATGAGGGTGGCCAGGACCAGCGAGAGGATGATGCGCTTGCCCTTCCACCGCATCCGGGCGATGGCAAAACCGATCATGGAGTTGACCACGAGGCCGAGGACCACGATGCACACGGTCACGATCGCCGAGTTCATCAGGAAGCGACCTGCTGGCACACGTTGGAAGACACCCTCGTAGTTGTCCAGTGACAGCTCGCCCACCGGCAGGAACGCCTTGACACTGCCCAGGTCCGCGAAGATCTGCGAGTCAGGCTTGAGCGAGGAGAAGATCATAAACAGCAGCGGGAAGACCGCGACCGATGCGGCGACAACCAGCCCGATATAGGTCAGGACCCGCGAGCGCCGCTTCGTTGCCGCCCGGCCACGCCTTCCAGGCACACGCTGAGCGGTGGGCTGCTGGGCCGGGGTGGTCAGTTCGTGAGACGGGACAGTATGCGTAGCCATGTCAGTCCTTCTCCCTGGTCAGCCAGCGCTGGATAAGGCTGATGAGGAGGACGCAGACGAAGAAGATCAGCGAGATCGCGCTTCCGTAGCCCATGTCCTGCTCGCGGTAGCCCTTGCGCACGGCGTGGTAGACGAGTGTTGAGGTCGCGTCCTGCGGACCTCCTGAGGTCATGACATCAACCTGGACAAACAGTCCGAGCGCAGCGATGGTGATGGTGACAAGGATGAACACCATCGTCGAGCGCAGGCCTGGCCAGGTCACGTAGCGGAATCGCTGCCAGCCGTTGACACCGTCGAGGTCCGCAGCCTCATACAGCGCAGGGTCGATGCCCTGTAGTCCAGACAGCCAGATGATCATGTGCAGGCCGACCGCCTGCCAGATCGACAGCACGATGATCGCCGGCATCGCGGTACCCGGATTGTTGAGCCAGGCCACCGCCGTCCAGCCGCCGCCCGTGATGGTGTTGAGCATGGAGTTGACCAGGCCATCGTCCTCGTAGAAGAAGCTCCACAGGATCGAGACCACCACCATGGAGGTGACCACAGGCATGAAGATCATCGTCCTGAAGGCCGTGACGCCCTTGACCTTCTGATTGACCAGGATGGCCAGGGCCAGGGCCAGGCCGGACTGGCACGGAACGACGATGAGGGCGAAGAAGGCGGTATTGGTCAGCGAGCGCAAGAACGTGGGATCAGCTCCCAAGGCACGCTCAAAGTTGGCCAGCCCGACGAAGGAAGGCGGGTTGGGCGAGATCAACCGGGCGTTGGTGAAGGACAGCCCGAAGGTGAGAAGGATCGGGATGCCCATGAAGAGCAGTAACAGGATGAGGGCAGGTGAGCTCATGAGCCACGCCTGCAGCGCCTCGCGACGAGAGCTCGCGCTGCGCCTTGCCGCAACAGAGGTGGACACGTCTTTCTCCCTTCCCGGTGGGAGGCACGCTCGTGCCTCCCACCGGATCAGTGGGTTCAGGGCGAGGCTCGTCAGGAAACCTTGTAGCCGTTGTTGGAGGTGATATCGGCGTCGATGTCCTTGACCGCCTGGTCAAGGCTGGCCTGGACGTCAGCGCCGGAGGCGATGTCACGCAAGGCCTTGTCGAAGACCGAGGAGATCGTCTTGTATCCCGGGGTCGCTGGGCGCAGCAGGGCAAAGGCCTTGCCGATCTCATAGACGGGCTCCAGCGGCTTGCCCTCACCGTAGTTGGCAGTGCCCGGGATCGCCGACTCAATCGAGGGGTAGGTGCCGATCGCGTCGGAGTACTTGATCAGGTACTTGTCCTGCATGAGCAGCTCGATGTACTTGTTAGCCGCTTCCTGGTTCTTGGAGGTCGCAGACACCGCCCACTGCCAGGAACCGCCGCCGACCTTGGCACCCGCACCGAAGTCGACTGGCGGCAGGATGAGGACCTCGTCCAGGCCGTGCGTCTCCTGCGCCTGCAGCACCTTCCAGCCGCCGGTGTAGACCATCGGGACCTTGCCCTGGAGGAAGTCCTGACCGTCCGTCGCCGGGGTCTCGGAAGCCAGGCCGTCAGCGAACAGGTGACGGAACCACTCGCCGAAGGCCTTCGCCTCAGGACCGTTGAGAACGCCCTCGGCGCTCGCCATGGTCTTGCGGTCAATGAGGTCACCACCGAAGCTCTGCAGCATCGGGGCATAGGCGTAGGGCCACCACTCCGCGGCGTCCCAGTTCGACAAGTCGATGGCGTACTCGTAGTCGGGCAGCGCCTTGAGCTTGGTCAGCACGTCCTCGAACTCGTCCTTGGTCCAGGGAGAGTCAACGGTGGGGACGCGGGCCCCGATCTGCTCGATCGCGGACTTGCGGGCCAGGAAGCACAGCGAGGTGTCGTACGGGCCCACGGAGTAGAGCGTGTCGTTGAAGTACCCCTTGGTGGAGTCCACCATCTTGTCGGTCAGCGAGCTGGGCAGCGTCAGAGGAGCGAGGTAGCCAGACCAGGCCCAGTTCGGCATGATCGGACCGTCCAGGTCCAGGATGTCAGGCAGATCACCGGAGGCAGCCGCCGCCACGATCGCGTCGTTGTAGGAGGCCTGGGGGAAGGCCGTGATCGTGATCGGGGTGTCGGGGTTGGCGGCATTGAAGTCATTGACGATGCCCTCGATAACGGCGTACTCATCTGTTCCGCCGGCGCTGTGGGTCCACAGTGTCAGCCCGCCCTTGCCGCCGGAAGCAGAACCTGAGGAGTCCTTACCCTGCGAGGAACAGGCCGCCAGGGTCAGGGCCGCCGCACTGGCAGCGCCCAGGCCGAGGAAGGTACGACGAGTCGTGATCATGGAACACTCCTTTGTGTCATCTGGGATGGGAGTTCCCCCGGCTCGTGTGAGCCGGAAGCTTGTGCGTGCCCGGGCTGCTCAGCCCAGGTCTGAGGAGCGGACAGGCTGACTGGGCGGCGCCGTCGACGCTCGTTGAATGAGCTGGCAGTGCATACGAGTGACCCCAGGAGGCGGGTTCTGCTCGTCCTCACAGATCACCGCGCGCGTCATCCACTCAGCCATCTCGTAGTGCGGCAGCCGCATGGTGGTCAGCTGGGGATCAAGGTTGGTGGAGATCAGCTCCAGGTCGTCAAAGCCCACCACTGACAGGTCCTGAGGGATCCTCAGGCCTCGACGCGCCACCTGCCGGTACACCCCAGCGGCCATGGCGTCGTTGTAGCAGAAGACAGCTGTCGGGCGAGGATCGAGGTCCAGCAGCCGCGTAGCCGCCTCGTCAGCGCCTGCAGGATCATTGTCTCCGCGCAAGAGCAGGCGCTCGTCCCACGGCAGGCCGTGGCTGACCAGGGCCCGGCGATAGCCCGCGATGCGCAGGCCGACCGCCGCCGCGTCAGAGTCGTGCGCCAGGTGGGCGATGCGGTCGTGGCCAAGCTCGATGAGATGAGTCGTCGCCTCATAGGCGGCACGCTCCTCGTCCGGGACCACACCGGGCACGTCGTCGCGGTCAGCGAAGCTGTTAAGCACGAAGACGTCTGACAGTCCCTCGTCAACGACCACCTCCTGGTGGTACATCGCCGCGTAGATGATGGCGTCGACCTGGCGCGAGCACAGCTCATCGACGGCACGGCGACGCTCTGAGGTGTCACCGCCAGTGTCGGCGAAGATCACCGACCACCCCTGTGACCGTGCGGTGGTCAAGATGCCGTCAACCATCGAGACGGCGTAGGGGGTGGATAGCACGTCATTGGCGACCACGCCCAGCGTCCGGGTGCGCTGACTACGCATCGAGGCCGCCAGGGCGTTACGCACGTAGCCCAGGTCCCGGGCGGCGCCACGTACCCGCTTGGCCGTCGTCGCCGAGACCCGCCCGTTCGCCTTCCCTGACAGGACCAAGGAGGCCGTGGCGGTCGAGACCGCGGCAGCCTGCGCCACATCCGTCAGAGTCGTCATCGCACCTCCTCGCGCCATTGTCATCACGTAGCAGACACCTTCGTATGCCGATGGGCCCATCCTGCCTTACCGCTGACCGCTCGTCAACCGTTTAACGCCCTTAATCTCAGCACGTTAATCGCTTCACTGAAGAACGCCAGTCCTGGCAACGAAAAGTGGCCCACGGCACGTGTCGTGTCGCGGGCCACCGTGTGCGGCGCAGCCGCTGTGGTGCTACAGACTCACCGGGCTCCTCAGCCACGGCGCATCGGCTGGGCGCAGCCCTTCCCAGCCGCGAGCGCGCAGCCGGTCAGCCGCCAGCACCCCCGCCACCGTGGCCGGGTTGTGGAGCCGGCCCTGCAGGACTGCCGCCACGACGTCGTCGAAACGGAACCAGGTCGGCACGAACTCAGCCTCCTCCGCCTCACGAGGCACCCGGCGCTCCTCCGGCAGGAGGCTGAGGTCACGAGCGAGGAAGGAGCGGCAGCCCTCCGTGGTGAAGCCCGGCGAGGCATAGTAGTCGACGAGCGTGTGCCAGGTACCGGCCTCGTAATCAGTCTCCTCCGCCAGCTCCCGCCCTGCAGCCACCGCCGGCGCCTCGCCAGCAACGTCAAGCAGGCCTGCCGGGACCTCCCACAGGTCGGCACGCACCGGGTGACGGTACTGACGCACCAGGAGGATCTCCGCAGCGCCGTCGTCCTGGGAGGAGTCCGCCCCCTCACGCCACGCCACGATGCTCACGGCGTCATGGTGGGCCACGGTCTGCCGGCGCACGGGCTCAGCACCAGGGGCGAGCGCGATCTGCTCGTCCTGGATGGTGAAGATCGGGCCGGCCCACACCTGCTGGCTGGCGGTCACCTGCCGCGAGTCACGCTGGTCGTCCAGCTCGCGCGCCTGTCCCCTCGTGCTCACCGTGACTGCCTTCCCGCCGTGGCCTCATCCTTGACGGGTGCCACGCTACCCTTCTGGGCAGCCTGCGCGACCTCGGGCTCCAGTCCCTCCTCGCCACGAGCGGCGAAGCGGTCACGCTGGCGGTCCAGCCCGGCATTGATCAGCCCCGTGAACAGCGGGTGGGCGTGGGTGGGCCGCGATTTGAACTCCGGGTGGGCCTGTGTGGCCACGTAGTAGGGATGCAGGGCGCGGTCGAGCTCGACGAACTCGGTCAGGTGCCCGTCCGGCGAGGTGCCGGACACGTGCAGGCCCGCCTCCTCCAGGCGCTCACGGTAGGCGTTGTTGACCTCGAAGCGGTGGCGGTGGCGCTCGCTGACGTGGGTGGCGCCGTAGGTCTGGGCGACGACGGAGCCCTCGGTCAGGACCGCCGGGTAGGCACCCAGCCGCATCGTGCCGCCCAGGTCTCCCCCACCGGTGACGAACTCACGCTGGGCGTCCATCGTGGTGACGACGGGGTCGGGGGTCTCGGGCGCCATCTCGGTTGAGGACGCGGCCTCCAGCCCCAGCAGGTGGCGGGCTGCCTCGATCACCATGCACTGCAGCCCCAGGCACAGGCCCAGGGTGGGCACCTGATGCTCGCGGGCCCAGCGCAGCGCCCCGAGCTTGCCCTCGATGCCGCGCACGCCGAAGCCGCCGGGCACGACGACGGCGTCCACCCCGGACAGCGCACGCTGGGCTCCGTCCGGGCTCTCGCAGGTGTCGGAGGCGACCCAGCGGATCTCCACCTTCGCGTCGCAGGCGAACCCGGCGTGGCGGATGGCCTCGGAGACGGACAGGTAGGCGTCGTGCAGGTCGATGTACTTGCCCACCAGCGCCACCTCAAGACGGCGGGAGGGGTTGTGGACGTGGTCGAGCAGGCCGTTCCACTCCGCCCAGTCCACGTCCCGGAAGGTCAGGCCCAGCCTCTGGACGAGGAAGGCGTCCAGGCCCTCACGGTGCAGGGTCGGCGGGACGTCGTAGATGCTCGCGGCGTCCTTGCACTCGACGACGGCCTCACGGTCGACGTCGCACATGAGCGCCACCTTGCCCTTGACTCCCTCAGGCAGGGGCCGGTCGGTGCGCAGGACCAGGGCGTCAGGCTGGATACCGATCGAGCGCAGCGCGGCCACCGAGTGCTGGGTGGGCTTGGTCTTGAGCTCACCGGCCGCCGGCAGGAAGGGAATGAGGGAGACATGGACGAAGGCCACGTGGGCCCGCCCCAGATCGGCACGCACCTGGCGAGCCGCCTCGAGGAAGGGCTGGGACTCGATGTCACCGACCGTGCCGCCGATCTCGGTGATGATGACGTCAGGTACCTCGCCGTCCGGGCCAGGCTCAGCCTGAGAGCGCATGACGCGCTTGATCTCGTCAGTGATGTGCGGGATGACCTGGACGGTGTCTCCCAGGTACTCCCCCCGCCGTTCCTTGGCGATCACGCGGGAGTAGACCTGCCCGGTGGTGGCGTTGGCCTTGCCGGAGAGGTTGACGTCAAGGAAGCGCTCGTAGTGGCCGATGTCCAGGTCCGTCTCCGCTCCGTCCTCGGTGACAAAGACCTCCCCGTGCTGGAAGGGGTTCATCGTGCCGGGGTCGACGTTGATATACGGGTCAAGCTTCTGCATCGCCACGCTGATACCGCGCGAGCGCAGCAGTCGTCCCAGGCTGGAGGCCGTCAGCCCCTTACCGAGGGAAGAGACGACGCCACCGGTGACGAAGATGTGGGCAGGGACTTCACTCTGGTGACCGCTGGAGCGGTTAGACGTGCTCATCACGGAACTCCATCATATCGATGACGGCGAAACCTGACAGACACGGTCGGCTAGAGCCGCCTCACACGCCTGGGTCCAGCACTCGTTGCAGCTGGGCCGCCAGCGCCGCGTGGTCCGGCAGCTCACGCGCCGCCTGACGCGCGCGGTCCTGGGCCTGGCGGCGAGCACCGTCGTCGGCCAGGAGCCGGGCCACGGCCTGGGCAACGGCCTGGCTGCTCGGCGAGACGAGCTGGGCTCCACCGCGAGAGGTCACGCCCGTGCCTCCCACGTCCGTGGCCACGATCGCCGCCCCAGCAGCTAGCGCCTCCTGGATCGTGATGGGCTGGCCCTCCCACAGCGAGGTCTGGACAACAACGTCCGCGGCCTGCATGAGGGAGCTGACATCTCCTCGGCGGCCCAGCAGGCGCACGGGCAGCTGCTCGCGCGCGATCCGTGCGGCAAGCTCATCGGCCTGCGGTCCGTCCCCGGCCACAGCCCACGTCAGTGAGGTGGCACCGCCCTCGCCGCCAGCCTCGGTCACGGCGTCGGCCAGCTGCGCGGCGGCGTCCAGGAGCAGGTCCAGCCCCTTCTGGGGAGCCAGGCGCGCCACCGTGAGCACGCGGTAGCCCTCGGGCCACACCTCCTGCACCGCCGCGGCGTCCAGTGCCTCCTGCTGCACGTGGCCGGAGGCGGGGATGACGGCCAGCTCTGCCTCCCTCGCGCCCAGCTCACGCGCCTGTGCCAGCAGGTCGGGGCTGACGGCCAGGACCTGGTCGGAGCGAGCAGCGACCACACCCGCCAGCGCCCGGCCCGTGGCGGTGGTCAGGCGTCCTCCCACCGGCAGGTTGTGCTCGGTGACCACCAGGCGCGTCCGCCGTCGTCCCAGTGCCAGTGCGGCCAGGGCACCGGCGCGAAGACCGTGGGCGTGGACGACGTCAGCCCGTCGTCCCAGACGACGCAGGCGCGCCAGCACCAGTAAGTCGCCTGGGCCCGGACGCGGGCCGATCTGGAGGACCTCGCTGCGCGCAGCCCCCAGCGGTGCCCCGTCCAGCACCGAGGCAGGAGCCTCGACGATGACGTCGTGGCCCGCCTCAGCCAGGAGCCGGGCGCAGTCGGCCACATGGGCACGCACGCCGCCGGCTGCTGACCCGCACACCTCCAGCACACGCAACCGCCGCCGCTCGGGCTCGACGCGTGAGGTCATGACCTGCCACCCTCCTGCTCGTCCACCGTGCCGGCGGCGTCCTGGCCGGCCGGCGCCCGGTCCTGGCGCGCGGGGCGACGGCGCAGCACGCCCAGCAGCCGGCGGTCCGCCACCAGCGCCAGGCCCAGGCTCGTGGCAGCCACGAGCAGGGCCGCCAGAAGACATGCTGCCAGGTACACCGGCGTCGTGGCGTGCTTGGCCAGCCTCGAGGTGGCCTGCAGCGCCGCCGTGCCGCCGACCGCGGCCACGGCCCCGCTGACCAGCAAGGCGCGCAGGACCGGTGCCAGGACCGCCGTGCCCAGCAGGCGTGCCAAGGCTGCCAGCAGGCCGACCCCAGCCACCGTCATCCCCACGCTCAGCCCGATCGCCAAGGCGATGAGAGTGGCGCGCGAGTCGCCGCCGTGGGGGGCCATGACCCGCACCGCCACCGTCGAGACGACGATGACGCACACCCACCCGGCGCAGGTCGCGGCAGCCCCCGAGCCCGCGCGGTCGGCAGCAAAGAGCACCCGGGTGACCTGGAAGATGAGCGCGTAGCCCATCAGCGCCGGGGCGAGCACCGCCAGGGACTGCCCCATCCCCTCAACGTCAGTGAGCAGAGAGAAGAAGGTCTGGGCCCCCTGGCTCACGGCCAGCAGCGCACCGCCTCCGGCGGCCGCGACAGCCACCACCAGCGCCGTCGAACGCGCTGCGAGCTCGCTGACCGCCGACTGCTCAGGTCCGTCCGCTGCCAGCGCGGCGGCCAGACGGGGGTAGAGCACGGTCGCCACCGGGACGGCGAGCACCGCGTAGGGCAGGACGTAGACCGCCTGGGTGTACTGATAGACGGCCACGGTGCCGGTGCGACCACCGCTGCGGGCCAGCGCCAGCACCACGAGCACGCTGGCCTGCTGCGCCAGCAGGGTCCACAGGCCCGCGCCTCCCAGGCGCCCCAGGCGCCTGAGCTGCCCGCCACGCAGGCCCAGCCTGGGACGGATCCGCAGTCCCAGGCGCGCCACCGGCCAGATCAGCGGCAGGCTCAGGGCACCCACTCCCAGGGTGGTGCCCCAGCCCAGGACCTGAAGTGACGCGCCGGAGGGGGTCTCAGGCGCGGAGGCACTCATCTGCCCGTAGACGGCGTAGGTCGCCATGACCACGAGGCTGGAGGCCACCGGCGTCAGCGCAGGCCAGGCGAAGCGGCCGTGCGCCTGCAGGACGCCGGTGAGCACCACCCCGACGCCGTACAGCGGCACCTGGAGGGCGAACATGCGCAGGAAGCCGGCCACCAGCTCACGCTGGTAGGCGGGGTCGACGCCCTGAGAGAGGGGAAAGAGCGAGGCGATCGGGCCGGCGAGCACGGCCAGGGCCACGGCCAGAGGGGCCAGGACCATCAGGACCAGGCCGAGCAGACCCGAGGCCGTGCGTTCGACCTCCTCGCGCCGACCTCCTCGTACCGCCCCGGCCAGCAGTGGAACGATCGTGGCGGCCAGCGCACCGCCGACCACCACCTCGTACAGGACGTTGGGGACCTGGTTGGCCGTGGAGTAGGCACCCGCCACCGTCCCGGCCCCGACCGTGGAGGCCTGGACGATCCAGCGCGCGAAGCCCAGCGCACGGGAGACGAGCGTGAGGCCCGCCACCGATCCTGCGGCTCCCAGCAGCCCGCTGCGGGCGCTGGAGGGAGCAGGTCCGCTAGTCCTCACGGCGTCCCAACGCATCCAGGGCGGCCAGGGCAGGTGTGCGGGCGATGACGCCAGAGAAGGAGATCTTCTCGCTGGCCAGGACCAAGGCGGTGCCAGCGCAGGCGCTGGTCAGGCGGAGCACAGGGCTGGGATGGCTGGCCAGGCTCGCCCCGGCCAGGGCACCGACCGTGTTGGCGCCGGTGTCCCCCAGCATGGTCTGCTCGGCCAGGTCCTCTCTCAGCCCCGCCGCGCAACAGGCCAGCGTGCCGCCAGCCAGCGCCGCCGAGGCCGGAGCCCGTCGCGCCTGCGTCAGTGCCATCGGAGCGGCCAGGAGCCCCGCGGCCTTGAGGGCACGGCCCGGACGCAGGTCGAGCAGGTTGTGCACATTGGCCCACGAGGCGATGGCCACGGTGCGCACGCCCGCGTCCACCAGGCCGCCCAGCCCACGATGAGGCCTGGGGTCCGCGGCCGTCATGACGGCGCCGGCCACAGCGGAACCGGCTCCGATGACGAGGATCTTGAGGGCTCCGGTGGTCACGCGTCCGCGGGCCAGGGCACCGAGGTGTCCTTTGAGGCCCTTGGCAGGGGCCTCACCGTCATGGGCTCCCTGGTCGAGGTCGTCGACCAGGCCCGCCGCGCCGGCCGCCGTCGTGGCCACCGCCGCTCCCAGCGCCGCCGCCTGTGCCACCCGTGCGCCCTCGCCCTGTGCCACGGGCCGAGCGGCGAGGAGCCCGACGGCGGTGGTACCGGCCGCCATGGCGAGGCCTCCGCGCAGGCTGACCCTGCGGCCGTGGAAGTTCTCGCGCTCCAGGACGGCCTCCAGGCGCGGGCTGCGCGCCAGCACCCGGCTCACGGTCCCCACGAGGCTGCCTCCGGCCACGGCGGGCAGCAGGTCCAGGGCGCGCTGCGGCGTCGTCACTGCTCTGTGTTCTCCGTGGCGGCTGGCTCGGCGGCCTTGGTGGCCGCCGACAGCTGCGGCATGACCGCCTCGGCGCCTTCATCGAATCCGTAGGAGCCGGTGGTCCCGGCAATCGTCTGGGCCAGCGCCAGCGGGACCGAGACCGCGGCCGCGACCTGCCCCACCGAGTCAACGGTGGTCACCTTGGTCTGCGAGGAGCGCAGCTGCGCCACGAGGTCGGTCTTGACGTCGGCCGCACCGATCACCACGGACGGCGAGACGGAGGCCAGACCTCCAAGTGCCTCGTTCCAGGCCGCCAGGCTGATGCCCTCGGTCGGGGCCGGGGTCGGGTCGTCCCCCGTGGTCATGGTGGTGCGCGGGCCGACGACGACGACGCTGTCCGCCGGCTCGCTCGGCTCGGCATCCACCGTCATCAGCGGGCTGTCCGAGGCCTTGAGCAGGTCGGTCAGGGCCGAGGCGCTTGCCTCCGACGACGTCAGCGCCGTGGCGAGCCCAGCACCCAGGACCGTGTTCCCGCTGCCGGACACGGCCTCCATGTAGCCGGCGAACTGGCCGGAGTAGGTGGAGCGGAAGGTCTCCCGGGAGGTGTCGATCCACGCCGTCGTCAGCGTGACCCGGGCCACCACGCTGGCGCCGGCTGCCTCCAGCTGGGCCACGACTGCCTCGATGTCAGAGCTGTCGGCCTCAGGCAGGGCGACGAGCGCGACCTTGCGGTTGGTCAGGGTGCCGGGCAGGTAGGCAGCCGCCGCGGCGGTGATGTACTCGTCGCGGTCGTTGACGGCCGTCTCGGTCTGTTCCAGCTTGCCCTGGGTGGCGTTGCGGTCCTCGCGCAGCGAGGCGACCTGGTCGTTGAGCGCGTTGCCCAAAGAGCTCTGCAGCGGTCCTGCTCCCAGGACGACACCGACGGCCAGAGCCAGGAAGACGGAGATCAGGGAGACCAGGTGGTAGCGGAAGTCGATCATGAGGTGTGCCGTTCCTGTTCCAAGTCGTCAGACGGTCGGGGCCGACGGAGCCAGCCCCAGCAACGAGCGTATGAAGTTGACGATGTCGTCCCACACGGCACCGGACAGGCCGAGGAAGGTCTGCCCGGCGGACGTGGCCGCCAGCGCCACACCCAGGGCGATGAGCCCGGCCAGTGCCAGCAGGACAAGCTGCCAGGTGGAGATGCGGGTGCGGTACAGGCGCGAGACGCCCTTGGCGTCGATGAGGCGGCTGCCAACCTTGAGGCGCGTGAGGAAGGTCGAGGACATCCCGGCGCGTCCCTTGTCCAGGAACTCCAGCAGGGTCGCGTGCGTGCCCACCGCCACGATGAGCTCGGCGCCAGCAGCGTCCGCCAGGAGCATGGCGATGTCCTCGCTAGTACCGGTGGCGGCGAAGACAAGGTGCTCCACACCCAGGTCCTCCACGCGCGCCAGGCCTGGCGCCCGGCCGTCGCGGTAGGCGTGGACGATGATCTCAGCCCCGCAACGCAGCGCCTTGTCTGAGACCGAGTCCATGTCCCCCACGATCATGTCCGGCTTGAAGCCGGCCTTGAGGACGGCGTCGGCCCCGCCGTCCACGCCGATGATGACGGGCTTGTACTCGCGGATATAAGGCTTGAGGGCCTGCAGGTCCTCTTTGTAGGAGTAACCGCGCACCACGACCAGGACGTGGCGCCCACTCATCTGCGTGCGCACGTCCGGCATCCCCACGCCGTTGAGCAGGAGGTCGCGCTCCCCGCGCATGTACTCCATGGTGTTGGCAGCAAAGGCCTCAAGCTGAACTGCCAGCCCCTCCTTGGCTGCCTCCATCGCCGCCTCGACGATCTGGGCGGTCTGGACGGTGCCCTGGGCAATGGACTGCTCGGAGCCGGCGAGTACCACAGTGCCTCGGGAGGGCGAGTCCTCAGCCAGGTCGATGACCACCCGCTGACCCTCACGCAGACGCATGACGTCAGAGCCCAGGTCATCAATGAGGGGAATACCGGCCTCCAGCAGGATGCCAGGACCGAGATTCGGATAGCGTCCGGAGACCGAGGGCGCGGCATTGAGGACCGCGGCGGGCTGACACTCGACGAGCGCCTCGGCGGCTACGCGGTCCAGGTCACTGTGGTCGATGATGGCGATGTCGCCCGGGCGCAGGCGCTTGGTGAGCGTCTTGGTCCGGGCGTCCACGCGCACGAGGCCGCTGGGGCGCTCCGGCTCCGACGGTAGCTGCTTGCGGAAGGGGTTCCTCACGGCTGGGATTCTGCCACGTGGGCCTCTTCCAACAGTTCAGCGGCGTGGCGCAACGCCGAGTCTGAGTCATCGTGGCCCGAGAGCATACGGGCCAGCTCACGCACGCGCTCCGGCCCGTTGACCGGCAGCACGGTGGTGCGGGTTAGGCCCGGCACGACGCCGTTGCTCGCCTGAGCCTGCTGCCTGTGAGAGTCCTGAGCCTGCTCCTTACGCACCACCAGCTGGGTGTCCGCCCATGCAGCGACCTGCGCCAGGTGCGTGACCACCACCACTTGGTGGGAGCGCGCCAGCCGCGCCAGACGGCGCCCGATCTCACCAGCAGCCCTTCCGCCCACGCCGGCGTCAATCTCGTCAAAGACCAAGGTGCGCCGGTAGCCGTCCGTACTCGCCTCGGCCAGGACGACCTCCAGGGCGAGCATGATGCGGCTCAGCTCGCCGCCTGAGGCTCCCTTGCCCAGCGGCAGCGCAGGAGCACCAGGGTGGGAGACCAGCTGCAGCGTCACGGACTCCGCCCCCGTCGGTCCGGGCTCGTCGAGCCTGTCCAGGACCACGACCAGGCGCGATCCCTTCATCTGAAGCCCTTCGAGCTCGCTGGTCACGCGCTCACGCAGCAACTCAGCCAGCTGCGCGCGGGCCGCGCTGAGCTCGCCAGCACGCGTGTACAGGAGCTCGCGAGCCTGCTCAACCTCCTGCGAGAGTGCGCTGCCTGTATCCGTCGGACCGTCCAGGACCTCCAGCCGCGCGGCCGCACGCTCAGCAAAGGCGAGCAGCGCGTCAGCGTCCTCGATCTCCTCGTGTGCGCCGCCAATCTCCCGACAGGCTCGGGCCAGCTCGCCGCGACGGTCCTGGACCCACGCCAGCCGGGCCGGGTCCGCGTCCAGGCCAGCCAGGTACTCACCCAGCTCGGCCGCCACATCAGCCGCCTCGATCGACAGGCGCTCAACCCGCGCCCCCAGCTCGCCCAGCGCCTTGTCCACCTCCGCGACAGGCGCAATCGCACGCTCTGCCTCTGCCAGCAGTGACAGCGCGTCGGCCTGGGCGGCCAGGGCGTCGTCGTCACCGGCCAGCGCCGTGCGTGCCACGGCGGCGGCACGCCGCAGGTCCTCAGCGTGGTCGAGGCGTGTGGCCTCCTCAGTCAGTGCCACGTCCTCGCCCGGAGCCGGGTCAAGCTCCTCGATCGCCTCCAGCCACCCCCGCAGGCGGGCTACCTCCTCAGCACGGGCAGCGGCTCCCTCACGCCACTGGCGCAGCCGCTGGGCGGCATCCTGATAGGCACGGTAGGCCTGGGCATAGGACCGGCACCGGGCCAGGTGCTCGGCCCCGCCCAGGCTGTCCAGGGCGGAGCGCTGGGCCGCCGCGCTGCGCAGGCGGAGCTGGTCAGCCTGGCCATGAACCGAGACGAGCTCGGCTCCCACCTCTGACAGGACGGCAGACGGCACCGAGCGCCCCCCGAGGTAGGCGCGGGACCGTCCCTGCGCCGGAACGGTCCGCGAGGCGATGAGCAGGTCCTCATCCAGCTCGGCGCCGGCCTCCTGGGCACGCGCGGCAGCGCGCGAGTGCTGGTCCAGGACAAAGCTGCCCTCCACGACCGTGCGGTCGGCCCCAGCCCGCACCACGGTGGACTCGGCGCGCTCGCCCAGCAGCAAGCCGAGCGAGGTGAGCACCATGGTCTTTCCGGCACCTGTCTCCCCGGTCAGAGCCGTCAGCCCGGGGCTCAGCGTCAGCTCAGCCTCCTCGATGACGCCCAGGTCCTCGATGCGTAGCGACTCGATCACGGCTTGACCTCCTGCGGAGCACGAGGGGCAGGCCGCTCGGCGGCAGCCCGCCACCCGTCAACGGGAAGGTCGAACTTGCGCACCAGACGGGTGGAGAACGGGGCCTGGTTCAGGCGCGCCACACGGACCGGACGAGCGGCACGCCGGGCACGGATCCTGCTGCCGGCAGGAGCCAGCAGGCGACGTCGGCCGTCGCACCACACCTCGGCACCTCCCAGGCCGGCGTGCTGGACCACGACCTCCAGGCACGAACACGGTCCCAGGACCAGGGGACGGGTGAACAGGGCGTGGGCGGCCAGGGGGACCAGCAGAAGAGCCTCGACCTCAGGCCAGATCACGGGGCCTCCTCCGGAGAAGGCGTAGGCCGTGGAGCCCGTCGGGGTGGACATGACCAACCCGTCGCAGCCGAAGGAGGACACCGCCTGCCCGTCCACCCCGATGGCGACCTCGAGCATGCGCGCACGGTCACGCTTCTCCAGGGCGGCCTCGTTGAGCGCCCAGCTGCGAGTGACCGTGCCGTCAGGAGCAGTGACCTCCACGTCCATGGTCATCCGGTTCTCGACCGTATAACGCCCGGCCACGATGTCAGCAACGACCTGGTCCAAGTCGTCAGGGTCAGCCTCGGCGAGGAAGCCGACGTGCCCGGTGTTGACCCCGGCCAGCGGGATGTCACGCTCACGCGCTATCTCGCTGGCGCGCAGGATCGTGCCGTCACCACCCAGGACGAGGACGAAGTCGACCTCGTCCTGGCAGTCCTGGTCCACGGTGTCCACGCCGTGGGCACGCAGAGCCGCCTCAGCGCGCTCAACGGCGCGAGCCGTCGGCGCCGCCTTGCGGTGCGGAGGCACAGGCTTGTCACCACGGTCACGCTGGATGACCATGACGCGGCGTACGGTCACCGTCATCTCCTTCCTCTGGCTCGCCGAGCCTGACCGGCCGGGCCGGCGTCGACGGCGCGGCGCGCCTCGTCCACCAGCGCCTGGCCACGCAGGTCCTGCGGCGCACCGGCACATGAGGCGTGCATGGAGACAAAGTACTCGACGTTGCCGGCCGGCCCCGGCAGCGGTGAGGCCGTCACGGCGTCGATACCCAGTCCGAGGCCGTGAGCGGCCTCGGCCACCGTCAGGACGGTCTCCACGTGCAGCTCCGGGTCCCGCACGACTCCCCCATGGCCCAGACGCTCCTTGCCGACCTCGAACTGCGGCTTGACCATGAGCAGCAGGTCCGCATCCTCGGCGGCCGCTGCCACGAGCGGGGGCAGGACGAGGGTGAGGGAGATAAAGGACAGGTCTCCCACGACGAGTCCTGGGGCCGGAGCCACGGCCTGCGGATCCAGGGTGCGCACGTTGGTGCGGTCGAGCACGGTCACCCGTGGGTCGGACTGAAGGGACCAGGCAAGCTGCCCGTAGCCGACGTCGACGGCCACGACGTGCTCGGCGCCGCGGCGCAGCAGCACGTCCGTGAACCCGCCTGTGGAGGCTCCGGCGTCCAGGCACCGACGCCCTTGGACGCGTGGCGCCAGACCCCGCTCGGTCAGCGCGTCCAAGGCGCCGGCGAGCTTATGGGCGCCACGGGAGACATAGTCGTCACCAGTGGGGATGACAACCTCGATCGCCTGGGCCGGGTTGACCTGACGCGCCGGCTTGGTCACGACGGCGCCGTCGAGGGTGACGTGGCCGTCCGTCACCAGCTGGGCGGCGTGGGTACGCGAGCGTGCGAGCCCGCGACGTACGAGCTCAGAGTCAATGCGGATCAGTCTGGCCATGTCGTCCTCCGGTTGTCTGCCCACGCCTGGTACCAGCTCAGCCCTCCGCCTCCCGCAGGAGCGAGGCCAGCTCCTCGTGAACGGCAGCCAGGCCTGCAGACCGTTCCTCAAGTGGCAGGGCGCCAATCTCCTCCAGGCGGCCGGCGTAGTCCGGCAGGTCACGTGCCTGAACGCTGCCCGCTGCTCCTGGCGGTGGGCCGGGCACCGGCCGAGGGGGCGCTGGCCGGGGTCCTGGGCTCGCCATCAGCCCTCCGAGGCGGCCCGGACGCTCAGCCCGGGCAGCGCCGGCGCCCCAGCGGGGCCGTGGCTGTCCAGCTGCTCCCAGACCGCGCATGCCAGGGCGCGGTAGGCGTCCAAGGCGAGCTCCGCCGTCGTGCCCTGGGGGTCAAGCTCCCAGGTACCGTGCTCGCTGCGCAGCCGCGCGACGCCGCCGGACACCTGGGCCGCCCAGGCACCGACCTGCCACCATCCCGTCTCTCCGCGGCTGGGGGTCGGGTGAGGCTCGTTGAGGCCTCGAAGGTCGGTGTGCAGGTAGCTCGGGCGCTGCTCGACAGGAGCCAGGACGACGTCTCGAGCCGTCGAGACACCGGTCAGGACGTGCATGCCAGCGATCCCCGCCGCGCGGGCGCCCACCAGGTCAGTGTCCAGGCGGTCGCCGACGGCCAGCGGCGTAGAGCCGCCTGCGCGTGCCAGTGCCCGGCGGTAGATCCCGGGGAAGGGTTTTCCTCCCGCCAGGTAGTCCTTGCCTGAGGCGTTGGCCACGGCCACGACGAGGCTGCCGTTGCCCAGCGCGAAACCGCGCTCCGTGGGCAGGGTGGCGTCCGTGTTGGTGGCCACGTGGAGGGCACCGTCGCGGATGGCGTACACGCCCTCCGACATCATCGCCCAGTCCACCTCGGGCGCCCAGCCCTGGACGACGGCGACCGGATGGTCCTCAGCGCTGTCCACCAGGCGGTAGCCCTCATCGAGGAGGGCCTGGCGTAGACCGTCACCACCAATGACGAGGACGGGGCTGCCCGGCTCGACGTGCTCGCCCAGCAGCGCCGCGGCGTCCATGGCGGCGGAGAAGACCTCAGTCGGGTAGGCCTCGATGTCATTGGCCGCGAGCTTGTCGACGACCGTGCGCGGGGCACGGGAGGCGTTGTTCGTCACGAAGGACAGGCGCATGCCAGCTCCGCGCGCGCCGTTGACGCCCTGCGCGGCGTGGTCGATGCGCGCCTCGCCGGCAAAGCACACCCCGTCCAGGTCCAGCAGCGCGACGTCGTAGGCCTGGGACAGCGGGGACGGCGAGCCCAGGAGCGTGGCTGCGCAGGGCACTGCGGGTGAGGTCATGCCTGCTCCTCCTGCGAGGCGGCAGCCTCGGTGGCCGGCGTTGTCTCGCCGAGCAGCTCGGCCATCTCCTCCTCCACGCGCTCAGCGAAGGACGCGGACCACTCAGCGTCAGAGTCGTCATCCGGCTCGTCGTCGTCCTCGGCCGGCGGCTCGTGCACCTCGGCCTCCGCGGCCTCCGCAGCCTCGGAAAGCTCCTCCTGCGACTCTTCCTCGATGTCGTAGACCTCGACGTCCTCCGGCTCAGTGTCCTGCGGGCCCTCGCCGATGCGCTGGCGAACCGCCTGCGCCTCCTCGATGCGTCCAAGCTCCTCCAGCCGATCCGCACGCACCGAGTGAAGCCGGCGCAGGGTCTCGCGGTCGCCGCGGAACATCATGATCGCTTCCTCGATCACGATCAGGCCCAGCTCAGTCTGGCCCATCTCGTGACGGACACCGGAGACCACCATCGCGATCTCGGCCTCCTCGACGTCATCGAGCTGACGTGGGTCCGCCTCCTCGGCAGCCTTGAGCGCACGCCCGAGGTGTCCCAGAGCCCGCTCACAGTCGGCCTCGATAGCCCGGTGCAGGTCGAGACCGGACAGACGCCTGGCGGCGCGGATGTCACGCAGGGCCTCCTGATAGTGACCCGAAAGATAGGCGGCCACGCCGGCAGCCTCACGCACCACGGCCACCCGGCCGGCGTGAGAGGCAGCGTAACGTGCGTGCTGGAAGGCCAGCTCGGGGTCAGAGTCCAGCAGGCGCTGCACCATGACGAGGTGCCGCGAGACGTTCTCAGCGTTGGCACGCCCCAGTCCCCGCAGCTCGCGGCGCGCCGAGGCCTCCAGGTCCGCAGCCTGAACCTCCTCGGGAACCGCCGGCTCAGGCGCCCGGTGACGCTGAGGCGGCCGGGAGTCCCGACGTTCGCCCGAGCGCGTGTCCCGCCCGCCGAAGCCGCGCCCTGCGCGCCCACCATGGGACAAGCCCTGGCCGCGCGAGCCGGAACCGCGCCCGCCCTGGCCACGACGCTCACCGTCGCCGTAGGACCGAGTGCGACGCTCACCGTCGTCGTAGGACCGGCCGCGGTCCCCACCGTCACGAGCCGAACGGCGGCGATCACCATCACCGTAAGCACGCCCCTGGCCTGCGTCCCGGCGCTTGTAGCCGCCCTCGCCGCGGGATCCGTCTGCGCCCCGGTAGGAGGATCCTGAACCGCGGCGTGACTGGCCACCGTGTCCGCGACCGAAACCGTGCCTCTCCCCTCCTGAGCTGCGGCGGGGTCCGCGGGAACCGTGGGAAGAACGCTCAGCCATGCTGTCTCTCATTTCGTTTTCAGGACGACGGCCATCCAAGGCCGCATATGCGCTGCCGGCATCCTATCGAACGCACCGGGCGTGGCCTAGACCAGAGCACAGGAGGAGGTCAAGGTCATGCTTCCAGAGTCTCCACACCAGTCGTGAGAGCAGAGGCAATCCAACAGCGGGCCGCGCCTACGCGAGCCAGTCTGTCATCGAGGCCCTTTGGCGTGCCCTTCGGCTCGCCGTGTGGGTGCTTGGTGGGGTGTGGGGAGGCCCCACACCATGCCGTCCCTTGGGTGGGTGGTGGTGTGGGGCCTTCGACCCTGTTTTGGGTTGTGTGCTCGGCGGTGTCCTACTCTCCCACACCCTGGCGGGTGCAGTACCATCGGCGCTGGGGGTCTTAGCTTCCGGGTTCGGAATGGGGCCGGGCGTGGCTCCCCCGCTATGACCACCGAGACGTCTTGTCGGGCCGTACACGATCCCCCGCCTTGTGGGGGGGGTTGGTGTTGGGGTTGGTCCTGGACCGTATAGTGGACGCGCAGCGTTGTTTTCTTTGCCTCACCGGCCCCCTGCCTTTGGATTGGTGGGGGTGGTGTTGTTGTTTGTGTTGGCCAATTAGTACCGGTCAGCTCCAACCCTTGCGGGTCTTCCACGTCCGGCCTATCTACCCAGTGGTCTGCTGGGGGCCTTCCACCACCCCGAGGGGTGGTGTGGATACCTCATCTTGAAGATGGTTTCCCGCTTAGATGCTTTCAGCGGTTACCCGTTCCGAACGTAGCCAACCAGCCGTGCCCCGGGCGGGACAACTGGCACACCAGAGGTTCGTCCGTCCCGGTCCTCTCGTACTAGGGACAGGCCTTCTCAAGTATCCTGCGCGCGCAGAGGATAGGGACCGAACTGTCTCACGACGTTCTAAACCCAGCTCGCGTACCGCTTTAATGGGCGAACAGCCCAACCCTTGGGACCTGCTCCAGCCCCAGGATGCGACGAGCCGACATCGAGGTGCCAAACCATGCCGTCGATATGGACTCTTGGGCAGGATCAGCCTGTTATCCCCGGGGTACCTTTTATCCGTTGAGCGACGACCCACCCACTCGGGATCGCCGGATCACTAGTTCCTACTTTCGTACCTGCTTGACCCGTCGGTCTCGCAGTCAAGCTCCCTTGTGCACTTACACTCAACACCTGGTTGCCGACCAGGCTGAGGGAACCTTTGAGCGCCTCCGTTACATTTTAGGAGGCAACCGCCCCAGTTAAACTACCCACCAGGCACTGTCCCTGACCCGGATCACGGGCCGAGGTTCAGGCGCACGCCATAGCCAGAGTGGTATTTCAACGACGACTCCACAACCACTGGCGTGGCTGCTTCACAGTCTCCCACCTATCCTGCACAAGCCATAGCGGGCGCCAATACCAAGCTGTAGTAAAGGTCCCGGGGTCTTTCCGTCCTTCTGCGCGTAACGAGCATCTTTACTCGTAGTGCAATTTCGCCGAGCTCATGGTGGAGACAGTGGAGAAGTCGTTACGCCATTCGTGCAGGTCGGAACTTACCCGACAAGGAATTTCGCTACCTTAGGATGGTTATAGTTACCACCGCCGTTTACTGGGGCTTAAATTCACCGCTTCACCCCACGACGGGGGTTGACGGTTCCTCTTAACCTTCCAGCACCGGGCAGGCGTCAGTCCGTATACATCGCCTTGCGGCTTCGCACGGACCTGTGTTTTTAGTAAACAGTCGCTTCTCCCTGGTCTCTGCGACCCTCACCCCTAGCCCGCAAAAAGGGGCTTCAAGGCTCGGGCCCCCCTTCTCCCGAAGTTACGGGGGCATTTTGCCGAGTTCCTTCACCATGATTCACTCGTGCGCCTAGGCATACTCTGCCCGACCACCTGTGTCGGTTTAGGGTACGGGCGGCTGGCACCATCGCGTCGAGGCTTTTCTCGGCACCCCAGGATCACCCTACTTCCCCACCCGAGAAGGGCAGGTCACCATCACGTCTGACCCTTACCATCAAAGGAAGACAACCGGATTTGCCTGGCTGTCGGGCTGCTCGCTTGAACGGGCCAAGCCATTAGGCCCGCGGAGGCTACCACTGTGCGTCACCCCTGTTAACACGCTTGCCTACCTGCACGGAGGGTCCCCAGACCCCACACCACCACACCAACAGGCAGCCGAAGCCACCAGAAGGCGCGATTGTGGTGCCGGGCGTGGGTTAGCACCCGCGCGTCAGCATGGGCGGTGCTTCGCCGGTACGGGAATATCAACCCGTCATCCATCGACTACGCCTGTCGGCCTCGCCTTAGGTCCCGACTCACCCAGGGCGGACTAGCCTGGCCCTGGAACCCTTGGTCATTCGGCGCTAGGGCTTCTCACCCTAGTATCGCTACTCATGCCTGCATTCTCACTCCCGCACCGTCCACCACTAGATCACTCTGCGGCTTCACCCGGTGCAGGACGCTCCCCTACCACCCACCACCCCTGACCAGGACAAACCCGGTAGGGAACACGTGATGGGTCCGCGGCTTCGGCGGTGTGCTTGAGCCCCGCTACATTGTCGGCGCACGATCACTTGACCAGTGAGCTATTACGCACTCTTTCAAGGATGGCTGCTTCTAAGCCAACCTCCTGGTTGTCTGCGCGACCGCACATCCTTTCCCACTTAGCACACGCTTAGGGGCCTTAGCCGGCGATCTGGGCTGTTTCCCTCTCGACAACGGAGCTTATCCCCCGCTGTCTCACTGCCCCGCTATAACCCGAACGGCATTCGGAGTTTGGTTGACGTCAGTAACCCTGTGGGGCCCATCAGCCACCCAGTAGCTCTACCTCCGCCGGGGACCACGAGACGCTGCACCTAAATGCATTTCGGGGAGAACCAGCTATCACGGAGTTTGATTGGCCTTTCACCCCTACCCACAGCTCATCCCCCCAGTTTTCAACCTAGGTGGGTTCGGTCCTCCACACGCTCTTACACGTGCTTCAACCTGGCCATGGGTAGATCACCCCGCTTCGGGTCTAGACCGTGCCACTTAACTCGCCCTTTCAGACTCGCTCTCGCTACGGCTACCCCCCAAGGGTTAACCTCGCGACACGGCGCTAACTCGCAGGCTCATTCTTCAATAGGCACGCCATCACCCCCACAAAGGAAAGGCTCTGACGGCTTGTAAGCGCCCGGTTTCAGGTACTATTTCACTCCCCTCCCGGGGTACTTTTCACCATTCCCTCACGGTACTATCCGCTATCGGTCATCAGGAGGTATTCAGGCAGCCAAGTGGTCTTGGCAGATTCACACAGGATTCCACGAGCCCCGTGCTACTCGGGAACGCACCCACGCAGCCAGCATGGTTTCACCTACGGGGCTATCACCCACTACGGCCCCCCTTCCCAGGAGGTTCAGCTACCACACCAGTTTCTCACTGCGCCCACCCCCGGCAGAGGATGGAAGAACACGCCCCACAACACCGCACACGCAACCCCTGCCGGGTATCACACGCACACGGTTTAACCATCATCCGCTTTCGCTCGCCACTACTCACGGAATATCTTCTCCTACGGGTACTGAGATGTTTCACTTCCCCGCGTCACCCCCCGCACCCTATGAATTCAGGTACGAGTGACACGACATAACTCGTGCCGGGTCCCCCCATTCGGACACCCTCGGATCACAGCCCGTCAGCCGGCTCCCCGAGGCTTATCGCAGGCCACCACGTCCTTCATCGGCCCCTGATGCCAAGGCATCCACCGAACGCTCAAAAAAACAAACAAAACAACACACACAACAAAAACACGTGTGTGTGCGCAAAGATCAAAGATGCTCGCGTCCACTATACAGTTCACAACCAACCCACCCACACCACCCACACCCACACACCCGCAAGCAACAAAACCAGCAGGCACCGTGTGAGCCCAGACAGCAGGGCCACCAGGGCGTACTGCCCCAGACCCCGACAGCATGCCACCCCCAACCCCAAGCCAACCCCCATCAAAAGAGGACAACCAGGAGGCCAGGGCACCCACACCCACCCACCAAGAAGGAGGACGGGACACGGGCGGTTTCTCATGCACACAGCTTCCGACAGGCACCCAGCCTGGCAGCCGCCCCCCAACCTCACCGGGAGACCGTCACCACCACACCAGGGCACCCCATACTCCTTAGAAAGGAGGTGATCCAGCCGCACCTTCCGGTACGGCTACCTTGTTACGACTTCGTCCCAATCACCAGCCCCACCTTCGACCGCTCCCCGTAAGGCCACGGGCTTCGGGTGTTGCCGACTTTCATGACGTGACGGGCGGTGTGTACAAGGCCCGAGAACGTATTCACCGCAGCGTTGCTGATCTGCGATTACTAGCGACTCCAACTTCACGGTGTCGAGTTGCAGACACCGATCCGAACTGAGACCGGCTTTAAGGGATTCGCTCCGCCTCACGACATCGCAACCCTCTGTACCGGCCATTGTAGCATGCGTGAAGCCCAAGACATAAGGGGCATGATGATTTGACGTCATCCCCACCTTCCTCCGAGTTGACCCCGGCAGTCTCCCGCGAGTCCCCACCACAACGTGCTGGCAACACGGGACAAGGGTTGCGCTCGTTGCGGGACTTAACCCAACATCTCACGACACGAGCTGACGACAACCATGCACCACCTGTGAAAGCGCCCCACAAGGAGGAAACCCCATCTCTGAGGCAGACGCTCACATGTCAAGCCTTGGTAAGGTTCTTCGCGTTGCATCGAATTAATCCGCATGCTCCGCCGCTTGTGCGGGCCCCCGTCAATTCCTTTGAGTTTTAGCCTTGCGGCCGTACTCCCCAGGCGGGGCACTTAATGCGTTAGCTACGGCGCGGAAACCCCGGAAAGAGCCCCCACACCTAGTGCCCAACGTTTACGGCGTGGACTACCAGGGTATCTAATCCTGTTCGCTCCCCACGCTTTCGCTCCTCAGCGTCAGTAACGGCC